>JAEEGK010012876.1_pt1 | contig 18938 bp, 15 predicted proteins | sample 8958771 | NCBI WGS metagenome assembly JAEEGK01 (sample SAMN16246547, study PRJNA631951) | gut metagenome | biome: gut microbiome; feature: rumen; material: SC-attached | host: Bos | place: Iran: Karaj | collected 2018-10
TAATATCGACTCCGTAAATGCGAATCTCACAGATAATATTAACGAAGTGAATACAAGTCTAACCGACAATATTAATGAGGTAAACCAAAATCTCTCAAATGACATTAATAACGTAAATACGAATTTGTCTAACAACATTGATTCTGTTACAAACAATCTAAATTCTGTTAACCAAACCCTAACAACCGAAGATGAGAACTTAAGACAGATGATTAACCAAATCAACGATAGAATCTCTGACAATAATTTGTATTTTGAATTCGGCTACGACACCAGAACTGGCAGCTACGGTTACTATGTCGGCAAGGAATTTAAGCCATGGTAATTAGGAGGCAGTATGAAAAAATATATTAAAAAATTATCCACCACGTTAATTTCGATTGTTGTGGTAATCTTTACTATTTCCACTAACACGATAGTTGCTAAAGCAGCAGACAATACCTCTAACAGCCCCTCGACTGGCAATAGCCCAAACGCGGCCAAGGAGCTGTCCTTTCTTCCCTTCAGGGCAGATTACGTCAATTATATTTCACAAAATGCATCTGCAAAAAGCGATATTGTTCAAAAGATTTGGTTGAAATTATTTTACGAAGAAACTCACTGGAACAAGGGCCAATCCTACTACACTGCCGGCAATGCCAAATGGTCAAATAAGTACTATGGAAATTACATTGGCGCAGATGGCAAAACCAGAAGTTCCAAAGGGGTTCAGACAACTTATAATCCCGCTTTCGATGGATTTTTATATTCCACGTTAACTGCTAATGAAGATTTCGTAATCAATTGGATTAATGAAAATCCTGATGTGTTCGCCAAGTACTGCAAAGATGCCAAATCCCATCCATTTCTAGCTGATGCTATTATAAAAATCACTTCCTCTACCAATACTTCGCAGAACTATCTCGGAAGCGGAAAGGACTCAAAAAATAATTTATTTGAATACGGAAAGAATGTCACTGGCGCTAACAAGCATGGCGGCAAGGGGCCCGGCCCTAAATGGACTAATTCTGGGGCAAGGGAGTCATGGCACGATATCGATGTCCTTAGAATTCTAGGAAGCAAGTGGAGCAAGCTGAGTCAGACTCAAAAAAATTGGGTAATTACTTACCTGCCTTGGCTTGTTGATAATTACATTTCAAATAAAAATAATGGTATAGCAAGCCCAAGCAATTCCAACGACCTTTATAAACTAATGGCTGAATCCGGATATGGTATGACCAAACCTCAAGTCAACCAGGAATTTTTCAATTACTGCATTAGCAATGGCGATGCATTTGTGGGAAATCTAATTGTCAATGGTGCCACAACTTATGGTTGTAGCGGAACCCTCCGAACCAATGACGTAAATACGAATTCTGATATGAATGCCATTTGGGCGGCGGACGCTGACTGTGATTATAATTCAGCATGGGCCGGGGGCTCTGGAAAAGGTCTTGGTGATAATGATTATGACTGGCTTGCCTATCAGATTTGTTTTGGCACTAATTCTTTTTATTCTACATTAAGAAATCTTGTAGCAGGAAGCAGCGACACGAATCCACTTATGCAGGATTGGCTAATGCGTTATTATGTGAAGCATCCCACCTCTGGTTCAGGTGAAATGGCAAATGCTGTTGCAAAAGCCGGCACCACCGAGGGAATCACTCTTGGAAAATTCGTTGTTGGCAGCTGCGGAAGGCTTTCTACTACTGATGGAAAAGCCTGGGACTGCCAAGGACATATCGACAACTCGCCACTGATGACTTACAACAAGCCACTCGGTGTCAAATCCGTTGTTCTTAGAGTTCATTCTGATTCTCCTCAATTCACCTATTCAAAATCTTTAGGTTATAAAATTTATGACTCCGCCAATGGAAATGTCATTGCACAGGGAGGTGGCGTGGAGGTTGCAACAGTAGAAATCCCTGCTGCCTACATATGGTCTTCCACAATTGTAATTGAAGTTTCCGGAACGGTTTATCAGGGACACATTGGCCACAACAGTGGCGGCGGATGTTGGGGAACAACTAAGGGTGCTGAAGAAGTTGCCCGCGGAAACACCAACATCAGAATCCCCTATCATGCAATCACCGCTGATTACACTTATACAGATTTTGATCACTGCACAAAGCACGGCCACAACTTTACAGTATCTGGCTACAATTGGGCTTCAGATTACTCAAAATGTACAGCCACAATCACCTGTCCTAACTGCGGCAAATCATATCAGGTTACCGATTCAAATATCGTAGTAAACAACTATTCTGACAAAATCACCTACACCGCAAATTTCCCTCACACTTCTGAGGTTGCTCCTAAGACAGCCACCACCTTAAAGGGCTCCAAAACCAAAACGTATACAACTTATAATTTGGATGGCAAACCACAGGGTACCGGTAAGGGAACATGTTCACTCCCAAACAGTAAAATTGGCATTGGTGCTAAAAAAATGACGGTCTCGGTTACTGCCAGCGAAGCCACTATTAAGGTTATGAACAAATATGGCCAGGAGATTTCTAGCCGGACGCTTTCAACAGGTGCACCAACATCTGAGGAATTAATCGCTATATTTGATTTTTCCGGATTATCAGATGAAAAATGTGATGGCATGTATGTAATCGTAAATATGAGCGCCACCGTCCGCTACTATTCGCGAATTGGATATTATCTTGGCACAAGGGATGGTAACTACAGCTTAAACCGCATCGTAATTGAATACTAAAAGGAGGATAAAACTTTGAAGAAAAGAATTATTATATCTATCATTGCCGCAAGCTTATGCGCATTTAATATAAATTCTGTTTGCCTAGCAAAAGAACCTAATGAAGAGACTGAAGAAACTCATGCAGAAATAGATTCAAAGATAACCAATGAATTTTTAGAATTTGAAACTGAAAAAATTGTTTCAAATGATGAAAGTTTATCTGGTGAAACAAGGCAGTTAGAAAAAGAAGTTGTAATTAAAAATAAAGAATACTTCTACGACATCAATATAACTTATTCAAAAGAAGTGTATGAAAATCCTATCACCATGACAGGAGTTACTTCAGTGAATTTGGATTGTTCTTTTGAAATTCCAGAACATGGCCAACTAGATGAAAAACTAATTTCAGATGATTCTGATGTAACCAAAATCATTGATGCAATAGACTTTCCTGAGACTTTGCAAAACGGTTATAACATCATCGCCTCAATTAATTTAGATGGCCAAGTTTCCATTGAATCCATTAAAGAAACTAACGCAATCGAGAAAGAGACTGAAGTAGTAATCTATGAAGAAGTTGAGGAAGATGATGAGGAAGAAATTGAAGATGAAGACTTAGCGGAGGATAATGCTGAAAATCAAATCATCGAAGACGAAAATTTCACGTTGGGTGATGCCTCTGAAGTTCAAGACGTTGAAAGCATCGCTACCAAGGACGATACATTCTCTACCGATAAAGAATATAATAGTTCTGAAGAGTTGTCTGAAGATAAATATAAAACAAATGAAAAAAATAAAGCAGAAATCGCTGTAAACAGTGATTCTGATTCTCTCAACTCAAAAAACAAATCGGAAGAAACTTTAGATATTAAATCTGAGAATCCTTCCGAAGAAAATATCGATTAGAATAGCATTGTGAATTAAACGAAAAAACTCAGAACCAATCCGGTTCTGAGTTTTTTCTAAATCAAATTAAAATGCTTCAGCGCATTATAAATACCATCATCATCAAAGGCTGTAGTAACATAGTCTGCGGCAGCCTTAGCATTGTCGGTGCCATTGCCCATTGCAATACCCACAGCTGCAGCCTCAAGCATATCCAAATCATTTTCGCTGTCGCCAAGGGCAAAGGTATTCTTTGGATCGATGCCGATTAGCTCGCAGGCCTTAAGCATTCCTGTGGCCTTGTTGTGACCTACTGGAACAAGCTCGCAAACACCCTCATTGTGAGTAATGATTTCGTAATCATCGGACAAACGCTCAAAACACTCGATTCGTTTATCGGCCTCAACATCTGTAGCACAAGACATCTTGTTGATTACCCAATTGCCATAGTAATCGCCTCCGATTGTAACCAAGTCCTTTCCTATATCACGTCTAATGATATTTCCAAACATGTCATCCAACCCAAACTCGCTTTCATCTAAATACATGTGCTTTGGCCCCTCGAGAATAGGTCTAAATCCGTAGCTTCGAATAAGCTCGATTGTATCCTTTGCAAAAGCCTTATCAATAAGCTTTTCATACAAAATCTTGCCGTCTATCTCAATGTGGCATCCACAGGAGCAAACTATCCCGTCGAAGCCCATACCTAATAAATTCGGATCCTGAATAAACGCTCTAGCGCGCCCGCTGCAAATAAAAGCCATATGGCCATTTTCTCTAAGCTTTTTAATAGCAAGCTTGGTGCTTTCTGGAATATACTTATCGTAATTCCAAAGTGTTCCGTCGATGTCAAAAAAAACTGCTGCCTTTTTCATTAAAAATATATCTCCAAAATCTAAAACTTCTTGTCTAAACCCAAAGGCGCATCCAAAGATTGTGATGTGCACGGGTAAAATTATTTTCTCTGTAAAATCTCATTCTAGATAGCTTAGGCTTGGACCCTATGTGAATAAAATTGGTTAAAGTCACAAGCTTGTCCTCTGGAATATCTTTCAATCTTACAACCTCTCTGGCAAAAAGTCTAGCCTCGTTAATAAAGGCTTTCTTCTTGGCAAAAAATCCAGCTGTTGTTTCATGAAGATTTCGATTTACCTTTTCTGCAATAGTCTCAGTCTGGGCTCCCATTGTGTTGGAACCAGTCTGGCGATAATAAACCAATGGCTCATCTATACAGCCCACCTTTCCAAAGATAGCCGCAAGCTCAAGTAGCCATGAATCATGCATAGGCACATTTTCCCACTGTATGCTATCGCAAGAAAGAGCCAAATCTCTAAGAGCCCTATCAAAACACATAGTAGTCCCTGCTGCAGGATTATCAATCAAAATCTGAGTATAAGCTATGTTTCCAGGGTCTCTGCCAATATATCGTATAAACGAATCAGACAGAGTATTCATCTCTGCGTCAACCACATACATATCTGTAAAAATTGCAGTTGGCTCCTTGCCGCCCTCCTTCAACTCTCTAAGGGCATCCAAGCTCTTTTGAATCTTGTCCTCAAGCCAAACATCGTCCTGGTCACACAAGAAATAATAGTCCGCTTCAATTTCCGAGAGAAGATAAATAAAATTGGCCTTTGGTCCTCCGCATGGATTGCCATATATTATCTCTACACGCTCTGGATATTTATCGTGATACTCTTGCAAAATCTCTATTGTATTGTCTGTTGAGCCATCGTCATGGACCACAAGTCTAAAGTCCTGATTAGTCTGATTAAACAAACTATCAAGCTGCTGCTTTAGATACTTATCCCCATTATACGTGGCAAGCAAAATTACAACATTCTCCATAATAATTCTCCCAATTATCTGTTGAAACCGTAACCTGTGTCGGTTATTTTTTTGAATTTTAAATTTGCCATGAATAAGTTAAGATTGGCCAACGAGGCAGTGATTTTTCCAAACAAGCCACTTTCTCTAAATTGCGCCTTGTAAGTAATCATCTCGTGTAGCAAAAATAAGTTTTCTTGGCTGAAATAATCGCAGTCATTTAACAAATCCAAGAAATCGTAAATCGAAGCATCGGTAGCTTTGGTGTCTGCTGACAAATTGTCCCCAGTATATTTGTGGGTGTACTCCGCTTCCTCGCAAACATAAGCCTTAGCCTTTGAAGCCATCATAAGAAGCCAAAGATAATAATCATCAGCTCCGTTTACTCGCACAAGATTCTCTTTCCAAAAATCAGGAATCGCCCCCCGCTTAATAAGGCACTGGCCAGGTGAAATTATCTGAATACCTACCTTTAAATATGTAGGCAAATCCCAAACTAGCCCCAAATGAGCCTTGGTGCGATACCATTTAAGGAATGAACCATCCTTCTGCTGCAAATTCGCATTTGCGATAATAATGTCTACTGATTTCTCTTCTAATAATCTGCCAAGCTTAACTAAGGTATCTCCATTAATCAAATCATCCTGGTCCAAAAACATAACGTAATCACCAGTGGACTGATTTAGGCCAAACACGCGACTGTAATGGATTCCTTTGTTTTCCTCGTTGGTAAAAACCTTTATAAATTGTCCTTCATTTGTAGGTGCTTCAAGCTTTTTCCATGGACTGTCGTTTACAAGAACAACCTCCAACTCGTGACCCTGCTCCTTAAGTGAAACACGGTTAGACTCCATGCACTTTACATAGTCGGACATGTATTTATCTCCTTCGTAAAAAGGAGTAATTACTGAAATTTTCATAACATTACCTACATGCTTTTCGAATATTTTTTACCCATAAATTTGGCCTGCAAAAATCCAATAATCTTCTTGGGCCAATTGATAGGTTCCATATCAATCACGGTGCACTCTGCAATTGACATGCCCTCTGCCTGCATTTTTTCAACCCAGACATTAAATAATATTTCGCTGACTCTTCCAAATAATCTAGCAGAAAATGCATCCAACTGAGACACATCAATCTGCTCTTCTAATTTTTCTAAAATATCAAATATCCAGGTGCAATACTTGTCTAGATATTTCTTTGGTATAATAGCCATATTAAACATGTATCCCCAGGTGCGTGTATATACCTGATTTAAAAATGGTATGTACTCAGGGTAATCCTTGGCGATAATAGCCTTTGCCAAATCAAGATGAGTTGCATCCAATGTATGGCTATAGTGGGAATACAATGTCTCTATAAAATATCTGCGTTTTTTAGGGACTACAATATCCGCTCTCTTAAGAAGGGCTGTAGCCTCATCATAAGTAAGCACTGAGGCAAATGCATCATGGCGCTTTCTGTATGCTCTGGATTTCATAGAAAAATATCTGCGGTAATGCACTAGCCCGATAGCATCGGCCTTTATATTTTTCCATCCAAAGTACAAGCCTGTCAGCTCGCAATAATATGGATTTTTCTTGGAAATATTGTCGCCATCATCATCTCTAACAATGGCTCCAGTTTCCTGATGTTTGTGGGGAAGCTTTGCTCCCAAACATTCCTTTACTCTTATCCCCTTTTTGCCATAAGCTCCTACCTGGAGAGGAAGATACATATCCTCAGAAGGTACCTGATATGGCTTGTGGCAAGCAATCAAAATTTTAATGTCCAAATTTTTCTCCTGTTAAGAAAATACTAGAGCGCCCGTGATAGGCGCTCTAAAAAATTAGTCTTCAATGATTATTACTCTTCGGCATCTTCCTCATCGGCAATTGCTGCCGCGGCACCCGAGACTGCCGATACTACTGCAATAACTGCAACGATAACCACTAATAAAATTAATGCAAAAAAGAAAATCAAAAACCCTGATCCTACCATTCTTAACCTCCCTAACTAAACCTACGCCCATTATACCCTTTGAACTCTCCAAAAGCAAATTGAGCAATTAGCGTAGCTGCTTTGCCCTATTGAAAACTCCTGGGAAATAATGTCTTGTGTATCTCATAAGCCTTGCACGCTTTAAGGCTGTGCCAAACATTTTCTCAGTCAAAGGCTTGTACAAAAGCTTTATGGTCATAGAACTATCTGGAAGATACTTTCTAAGCTCCTCGAATAGCTCAGACTCAGCCTCTTTGTTGCACCATTTTAATATATCATCTGACTTGATTCCAGCCTCCAATTGACGAACCATAGCTGACTGGAAGCTTCTAAAATACTCCTTAGCCAAAATTCCAAGGGCATCAAAATCGCAAGTGCGCCACTTCTGTTGCTGTTCGTATATACGAATTATCCTCTTCTTCTGAAGCTCAAAATAATTCTCAATTGAGCCACCTGTCAGTCGAACCTGGCCTTGGTTGCGGTAATGATATAACACATCATTTATAATAGTAAGGCTTCCTGTGTAGTCCAAAAAATCACAGTTAAAAAGTATATCCTCTACATGCTTAATCTTTTGAAATTGTAGGTTGTTATCCTTGATTACGCTGGCCTTATAGCACTTATTCCATGGATAGCCAAGCATGGTAATCTCTTCCATCTGCATCACCATCTTGTGGATAGTGGCCGGGTCATTGGTGGTAACTGTGTCATCATCGTAATCCATATTTTCCAATGTGACACCCTTCATATATTCAATCTTTCCCGAAGATGTGTTGCGGTAATCCTCTGTAAAACTGTATACCAAAAGGTCAACAGGATTGCGCTCTAAAGCTGCCGCACATACCCTAAGAAGATTTCTCTCGTACAAATCATCTGGATCCAAAAATAAAATATAGTCTCCGGTCGCCCTGCTAATACCGGTATTTCTGGCCGCAGAAACCCCTTGGTTTTCCTCATGTCTAACGTAGAAAAACCTATCATCTCTCTCCAAAAATCCCCGGGCGATATCCCCTGACTTATCCTTGGAACAATCGTCTACAATAATCACTTCGAAGTTATCGTAAGTCTGCATCATGAGACATCCAAGAGAATCCCCTATATAATCTCCAACCCCATAAGTCGGAACAATAACTGAAAACTTAATATCCTCACTCATACTTCAAATAATAACAAAGTTACGCATTTAGTACAACCTGTATACGTTATTACCAAAAGCACCACCAAATTATATTGGTAGTGCTTTTGATTAACTATTGAACGTTTTCAATTCTATGTGTGAGTGTTACCTTTACGGTTTCCTCTTTGTAATCATTCTTTGCCTTTGCCACAGTAACATCGACTGTAGTTCCAGCTGGAATGTATTTCATAATGTTATTTAAAGTATTGTAAGATGTAACCTTACGTCCATTAAATGAAGTGATAACATCCTCTTCTTCAATACCTGCCTTATCAGCACCTGAACCAGGAACAACCTTCGCAACATAGGCACCAACCGGCTTATCAAACTGCTCAGACATCTGGCTTGTAATATCTTGACCGCCAACACCTAAATATGAAGCATCCAAATCTGATACCACATCATTATCAATCATGTGCTGAATTATATCACGAGCATAAGAAATAGGAATTGCATATCCCATACCCTCAGTTCTCTCATCAACAAGCTTTGCTGACACAATACCAATGACCTCGCCCTTGGCATTTAAAAGAGCACCACCTGAGTTACCAGGATTAACTGCTGCATTGGTCTGGATAAGTGAATTTGAAACCACGTTGCCCTGCTCATCCTCATTGTCCATCTCGCGATTAACTGCTGAGACAATACCATTGGTAACAGATGTACCAAATCCCATTGCATTACCAATAACAATTGCAGCCTCACCAACTACTGTCTGGTCTGAATCACCACAGGTTGCAACCTTGATTGATGATAACGTCTCATCTTTGATGTCCTTAACTGCAACTGAAACTACCGCCAAGTCGCAAGAAGAATCTGTGCCCTTGATAGTTCCCTTAACAGCCTCACCATCATTGAATGTTATTGTAAGTTCCTTGGAACCTGCAACAACATGATTGTTGGTTGCAATATAAATATTGGAATCATCCTGGTCGATGATAATACCTGAACCTGCAGATGTGCTTTCCTGCTGCACCGGTCCAAAGAATGTATAGTACTCTTGAAGTCCAACATTAGTAACCTGTACTATTGCTGGAAGCACACTTTCAGCAATCTCAGAAACATCTGTAGAAATCTGAGTGGATACTTTGTTTGAAGTGGTTGTGCCACTTACAATAGACCCCTGTGTGCTACCAGAACCATTATCTTCGATTCTGCTAGTCTTCGCATTTGGTATTCCCATATATCTGCCAGCTACAAAACCAACCGACTGGAAAGTTATACCAGCCACAAGACCAAATACTGCAGCAACTGCTGCCGCCTTGCCAAGCTTAGCCCAAAAGCTGCAATGCTTCTTTGCTCTCTTGGCTCTAAGGCCGTCATCATAAGGAGTCCATTGATAATATGATTCCCCTTGATTTATTTCATCCTTCTTGTAGGAATAAGCTCCTGCATTCTTAGGCTCATCAGAGCCATTATTACTGTTGTTATAAATGTCACTCATAAACTCGCCTCCATTCGCATCTATGACCGTAGTGTACGGCGACTATGTGACGATTAAGTGATGATTTATTCAAGAGTTATTGATTTATTTATATATTTCTGTCAATTATTCTACAGTTACAGACTTTGCGAGGTTTCTTGGATGATCTACATCAATACCCTTGCCAACTGATACATAGTATCCAAACAACTGCAATGGAATGATTGCAAGTGAGTTAGCAAAGTATCTGTTAGTCTGTGGAATGTACATTACATAATCAGCCACCTTTTCTATATCCTCATTACCCACTGTTGTAACTGCAAGGATAAATGCTCCACGAGTTTTACACTCTACAATGTTAGAAACAGTCTTTGCATATACATTGTCCTGTGAAGCAACTGCGCCTACAAGTGTGCCCTCTTCAATAAGGGAAATTGTACCGTGCTTTAACTCACCAGCTGCGTATGCCTCTGAATGAATGTATGAAATCTCCTTAAGCTTAAGAGAACCTTCAAGTGCGATGGCATAATCGATACCACGTCCAATGAAGAATACATCCTTTGCAGCAACAAATCTGTTGGCAAATCTCTGGATGCGTTCTTTGTTACCAAGAAGCATCTCAATCTGCTCTGGAAGCTTTTTCAAATCACAAATAAGTGACTTCATCTCATCATCAGAAAGATGACCTCTTACCTCTGCAAACTTCATAGCAAGAAGGTAGAATGCAATAAGCTGAGCAGAGTAAGCCTTAGTTGTGGCGACGGAAATCTCTGGACCTGCCCATGTATACATAACCTTTTCTGCTTCACGAGCAATTGATGAACCAACTACGTTTACGATAGCAAGTGTCATGTTGCCCATCTCACGAGCCATGCGCACAGCTTCCTTTGTGTCTGCTGTCTCACCTGACTGGCTAACTGCAATTACAAGCTCGTTATCCTGAAGAATAGGATTGCGATATCTAAACTCTGAAGCAATATCCACCTCTACTGGGATACGGGCCATCTCTTCAAATACATACTTGGCAGTAACACCTGTATGGTAAGCACTACCACAAGCTACGATACGAATACGAGAAATTGCTTTGATTTCCTCGTCGCTCATACCAAGCTCCTCGATGTCTACCTTGTCATCCTTGATACGTGGACTAAGAGTATCGCGAACAGTCTTTGGCTCCTCGTGAATCTCCTTAATCATGAAGTGGTCGTAACCACCCTTTTCTGCTGCATCAACATCCCAATCGATAGTCTTAGATTCCTTCTCGATTGTCTGTCCATCAACATCATAAAACTCAATTGAGTTATTAGTAAGCTTTGCAATTTCCTCGTTCTCAATGAAGTAAACCTGACGAGTATACTTTAATACCGCAGGCACGTCAGAAGCGATAAGATTTCCATCCTTACCCATACCAACGATGAGCGGACTATCCTTTCTAACTGAATAAATCTCATCTGGAAAATCTGCAAAAATAATACCAAGGGCATAAGCACCCTCTACACGGTGCATAACCTTTGTTACACAAGTAAGAGGATCGTTACCCTGCTTGTAATAATAATCAAGAAGGTGTGCTACAACCTCTGTATCTGTCTCTGACTTAAAATCATATCCTCTCTTGATGAGCTTATCCTTAAGCTTTGCATAGTTTTCAATGATACCATTGTGTACTACTGCAATTGTCTCCTCTGTGTTGAGGTGAGGATGTGCATTTGCCTCGCTAGGCTCACCGTGTGTAGCCCAACGTGTATGACCGATACCGATGGTACCCTTCATAGTGTCACCATCGTGTGTCTTTTCGCTAAGGAGACGAAGACGTCCCTTTGCCTTTTCATATTCTATCTTTTGGCCATCGTAAACAGCCATTCCAGCTGAATCGTAACCTCTATACTCTAACTTACTAAGTCCATCAAGCAAAATAGGTGCTGCCTGTGACTTCCCTACATAACCTACTATTCCGCACATAAAATTTTAATCCTTTCCTAATGAGGTAAACTTATTAGATTTTACTACGAATCCCCTAAAAAGTAAAATGAGGATTGATATAAAATCAATCCCCATTGATAGTCTTATTTGATTGTACTTTAGGGAAAATCTAAAATCAATTAATCCCTATTTAGTCTAATTTATCTGGCTCCTGAGTTTTTACAGCGCTAGACTCACTACATCCTGTCTCAGACTGGATATGACTACTGATACCCTTAACCTCCTCGGTTGGGTTGTAATCATCCTGATTGTATAACAGCTTGTGAAGCTTAACTACGTTTGACTCCAATGTACATGGAACGACGCAGCTTCCCTTCTTGCCAACTGTCATACTCTTAAGATCGAATGGGAATCCATTAGATTCCTGTATATTAAACTTGCTGGCTGATGTGGCCATACCTATGATTTCAGTCTTAGGAATGTTGGTAGAAATCTTTGGGAATACCTTATCTGCCATCTCGTTAAGCTGTGCAATGTTGGCCTTCTTTGCCTTTTCAAGTACAAGCTTAAGAACCTTACGCTGATTCTCTGCACGACCATAATCGTCACCAACAGAATATCTAACTCGACAATAACCAACAACCTGAGGACCATTTAAAGTATAAACGCCAGGCTTTTCGAAAGTACAATCTGCTGGATCGAAATAATCCTTTTTATCTGGACAGTACTTAAGCACATGCTCAACCTCAGCAATTTTACCGCCAAGGTCATTTAAGCCCTGCTCATCCTTGGTATCAATCATCTTTTGAGTGATTTCCAAATCCAAGCCGCCAAGAGCATCAACTATAGAAGCAAGTGCATAGAAGTCTACTGAAACGTAGCCATCAATCTGTAAATCCAGGTTGGTATTAAGCATCTCAAGAGCTGCCTTTCTACCCTTTGAATATGCAGAGTTACACTTACCATAGCTATTATCATTAACTCGTAAAAGTGTATCACGCTGTACAGATATCATCTTTACATCATTTGTCTCTTTATTAATAGAAACAAGCATGATTGTATCAGATCTACCCTTGTCTAAATCGCCATTAGAACGGTTATCTACGCCAAAGAATGCATAGGTGGTATAGCCATCCAAGACTCCAAGTGTCTCCTCATCAAGCTTGTTAACCTCAACGTCTTCCATCTTGAGGTTGTCCCAATTAACTTTTCCAAACTTGTTCCAGAAGAAGAATACAACAACTAATACTAAAAGAAGTACAACCTCTACTACGATAACTGTTCTTCTCTTTTTGCGCTTGTCGCCGCCATTTCCATTTCTTCCGCCGCCTCTACGAGCCGGTGCCGGGCGTCTACTTGCAGTGCTTCGAGTTGCCTTTGCACGTGATGAATTAGAACGGCTTGAACTGCTACTGCTGCGGCCCCCTCTACTAGCTGAGCTACGCGATGCACTCTTTCTAGTACCTGAGTGACCTGATGAATGATGTCCAGCTGAACGTCCTGATGAATGAGAGCCTGATGGTCTACGACCTGAAGAACTAGCTGAACGGCTGGCTCTTCTAACTTCGTACTCATCATACTCATCGTACATATCAACTTCGTCTTCTAAATCATAAGAAAAATCTGAACCTCTGCGATCATCATACTGTGATCGACCTGGTCTATCGTCATAATCTCTGTTCATGTTTCTGTTTTGAGGTCTTGGTCTGCCATTTGTAGATGGACCTCTTCTTAAATCAAAATCTTCGAAATTGCTCATATAACATTTTTCTCCAATCTCCGCGTAATAAATATACGTGCAATACCTAGGTAGTCTACTCTATCAAGTCACGTATTGTCAAGGAATGTAATCTAAACTTTTTATTAATTCACGCCTGGAAGTACATAATTTTCCATGCCTACAGGGAGGTTTTTATTATAAAAACTATCGCCCTTATTAATTAATTCTCCATGCTTTTCCATGAGAAAATCATGGCTTGCTCCTTCGCTAATGTTGTCCCTATTTTTGTATCTGGCTATACATTTGGGGACAACCACTGTTCTAAAGCCTTTTTTACGAGCCCTGATGCAAAAATCTAACATGGCGTCCTTGCCTGAAAGGCTAGTATCAAAACCATGAAGCATGCGATAAACCTTGGCATCAATCATGCAACATCCACTGTCTACCATAGCCACATCCCTTGGCATACTGGCCAATCCCTCATAGCTATCTCTAAATATCTTTTGCCCGTGGAATGCAGGATACCAGGCTCCATCAGAATCGTAAATGTAGCCCACGTTGTCTAGCGTAAAGCCTTTATCTATAAATCTCACCCCGACCACAGCCACGTCTGGTTGAGATAAATATGCATACATTTTTCTGGCATTGTTTCTGGTAAATAGTCTTACATTGTCCTCCTTCAAGAACATGTAATCCTTGGAAAATCTCCTGAAACCAGTCTCGTCGTACTCAATGTGCCATTTTTTCAAAGAGGCATCCACTCGTCCCCTTGCCACCACACCTGATTGCCGCAAGTATTCTATTGCCAGAGCCATATGCTCCTTGCAGTAGAATTCAGCCTCCTTGCGCTGCTCCTTTGTAAGCATTTTGTCATCAGTTCTCTTGTGATACAAAAGGGATGAAATGTGCTCTATTCCTTCCTTTTTGAAGGCAGCCCTCAAAAGATATTCATATATGTAGGCTGTCTGTGCTTTTTCGTTAAATGCCCCCAGCCTCCTGTAGAGAGAAACCGGCAGGCAAATAAACTCACCAATGTAGTTTGTCTGCAAAAGCAGCTCTTTATTGAAATCACTTTTAAAGTGAGGATTTCTCCTATCAAGACCAATCAGTTCGTCAGAATCTGAATATATAATAGAATCAAAATCCTCTCTTGAACTAATCAACTCATTAAAAGAACTGAGGGTGTTGTGACTCAATCGGTCATGTTGGCCAATGTACACCAGATAATTTCCCTCAGCAAAATGAGCACCTATGTTGTAAGCATAGGCGCCTCCTGATTTTTTCTTAAGCCTTCTGTAATGTACCTTGTCCACAATGTCAGGAAAGAACTCCTTGATTGTGATTTCGATGGCATTAGAAGGATTGTTGTCCAAAATATAAAGTTCGAATTCGCGATAATCCTGCTGATCAATGGACTCTAACATATCCTTGAACTGATTCATATCAGTGTCTACAGTCCAGACGACCAGAGAAAAATAAGCGTCAGCCATTAATTATTCGCCCTTTCCGCCAAAAACAACTGCCAATGTTTTGAACAATATTTTAATATCCAAACCTAATGAATAGTTTGAAATATAGTCGGTATCCAAAGCAACAACCTCTTCAAAATCCTTGATGTCGTTGCGACCACTAACCTGCCACATACCTGTAAGACCCGGCTTAATAGAAAGTCTGGCCTTGTGATGAAGTGCGTAGTTTTCGTACTCATCCTCAAGTGGTGGACGTGTGCCCACAAGGGACATGTCGCCGGTCAAAACATTCCAAAACTGTGGCAGCTCGTCGATAGAATACTTTCTAAGGAAGCGGCCGATTGGAATAATTCTAGGGTCGTTTTCCATCTTGAACATGTGTCCCTCGACCTCGTTTTGATCAAGGAGCTCCTTCTTTCGCTCCTCAGCATCAACATACATGGTACGGAACTTGTAGAATCTGAATCTACGACCGTTTTTACCTATTCGAATCTGTTCAAAGAAAACAGGGCCCGGTGACTGGGCTTTAATAATCGGAGCAAATATCACAAATGCTATGGCTGTTAAAATCAAACCAACAATAGCACCAACTATATCCATAAGCCTCTTAAAGAAGGCCTGTCTGTTTCCTAATATATACATGCTTGTGGTAAGCACAACATAGTCACCATAGGTTTCCATTATGCGGTTTGACATAAGATTTCTGGTGTGAATCAATGCCATGTGAACAGTAATACCCTGTTCTACCAATCTCTCTGCCAGGTTCTCCTCAGATGCTCTGGTGTTTCCATCTAAGAAAACTTCATCTACCACATTTGTCCTGAGATACTCAAACAATGTGTCTGCTGAAGCCACTATCGGAATCCCCTGTAGCTGCTGACCTGTCATATCCTTATCTACCACAACAGCACCTACAACTGTGAACTCAGTGTATGGACTGTGGGCTATCTCTGAAAGACAGTGCTCAATAGTAGTGGATTCTGCCACAACCACCAGTGAAGTCTTGTTCAAGTCTCTGAGCTTACGTCGACGAATAACTCGTTTCCATGTAACTCGCAACAGATAAGTAAAAATAAGCATTGCCACTGGTAGGTATGCAAACAACCAGTATCGAGATACATAGTAGGTTACCTGCATCCGTGCCAGATATACCAATATGGCCAGATAATTGATAATACATTGTTTAATTGTAGCTATTATTTCCTGATATTTAGTCCTGCGAAGTATGCCGGTGTAATTATCAGTGAATAATAATCCAATCAAACCTATCACAGGTAAAAAGCAAACCAGACCATGCATAATATCCATGTTGTAGTTTTGCGCTTCACCTAAAGGAGAGATGAATCTAATCAGTCTACCGTGCTGCCCGCTCATTGTCTGCTCAAAGAAAATGATCAAGCCATACCACAGATAAACCGAAAGAAACATGGCAAGTTCAGCTGCAATTATATCAAGTATTATAAAGTCTAAATGCTTTACCCATGAACGCTTTTTCTTTTTATACAAGTTTCTCCTCCTTAAACCCGCGGAATGCCCCCCGTGTTTTAAAGTTTAGAGTACAACCCCATTTTTCTTAAGTAATTCTCTTGCACTGTCAACTGAATCAACGCCATGGAGATTCTTGATTGGTGCAAATTCCTTTACTCGGTCTACCTCAAATGCCAAATTGCTATCCATCATGTGAACCATATCGAGAACTAAAAGCTCGAACTTGTAGCCGTTTGGTGACTCAGGTGAAACCTGGTTTCCATCACTGTCAATGTGTGGAATCTTTTTCTCAACAACGTGTACAAACATGCTGTTGTTAACTATATCATCCAGCTTCTCAAGTGAGAAAAGATAATTTAAGATAACTCCATATTTATAAAGAAGGCTGCCGTCCTCGGCCTTTGCCTCTGCCATCTCATCTGACATCTCGTAGTACTCTACGATTGATGGCTTGCCATCCTCAAGGCAAAGTAAGCCCATCTTCTCCTGTGGCTCAACCTTGCGAACAACCTTTGAACCAGCCTGGAATCCGCCAGCGATTGTAGCACCTACAAATACTGGGTCTGCGATTCTCTGGCAAACATTATCTACTGCAAAGATGTTAATCCACTTAACGCCCTTTGCCTTTAAATCCTTGTCGAGGCCTGCCTTGACCATTGATGCGTACCAGCCGCCGTTGCCATTTGGTGATGTTGCAAGACGTCCCTTATCCTCCAAAAGAAGCTTGCCATCATAGTCAACAGCACAAGCCATATCCTGAATAAAGTACTTGACGTACTCTGGATTGTATCCAAAATAATTATGCTCAGCGAAGAAATCTCTTGTTGCCTTGTCGTTCTTCTCGCTTGTCATAATGTAAAGAGGCACAAAACAGCCTGCCTTATTAACTACATCCATAAGGTTGTTGATAAGACACTGGAAAATAAATAAATCGTGTGTCTCGCCTACGTTGAAGCATCCCTTTGGCAAATCAAAGCCAAGACGTGTACCCATGCCACCAGCAAGAAGAACGGCCGCTACTTCGCCCTTCTTAAGTGCCTCGATACCGATTGCCTCAAACTCATCATGTCTCTTTTCGATTTCTGAAATTTCTACAGCAGGTGGAACAGAGAACTGTCCTCTAGCAGCCGACTCATCGCCACCGATAAGCTTGAAATCAGACCAGTTGATATTCTCAATCTGATTAAGAAATTCTGTCTGCTTTTCTGCAGGAAGCTCGTCGAAAAATTTCATAACGTGCTCTTGCTTGTTCTCCCTCAATAATTCTACTGCTTGTTCCTTAGTAATCATTATAAAATATTCTCCTTTACTAATCCATGGTATTCTCTTCTTTATTTTTGACGCCGTCGTAGTCCATCTTTCTTGTGTGGTACTCTATATCCTCCAACAGCTTACGGTTCTTAGCGATTAAGTCGCCAATCAAACCTGTCGTAAGTGCCATGAATCCCATTATAATAAGTGTGCAGCCTAATATCAGTGACTGGATATGACCTGCACTATTGCCCATAACTACAAATGCCAAATACCTGATAATCACTATAAGACCAACTACTGTCGGTGGTATTGCAATAATGGTAAAGGTTTTGAGTGGCTCGTACATCATGTAGGCTCTCAAAATTGTAATCATGGATTTTTTTACATAGCCCATCATGCTGTTAAACAGTCGCGATGGTCTAAGCTCTCCATTGGTGCGAATCGGTACAGAGGTCTGTGCGATTCTATTGCGCCCTGCCTGAACTATAGTCTCCAGAGTATAAGTGTAATCATTGGTAACATTTATTCTCATAGCCGCTTCTCTGGAGTAGGCTCTAAATCCACTTGGGGCGTCGGGTATATCTGAATTGCTGGCTTTTTGAACTACCCAGCTTCCAAAATGTTGAAGTAACTTTTTGGTGGCAGAAAAATGCGCCGTCTCGTCAATCGGCCTTGCACCAATAACAATATCAGACTTACCCTCAATAATCGGCCTTACTATAAGCTCGATATCCTCGGCAACGTACTGATTGTCGGCATCCGTATTTACGATAATATCTGCACCATTTCTAAGGCAGGCATCAAGTCCGGCCATAAAACCATAGGCTAGGCCCTTGTTGCGACGCAGGTTGACAACGTAGTTGACTCCCCAACGCTTTGCCACCTCAACGGTGTCGTCGCTACTGCCATCATTTATAATCAAATATTCTATCTCATCAATCCCGTCAATGTGCTTTGGCAAATCATTTAAAGCTATTTCCAAGGTCTGAGCCTCATTGTAGCAAGGGATTTGAATGATAAGCTTCATAATAATTCCTCTCTATCTCTAATCCATATTGAAAGAATAATCAAAGGCTTTCAGTGAAAGATTTGGGTTGTAATAAGGATCG
>JAEEGK010012880.1_pt1 | contig 18937 bp, 20 predicted proteins | sample 8958771 | NCBI WGS metagenome assembly JAEEGK01 (sample SAMN16246547, study PRJNA631951) | gut metagenome | biome: gut microbiome; feature: rumen; material: SC-attached | host: Bos | place: Iran: Karaj | collected 2018-10
TTGGTTTGGGAGGAGAGGTCAACCTCTGTGGCCAGGCGCTTGTTTTCTATCGGCGTCTGAGTCTTTCCAAAGCATAGGCCGCGGCGTCGACGCCGTTCTTCGCCGCCTCGGAGTACCAATGGACGGCGTCGTCAGCGCCGGCGCCTTCGACATCGCCGCTCTCGCACAGGGAGGCGTACTCGTACTGGGCCTGCGGATGGCCTTTCTCTGCGGCCTTCAGAAAGCAATCGGCGGCTTTGGACAAGGACTGCGGCACGCCGTGGCCGTTCTCGTAGAGCAGCCCCAAGGAGTACAAGGCTCCAGTATGACCGCTCGCCGCCGCGAGGGAATACCATTTGTAGGCCTGCTCGTAGGACCTCCCCGTCACGGGAAACATGTGATGGCAGCGCCCGGCCAGGTACTGGGACTCCGGATCCCCCTCCTCGGCGGCCGGAATCAGCATGGCGAGCGCCTTGTCGCATGACTCCTGGTCGTCGCACATGAGGGCCTCGGGACCCTTCCCCGGAGCCTCCTTGGCCTTTCCCCTGCCGAACAGCCTCATCTTATCGCCTCCTGGGGGAGCACCCGGTGATGATGTCCGTCGAGAAGTCGAATACCGTGGCGGTGTCGATCCCGTCGGTGATGCGGAGCCTGCGAGTCCCGTCCACCTTGCCCACGACCGCACCCTCGCATCCGACCTCCGAGAACAAGGATATGACCTCGTCCGAGCACTCCGGAGGACAGGAGAAGACGAACCCGCATCCCTGGTAGGTCAGGGCCCACCTTATCGGGTCCACGCCGTCCGGGATGGGTATCCTCCGGACGTCCACCAGCGCGCCCTTGCCGGACGACTCCAGCATCATCCCCAGGGTCCCGATGTGGCCGGGGTTGCTCATGTCCTTGCACGCGTGCGCCAGATGCCTCTCCCCGACGGCGGCGGCGGCCTCCATCTGAGCCCTGACCGTCTCGTCGGAGCGTCCGACGGTGGTTATGTACGCATACGGGAGGTTGTCCTGGTAGTATCCCTCGGTATCGATGACGAAGACGACGTCGTCGCCTTCCTGGGCGGTGCTGCTGAGCAGGACGGCGTCCTTGGCCACCCTGCCCACGATCGATATGTCGATGGCGTCGTAGTCGCAGTCGGGATGGGTATGCCCGCCCACGATGGGGACGCCGAACTTCCGCACGCCCTCCTGCATGCCGCGGATGATCTCCCCAGGCTTGCCGCGGCCTCCCATGGACATGACGTCTACCATTCCCAGGGGACGCCCTCCCATCGCCGCGATGTCGTTCACGTTGACAAGCACGGCGAAGTATCCGGCCATGTACGGGTCGGCGACCATGAGCGACTCCATTATGCCGTCGGCGGCGAACAGGATGAACTGGTCGCCCACGTCAAGCGCGGCCGCGTCCTCCCCTTCGGCGGCATGGACCTGGGGGAACCCGGACGTCGGGAAGAGGTCGACGACCTCGTGTATCTTGTTCTTCCTGGTCACCCCAGGAAACGAGCGGATAGCCTCTGCCATTTCAACTACAGGCATCATATCACCGGAAAATGGGGAAAATCAACGCCAAAGCCCTCCTCTACGCAGGAACAGTATGACCACGGAGCACACGGTGAGGATGACGCATATGATCACGATCCACATGTACTCGTAGTTCTGCATGGGAAGGGCGATGTTCATCCCATAGAAGCTTGCCATCATCGTCGGGATGGACAGGACCAGGGTGATGACCGTCAGGAACCTCATGACGGTGGAGAGGGAGTTGTTGATGTCCGACTCCACCAGCTGCCTCGTACCCTTGATGATCTGGCTGTAGGTGTCGGTCATCTCAAGCGCCTGATTGGTCTCGATGATGACGTCGTCGAGGAGCTCCTTGTCGTCCTCGGAGGAGACGAAGCGGGACTGCTTGCTCATCCTCCCTATGACGGAGGAGTTGACGGACAGGGAGGTCTTGAAGTAGACCAGGTTGGACTCCAGCTCATGGAGCTCGAACAGGTCGTCCCTGCGGGTGGCCTTGCGGATCGACTCCTCGATCACCATCCTCTTGACCTCGATGTACTTCAGGTCGGCCTGGTAGTTGACGGCGACCCTGAAAAGAATCTGAAGCACGAAGCGGGCCCTGTTGCAGAGGTTGACCGTGTTTATGTTCTTGACCTTCCCGGAGATCATGGTGTTGAGCGCGAAAAGCTCGACCAGGGAGACCGTCACTATGGCGGAATCCGTCACGGTTATCGACAGGGGATAGGTGGTGAACTCCTCCCTACCGTTCCTCCACTCCCTGGTAGGGGCGTCTACGAGGATGAGGGTGTATTCCGGGTTCACCTCGGTCCTGGAACCCTCCTCGTCGTCCAGTGCGGCGGTGAGGGCCTCGCGGTCTATCCCGAGCGTGCGCTGGACCAGGTCAATCTCCTCGCCGGTCGGGCTGATCATGTTGATCCATACGTCGGGGCCTATCGTGTCGGTCTTCACCGGATGCCCGTCCTCCATCGTGTAGATCTCAATCATTTCTCGCCTCCTTCAGATTATCAGCGCCACTATCAGCATCACGAACATCAGCAGCACCACGTTGGAAATCGCCGACGATATCCTGCCTCCGAGCTCCTGACGCTTCTCCGGATTCCCGCCCTTGGTCTTCTCGAGCACCCAGTCAACCCAGCCGGCGAATAATAAACCTCCGTCGAAAGGATAGGCGGGAAGGGCGTTGGAGATCGCCAGCAGTATGTCGAGCCAGAATATCCAGTAGAGGAGCGACAGCAGGACCCAGGTCAGATCGCCGAGCGGAGCGTCGTACCACCATTTCACGTTGTCCGGGACCGGGGACATCCCGTTGAAGGGTCCGGACAGGTAGGAGAAGAAGGATTGGACGTAGGACATCGGGGATCCGTCCGCGGCCGCGAACGGAGACGAGGCGGTGCTCATCAGCGCCTCGGGGGTGGTCATCGTGAACCCCCCGGTGGTCACTGTCAGCCCGAGGAAGCCCTTCCCGTTCTGGGAGGCTAGAGTCGTCTCCTCGTGATAGACGGGCGTCCTGTCCTCCCCGACCTTGACCGTGGAAAGTATGATGGCGTCCCCGGGGGACGTGCCGGACATGTAGCTCATGAAGTCGTACACGGAGCCGATGAGGGTCTCCTCGCCGCCCATCGTTATCGAATAGATGAACTCCCCGTAGACGGCCCCGGAGGACTCAGCGGGGCTCCCCTTGACGACGCTCTTGATGAATGGCCCCATCTGGACCGGCTCCGAGACCAGGGTCGATCCCTTGTACTCGTATTCCAGGACGTAACGCAAGGTCGGATCGAATCCGGCGCCTGAATCCGCGAAGACCATGGACGCGCTGTTGCCCCACATCGCGGCGCGCACCTGCCTGTAATCCTGCGACCCCTCCATGGCGGCGCCGGTGATGAGGGCCGCTATGGGGACCCCGGATGCGAGGGCGGGGGAGTCGTCGTCGATGCTGTAGACGCCGGGGCTGTCGCCGTACGGCGACGAGATGTTGGCGCACGAGAACGACAGCAGCAGTATCGCGATCACGGCGAATATCGTGTTGGTCGTGATCCCGGCGGCGTAGACGTCGACCCTCGGCCTGCGGGGGGCGGCTTGGAGCTGCGCCTCGTTGGGCTCCACGAACGCTCCGAGGGGGACCACCCCGTAGAGGAGGCCGGTGGAGTCCACGTCGATCCCGTTGGCCCTAGACTGTATCCCGTGCGCCATCTCATGGACGACCATGGCGAACACGAGGGCTACTATACCGTAGCTCAAGGGAAGGATGGGGTTGAATCCGGGAATGGCCAGGGCGTACTCGATGCCCATGGACCTGTTCCCTATCGTGGCCGGCAGGTTGATGAGGGCCACGATGACCATGTACATCATCAGGAACAGGAGGACGGCCGAGGTGACCTTCGAGAAGAATCCGAACGCCCTCCAGAACCTCTGAAAGCGCCCGAGGCGGCCCATGAGCCTGATCCCCAGATGCGTCTTTATCATGAGCGCAGGCCCGTACTTCACCAGATGGAGCCTCTCCGCCGCCTCCGGATTCCTCCAGACCCAGATGTAGACGGGCACGTAAATGGCCAGCAATATCAGAAGGACCAGATAGGCCGTGCTCATCGACCGCGGTTATGCCATCATCGTATAAAGGCATGACATCGGCGGACCAGCTCCACCCCCGGGGGATTCATGCCCTCGATTATCTCCTTCGCCCAGCGGAGCTTACGGGCCTTGGCGGCGACGTCCGAGCCCGGCTTGGGGTAAGGCGCGGAATAGTCGAAGCCCGGCAGGAGTATCCGGCGGCATCCGAAATGCCTGACGAAGCATACGGCGCGGTCTCCGTCCGTGAACCCTCCGAAATCGTACACTATGTCACGGGGGACGGATTGCGTGGTGAGCGCCACCGGGCCCTTGAAGAGCCCCGCGTAGGAGCGCACCAGGTCGGCGTTGTCCCCGTGCGCGTGGATGAGCGTCAACGCGCCTCCGCGGCTGGCCTCGAGCTGGGCGTCGATGTCCCCGTCGAGATCCGTCACGACGACGTCCGGTAGGACCCCTATGCGCAGAAGACGCGATACCGACGAGCCTGACGCCACCTTCGTGCCTTCGACTCCCAGCCTCCTGACGTCGTCCTCCAGGGATGCGGCGTTTCCGAAGACGGTGCACACGGGCCCGACCCTGGAGCCGGCCTCATCGTCGGACACGAGGTCGCTGCCGAGGGTGGCCGAGATGAGCACCCTGACGCAGTACTCGTCGTCCTCGCGGGAATAGCCCATGTCCGACAGTATCCTCTCGTAAACGGGCTCCCACTCGGAGAACAGCATCGGGGGCCTCCTCCTCGTCCTCGGGCTTGCGCCTTCTGCGGAAGACCTTCCTCCCCTCCATCTTGCCCTTGAAGTAGTTGACGGTTATGGACAGGGCCACCCCTGCGAAGATCTCCGAAAGGCCGAGCGTCATGGAGCTGCCGTACCCCAGGTACACCTGAACGACGTCCAGGATCCCGGTGAACACCATCGCGTAGGCGACCATGTTTATGCTGGTCACCATGGTGCTGGTCCTGAATATCTTGTCCGTCTGGTACTCCGATATCATCAGCCCGGTGACGTACACCATCAATGCTATGGCGGCGGGCCAGACCATGGACTCTATGAAATACAGGATGCGGGAGAACTCATGGGCGAAGTAGAGCTCGGTGACCTCCAGATAGGCCCAGACGGCCGAGATGAGCACCAGCGCCAAGGATATCGTGAGGAAGATGAGCTTGGTGGAGTTGGTGAGGACGTTGTCATACAGGTACCCCTTGAGCCTGGACGCCTTGCTGCCCACGCTGTAGCCGTACAGGATGAGGGCGAGCCCGGCGAAGAATATGCAGAGGCTGCTGGACATGTTGATGAGGACGTTGGAATCCCCGTCCCTGAGGTACAGCAGCAGGTTCGGCATTATGAAGAACAGCGACAGCACGAGGATCAGGAAGCCCAGCGGGGCGACGAACCTCTTCCTCTTGTCGGGGTCGGACAGCATCCTGTTCATGATGTAGAACGAGCCCTCGATTCCCGGGACCTGCTTGACGTAGACCTTGACCACGGAGTCGACGTCGGCGCGCGACGATATGATCGGATAGATGAACTCGTCCTCGGCGCCGTCCCCCACGAGTATGACGCCGTCCGGCTTGACCTTGGAGAGGACCGTCTCGAACTCCTGGACGAGGTCCAGGTCGGACTTGTGGCCGACCTTGTCGTTCCCGCATATCAGGGCCACCTCGGCGTCTCCGCCGTCGGCGCGGATGTCCATGCAGGTCTTGATCGCCGCGTAGAGGGCGTTTGTGTCGGAATCCTCCGGGTCGGCCATCCCCAACGCGGCGGCCGCCTCCTTGCACCCCTTGACCCCTATGACGGGGGTGGAGACCCCTCCCTTCTTGCCGAAATCGTCATCCCTGTCCACGGCCAGAACGAGAGTCCTCCTCATGAGCCGCTGATTGTCTTACATCTTATTATCACTAACGACTAGTCGCATTGCGGCGAACAATAAGCATAAGAACACGACGCTTCAATACCCGCCGCATGCGGATGAGGTGGCACGGGCACTCCTGCTTCGAATTCGAGGATTCGTCGCTCAAGGTCGTCGTCGACCCACATGACGGGCGTTCCCTGGGGATCAGGCCTCCCGCAGCCTCCGCGGACGTCGTCCTGATGACCCATGACCACTACGACCACCGTGCCGCCAGGGTCATATCCGGCAACCATGAGGACGTCATGGCCAGATGCGGGGATTTCGAAGTCAAAGGCCTGGCGGTGAAGGGGTTCCGCACCTTCCACGACGGCTCCCAGGGCTCCGAGAGGGGGCTCAACACCATGTACAGGTTCGTGATGGACGGGATAAGCGTCTGCCACTGCGGGGACCTCGGCTGCATCCCGGACCCGGACGTCATCTCCGAGATCAAAGGCGTTGACATACTTCTGGTCCCCACCGGCGAGACGTACACGATGGAGATCCCGGAAGTCAGGAGGTTCATAGAGCTCGTCAACCCGAACATCATCGTCCCCATGCATTACAGGGTGGGCGGGCTGTCCCTTCCGATCAGCAGCATAGACAGGTTCCTGGAGATAATCCCCAAGGAGTACGTCGACTACATAGGTAACGAGATCGACGTCACCCCGGACGATCTCACGGAAATCAAGGAATGCTGGGTCTTCGAGCGCCGACGGCATCGATCCGCCGGCGAATGGTTTGTAAAACGCTCAGAAGAGGACCAGCCCGTCCTCTATCTTTCCGAGCTCGATGGGGGTGGTGGAATCGCCTACTAGGGCGCCCTTGGAATTGGCCAGGACGCCGGCGCCGACCGCGCGGGACCCGTGGTTGACGGTGGTCTTGCGGACCTCGACCTTCAGGACGTCCTCGATGACGGCCGCCTCCTCCTCCGTGACGTCGGGATGGCAGATGCAGCCCTTTCCGGTGGCCCTGCAGAGGGAGCCGACGGTGGTGCATCCGGCGATGGTGGACTTGACGCAAGGCACGCCCAGGAAGTCCTCTATCGCCTTCACGGTGGCGTCGGAGAACTCGGGATTGACGATCGCCCCGCGGTCGTTGGCCAGGATGTTGTTTCCGGCCGCGTTCGCGGGATCGTCGAGCCTCATGCACCTGATGCGGGACGACAGCGTCCCCATCTCGCCGTCCTCGATGAGGCCGGTGACGACGGCGCCGTTGGAGTTCATGGCGACCAGCGAGCCGATCACGTAGGACCCGGACACTATCGCCGGGACCGCGGTGACGCCGAGGGCCTCCTCCACGTCCTTGACGAACTCGGAGGAGGCGTTGGCCGCCACGAATGCCAGGCTCTCGTTCGCCACCGCGTACACGCCGATATTCGGGTTTCCACCGTAACGGGAGAGCCTCATCATGGCAATCACTCCGCCAGGGAGACTTCCACGAGGCCGTCGTCGAACTTGACGGCCTTCACGGTGATCTTGTTGGGAGGGTTGCGGATTCCGTTCTCCCAAAGCTTCTCGTTGACGCTGGCGTCGATCCAGATCTTCTCGACGTCGGCCTTCATGTGCCTGGCGGCGAAGATCCTGACTTCTTTCACTGCACGGTTGGTCCTGCGGGTGCGGGGGGCCATCTTGGCCTTCCTCAGGGGGATGACCATGATCTTCTCAATCTCGTCTGCCATCTGGATCACTCCTTAAGTTTGCTCATGCGCCACGACCTTCTCTTGGGGTGGCGGAGGAACTGCCTGTTGGTCCTCATCATGACCCATGCGGGAACACGGCGGTTCTGCTTGATCTTCTTGTTAAGCCTGGTCTTCATTGCGGGGGGCTTCGTGCTTGACATAATTATCTCCTCTCTATGGTGATCTCCCTCTTCTGAGGTATGATCTGAGCTAGGATGTTCTTCAACATGGAATCGTCTATGACTCCCCTGAGTCTTCCGCTCTGCGCGAGCTGGATCAACTGGACCTCGACGGACTCGGCCAGCTGAGGGTTGGCGAGCCTGATGTTGGCCAGTCTGTCCCTGGCTTCGGGAGTGAGGATCTGCCTCATGGCAGCCTGCCTCTGCGATTCGACCTGTCTGGCCTGCTCCTCCTGGGCGGCCTGGTTCTGGGCCTGCTGCTGCAGTTCCATCATCCTTCTCTGTCTAATCGCTGCCAATTCAGGGTCTTCCATGCCGATACCTCCCTCAGGCCTTCATCTCGTCGTAGACCTCTTTCGCGGTGTTGTCGAGAAGCGACTGTCCCGCGGGGCTTATGGCGCGTCCCTGCTTGTCCTTGGACACGAGGTAGCCGGCGGCCTCGAGCTGCATCATGCACTTCCTGGCGATGTTGCGGCTTCCCTTGACCGCCCTGTTGGGCATGGATCCCTTGTCGGCGAATCCGCCGTACTCGGCGGCGAGCCTGGAGGACCCCATAGGTCCTTTCACATACAGTTTCCTCATGATAGAGGCCGCCCTGGTGTACCACCAGTCGTCTTGGGACGGGGCCCTCTCAGTGTGCCTGCCGGTCTTCGCGAACTCTGCCCACTCGGGGGGAACGATGTTGGGGTTCTCCTTGAGCTTCTGGGCCGTCTTGAGTATGAGCTGCTCCGCAGGAACGTCGTAGACGGTTACCATTGTAATACCTCGCATTGCCTCAGAAAGGCAATAACGAAACTCGGTAGTACCATCTCGTATATAAGCAATGCTATAGAATAGCTGTAGAAAGAACCTCGGACTCCGCACGTTCGGCACAAGCCCCCGTGCGGCCTGGGGATGCAACATCCCCCACGGCAACGATCGCGCTGCGACCGCTGACACCCGTGGGTGAGAGGAAGGTACGCCGATATTTAATCATTCCTGGGATGCGGCCCCCTTTCCTTGATTTAGCCAATGTCGTCGTCGGACAAATCAATAAACCTGGTCCGCCATGACCGGGGCATGTCAGATGATCGCAATTTCTGCGAGGAGTGCGGAGCCAGAGTGTCGCCCGGCACCCAGTTCTGTCCGTATTGCGGAGCTGACTTGGTCGGAGGCTCGACTCGCAAAGCCGACGGGTCCGGCTCTGGAAGTCTTGACACCGTGCGCATCTTCGTGCTCCTGTACGGGGTGGTCGCCGCAGGATTCGGGCTCATAGCCGTCATCACCGGCCTTGCCATAACCGAACAAGTGATCCAGACCCTCGTCGATCAGATGAAGGACATCAATCCGGACTACGCATCGACCCTGGAGAACCTCGACGTCAACGCCCTCAAGGCTTCCCTTTACCTGGAGGGAGGCGCGATACTCGCCAGCGGAGTCTGCGCCCTGCTATCCTCGATGCTCGTCAAGAAGCTGACCAACCATCCCATGGCCACAATCCTCTGCGCCGTGGCGTCCATCTTGTCCGTAGGGCTGTTCCCCCTGTGCATCGTGACGATACCCGTCGGGCTCTACATGACCTACCGCATCTACAAGGCGAAAAGCATTTTCAGCCGAGGACGGAGGGGTTGCCCCCGTCCTCCGACATCGTTATTACCAAGTCCAGTCTAATGACGGGCGTGAAGTCCGTCGTTGCCGTCAGCGGGGCGTCCGGCTCCGTGTATGCCGTCCGCCTTCTGGAATCCCTTCCTGGCGAGAAGGCTCTCGTGATGTCTGACACCGCCAGATCCATTCTAGAGGCGGAGACGGGGCTATCCCCTTCCGTTCTGGAGAATATGGCGGATGCCACGTATTCCGACGACGACATGTACGCTCCAATGGCTTCAGGCAGTCATCGCTACGACGTCATGTTCATAGCCCCCTGCAGCGAGTCCACCGTCGCCAAGATAGCGAACGGGATCGCCGACACCCTGATCACCAGGGCGGCGTCGGTTTGCATCAAGGAAGGCAGGAGGCTGATACTTCTTGTCAGGGAGTCCCCCAAGAGCGCCATCATGCTGGAGAACGAGCTGAAGCTGGCCCGCCTGGGCGTCGTGATAATGGACGCCAACCCCGGGTTCTACCCCAGGCCGAAGACGGTGGAAGACGTCGTCGACATCGTGGTCGGAAGATGCCTCGACCAGGCCGGCGTTGATCACTCCCTGTACCGCAGATGGGAATGAGGAAAGGCGGGCGGGGCTCGCCCGCATGGGTTTCATTCGAGAAGGATGGCAGGCCTTCCGGGAGACGCGGCCTTGGACTTCCCCTGTGGGTCGTAGAGGCCGTCGTCGTCCGCCCCGTAGACCTCCACGGGCAGACCGGTCTCCTCCGACAGGAACGCCTTGGCCGATGACAGGAGGGCGCGCTCGTCAGTCTCGAACACCGGCCTTCTGGATCCCGGGGAGGACCTCGAGAACTCCACGGCCGTCTTCTTCGCGAACTCCGACGCCGCCTTGCCGTTCCTCTTGATGGATTCGTCCGACATGCACCACTTCGTGAGCGCGGGGACGCTGAGGCTCCCGTCGGACGCCATCGAGGCTGCCTGGGCCATGACGCTCCTCTTCCATCCCGCGGAGGTGTACAGGATTATCCTGGACGGCTCTATCTTGGCTATCTTCCTGACCTCTCCGATGTCCGACATGACCTCGCGGATCAGGTCCTCGCCGTACTCGGCCTCTGCGGAGATGCCTGAGGGCTCCGGAAGCTGCGACGCGGAGGCCAGGCCTTCGAAGCCGCAGGACTCCCACATCTCCTCCGCTATATGGGGGGTGACGGGCGTCATCGCCTGTATCCAGATCCTGAGGGCCTTCCTGAGCGCGTCTCCTCCGGCCCCTCCGCGCCTGACGTACCATCTGACGTCGTTGAGCATGTCGAAGTATGCGATGGTGCACGCCTGCCTCAGGTCGTAAGACTGCATCGCCTCGCGTATCCTCGACACATGGGTCCCGAACCTGGACTCCAGCCATCTGTCGATTCCGGCGGGCGCCGCGTCGGACTTGTAGGAGGCCAGCTCCTGCACGTATGACACGATCCTGTCCAGCCTCTGGCGATAGGTCATCACGGCGTCCTCGCTCCACTCGACGTCCACGAACATGGACGCCACATGCGCGTAGTACAGCCTCATGGCGTCCACGCCGAACTTCGCCGCCGCTCCGGGGATGGGCTGGGCCCCTCCTTTGGACTTGGATATCTTGTCGGAGTTCTTCCCGGTGACGTACCAGTTCACCACGATTCCCCTGGGCCACATCTCCTGGGGAAGCACCCCGACGTGGTTGAACAGGAACGCGGGGAAGTGCACGGTCATGTGCTCCTTGCCGCCGAGGTTGATGTCCAGCGGATACCAGTAGAGGATGTCGGCGCGTATCTTCGCGAGAAGCTCCGCGGACACCCCTGTGGATGCGGAGACCTCCGCGGCGTCGCCTTTGCCGAGTATGACGAAGTCGAAGAACGCCTCGGTCATCTGCTCCGGCCTTATCCTGCCGTCGTTGGCATAGAGCGATATGAGATAGTATACCGGATAGAGGGTGGAGTCGGAGATGGCCTCGATGATCCACTTGTCGTCGAAGGGGAACCTGGTTCCGAGCCAGTTGCCCTGTCTGGCGCACGCCCTCTCCCTGAACCACCTCAGCACCCCGTGGACGTTGTCGGCGTACTCCTGCGGATGGATGTCCATGCCCTTGCAGTGCTCCGACGTCTTCTCCGTGAGCGCCTCGTTGGCGTAGTCGATGAACCACTGGTCGTCCAGCCTCTTGATGTGCACCCTGGCGCCGCACCTGCAGACGACCTCCTCGGTGAGGTCGAAGAACGCCTCGGCCTCCCCGGAGTCCATCATGGCCTGGCGCATCTTGTCCTTGGCCTCCTCGACGCGCATTCCGGCGAACGGCCCGCAGGAGGGCTTCATACGGCCCATGTGGTATCCGTCCTTGTAGACCTGCTTCTTGGCCTCGACGAGCCTGGGATCTCCCGGACGCTCGATTCCCATGCGGTCTATGACGTCCTTGGCGGGGAAGTCGCCGTATCCCTTCATCTCGATGATGGAGACAGGAACGACGGAGTCTATCAGCTCCTTCGAGAGGCCGAACTCGGCCATAACGGAGGAGTCGTTCTTGAGAGCCTCCAAGGATATCCAGTCGTCCGGCGCATCGGAAGGCACCGAGGTGACGAGGCCGGTACCGACGTCAGGATCGCAGAACGACGCGGGAAGCACGGGGATCTCCTTGTGGATCATCGGGGCCTCGCACTTCCATCCGATCATCTCCCTGCCGGAAACGGAGCCGACGTCCTCGACGCCGTCCATCTGCAGGACGAGCTTCTCGGCGGCCTGCGGGGAGACTATCCAGGTCTCGCCGCCCTTCCTGACCCTCCTGTACTCCACTTCAGGATTCACCCAGAAGCAGACCTGGCCGTAGACGGTCTCCGGCCTGAGGGTGGCCGCGACGAGGAACTCGTCCCCGTGCCTGAACTTGAGAAGGGTGTACTCCTGGGTCTCGGCCTTCCCGCCCTTGGACAGGTCGGTCTCCGAGGGATCGACGGCGACGGGGCCGCAATTGGGGCAGACGGACGCATAATAGGGCTTCTGGACGAGCAGCCCGGCGTCCATGAGCTTCCTGAACTGCCACTGTATGAATCTACCGTAATCTGGATACAGGGTGCATGTGAATCTGCGCCAGTCGGACAGGAACCCGAACCTTTTCCAGTACTCGTTCACATATACCTTGTTGAAGAACTCAATGACGGACATCGGGTCGCCGAGCTCCTCGAGCTTCTCCTCGGGACAGCCGTTCCTTAATAGATAATCAATAGTCTTCTCGTCGCGGGCAGATATCCTCTTGGCGAGGCTTATCCCCCCGTTGCCGGTGGCGTGGGTGCCTACGGGGAAGAGGACGTTGTAGCCCGTCATACGTTTGTACCTTCCGATGGCGTCGACATACGAATATCCCCTCAGGTGTCCGACATGAAGGTAACCGGTGACGCCGGGGTACGCGAAGAGCAGCATGAACTTCGGTTTGCTCTCATCGCGCTCGGATTTGTCCAAATTCGCATCAATCCAACGCTTCTGCCATTTTTTCTCGATGTTTTCGTAGTCAATCGTCATGTTCGGCTTCCTTTGCCTCCGTGGAAGGGGAAAACCTTATTATACTCTCCGCCTACTTGTTAAATTTATAACAAAAAAACGAAAAATCGTAGGTTTCTACGATAGTAGTGTCCTACTGCGTCGGACAAGAGTCATACGACTCGTAAGGCAAGTTTAAATATGGTCATAGCGTATGTCACCCACAGGTAAGGCAAAGGCATACAGCCCGAGCCTAACCGGAGCGTGGAGACATGGCAGACGACGGGACCAAGATAACCCTCAGGGTGGGATCCGATGACATTCAGCTCATGGAGGACTACATGGCTGAAACCGGAATCGGAAACCGCTCCGATTTCATCCGCGACGCCATCAGGGGGTACATCGAGTACAAGAGGGCCGAATCCTCTGCCCCCATGAAGGTCGACAAGGGTGGATTGTTCGTCCGCTTCAGCGACCTGCAGCTCGAGACGCTTTCGAACCTCGCCAAGCTCGGCATATGCCTCTCGGAGGAGGAGTTCGTAAGGAAGTGCGTCCTGGACGTGATCGTTCCCAAGGACGCCGGAGTCAAGGCGATCAGCGACGCTTTCGCATCTGCACAGATGCTAGCCGCGCTCAAGTGAGGATGTGGACACATGGATGGGACTAGGTGTTCGCTTCCGAGAAACGCGTTAAGGGGGATGCACTCATGATATCCAAGGACGCAGGAAGAACGAAGGGTCCGCACATCGCGGTGGTTGGCGTAGGAGGAGCCGGATGCAATGTCATCAGCGCCTTCGCCGGAAGGGGATGTCCGGTAGACACCATTGCGATCAACACGGACAAGGATGCCCTCCACAAGACGGTCGCCGATGAGAAGATCTACATCTGCAAGGCGGTCCTGAAGGGGGAGGGGACCCGCGGAGACGCCGAGCTCGGCAGACGCTGCGCGGACATCCACAAAGAGGAGATCAGGGATGCCCTCCTCGGATACGACTTCGTCTTCGTGATCGGAGGACTAGGCGGGGGAACCGGGACTGGTGCCATGCCTGCGGTGATCGATGCAGCGGCCGCAGGGGGCGCCAAGACCTACACATTGGCCATAAGCCCCTTCCTCTTTGAAGGGAGGAGGAAGGTGCTGGCCAGGGAAGCGTACCAGCGCATCAAGTCGATCTGCGAGGACTCGTTCCTCCTGGACAACGACAAGGTGGTTTCCCTCATGGACGACGCCGACATGGACTCGGTGTTCGCCCGCATGAACGAGAGCATCGTCGAATACGTGTCCGACATCGCTTCAGGAATGGCGAAGGCCATCGTGAACATGAAGCACCGGACGGAGAAGGCCCCTCTGCGCCACGAAGGCGGCGGGGCCATACCCATAGGCCTGATGGTCAGCGCCTGATTACGATTCTTTTTCCCCTCGGCAGTGGGGGCGCCGCCCCCCTGCACTGTATTATGATAAAATGGAAACCGTCCGGATCCCGGACGGAAGGCGTTTTCAGGCTATTGCGGAATAGCCCATCTCGAACGCTTTGGCGTTCAGCTCGCGGAACTTCTCGGGGACCTGGGACATCAGGGCCTTGAGGAGCACGTCCTTGGGTATGGGGAACCCCTTCACGGCCCCCACCGCGCCTATCATGACGGCGTTGGCTGCGACGGCCTTTCCGGCCTTGACGGCGATGTCGGTCGCATCTATGGTTATGGTGTTGGGATTCTCGGAGGATACGCGCTCTTTCAGAAGATCGAGCGAGGGATACTCCTCGAAACCGGCGGCGACCATCGACGGCAGGACTGGATCCATGTTCATCAGCACCACGGTGTCACGGTTGCCGAGGGAGAGGTTCCTGCAGGTCTCCACAGGCTCGAATCCCATGATCATGTCGGCGGACCCGACCGCCTCCAACGGACTGACGACGCCGTCGCCGAAGCGGACGGTGGAGAGGACGCTGCCTCCCCTCTGTGCCATTCCGTGGACCTCGCTCATGGCCACGTCGAAGCCCATGTCCATGGCGGCGTTCCCAAGTACCATCGATGCGAGGAGGACCCCTTGTCCTCCGACTCCGACTATCTGGACGGTATACTTCATCTCCTCACCTCTATGGCGCCTCTGGGACAGACTGACGCGCACATCCCGCATCCGATGCATTGGACCGGGTCCGGGGAAATGCGGCCGTCCTTCTTGAACAGGGCGGGGCATGCGATCGTCTTGAGACAGGTTCCGCACAGGTTGCAGACCGTGGAGTCGACCTTGCACTCGCCGACGACCAGCTTCTTGGACTTCTTGAGCTCCAGAGGGCAGGGGCACTTCGATATGATGACCGCGACGCCGTCGTATGCCAGGGCGTCCTTGAAGACCTGGGTGGCCTTCTTCACGTCATACGGGTTGACGGACTCCACGAATCCCACCCCTATGCCTTTGACCAGCGCCTCGATGTCGATGGCGTCGGTGCTCACCCCGCCGAAGTCCCTTCCCGTTCCGGGGTTCGGCTGATGGCCGGTCATGGCCGTGGTACGGTTGTCCAGTATAACCATGACGATGCGATGGCCGTTGAACAGGGCGTTGACCAGCGGCGGGACCCCTGCGTGGAAGAACGTGGAGTCGCCCATGAAGGCGATCGCCCTCTGGTCCGTGACCGCGTCGAATCCGCCAGCCGCGCCGGCCCCTCCGCCCATGCATATGATGAAATCAGCGGTGGAGAAAGGCGGCTGCACCCCAAGGGTGTAGCATCCTATGTCCGAGCAATAGACGACGTCCGTCTTGCCGACCGCCTTCTTCGCGGCGGCATACATGCCTCTGTGCGGGCATCCGGCGCAAAGCGTGGGGGGCCTGCTGGGAAGGACGACGTCCGGGACCTTCATCGGCTCCGGGAACCCGGCGACCTTCACGATCCCGGAGATCCCCTTGAGCACGTCGGGGGAGTATTCCCAGGCCCTGGGCAGGTGTCCGGTCCTCTTCCCGTACACGGGGACGGAGATGCCGTTCTGCCCGCAGATCCTGAGGACCTGGTCCTCCAGGAACGGCTCCAGCTCCTCCACGACGATGACGGCTTTCTTAGAGCGGACGAATTCGGCTATCCTCCTCTCGGGAAGCGGGTTGGTGAATCCCAGCTTCAGGATAGACGCGCCGGAGACGAACTCCTTGACATAGGCGTATGACACGCCGGATACGATGATTCCGACCTCCCCGGCGCCTTCCTCGAAGTTCAGGTCGGACGCCTCGGACATCTCCTGGGCCTTGGCGTACTTCTCGAGCAGGATCTTCCTGTTCAGCTTGGCGAACGCCGGCACGTTGACGAACTTGGCGACATCCTTGTCGAAGTGCCCCTTCGCCTTGACCGCCCTGCGCGGGCCGAACCTCACCACGCCGCGGGCATGGTTCATGCGGGTGGTGGTCCTGAACAGCAGGGGAAGCCCCAGCTCCTCGGACACCCTGTAGGCTTCCGCAACCATGTCCTTGGCCTCGGCGGGCGTCGAAGGCTCCATCATGGGCAGGAGGGCCAGGGTGGAATAGTATCTATTGTCCTGCTCGTTCTGCGAGCTGTGGGCGGACGGGTCGTCGGCGCTCAGTATCAGCATGCCGGCCCTGACGCCGGAATACGCCAGCGTCATCATGGGGTCGGCGGCGACGTTAAGGCCAACGTGCTTCATGAACACGAAGGACCTCACCCCGGAGGACGCCGCCGCGGCGGAGACCTCCATGGCCACCTTCTCGTTGGTGGAGAATTCGAAATACATCCCCGCGTCGGAGGAGATCTTCTCGAGGATGTTTCCTATCTCCGACGAGGGGGTACCGGGGTACGTGGACGCGAAGCCCGCTCCGGCCTCGATGAGGCCGCGGACGATGGCCTCGTTACCTAGCAGGAGGCTTCTCCCGCCTTCGTTCAACAAATCCGCCATCTGTATACCTCTGCGCGTGCGTATCTTGGAACTCGGTTATAATCCGTTCGAATTGCGCCGCGCAAAAAACAAGGAATGAATCAGGGCAGATTAGGGCAAATTGATTGCTCTGATGTCCCTGATGTATGTGGCCAGAAGAATCGAGGAAGAGCCCGGAGGGGCCCGGGCCTTGTTGTTAAATAGAACCGCCCTCTACGGTAGGGCACGCAGAGGTAGCCAAGCTTGGTCAACGGCGCAGGACTTAGGATCCTGTCCTTAGCGGTCCATGGGTTCAAATCCCATCCTCTGCACCTTATGCCACATGGCGCCTTATGAACTTCTCCGTCTTGGAGAACGCCTCGTCCAGCACGTCGATGGGGGCAAGCAATACGGTGCGGAAGTGCCCCGTTCCGAACTCCTGGCAGAATCCAGATCCGTGGACGTATACGACCCCTTCCTCCTTTATGAGGTCGAAGACGAAGTCCTTGTCGGTCGTCCAAGACGTCCCTGCGAGGTCGATCCTCGGGAACATGTACAGCGCGCCCCTCGCCCTGCGGGTCTCCACCAGGGGTATCTCGTTGAGCCTCCTGTAGGAGTAGTCGGCGCGGGCCTTCAGCTTGCGGTTCATGTCCACTATGTAGTCCTGTGGCCCTTCCAAGGACGCCTTCGCGGCGGCCTGGCAAGGGACGTTCGGACATATCCTCGCGCGGAACTGCTTCATCATGCCCAGACGGATCTCGTCCATGAGCCCGCCCTTGTCCATGAAATAGCAGTATCCCACCCTCCATCCCGGCATCAGGTTCACCTTGGAGAAGCCGTTGAGGATTATGCGGGGGACGTCGTCTGACAGCTTGGATGCGGAGTAGAACTCGCCGTCGTACACGATCTTGTCGTATATCTCGTCCGATATCAGCGGGATGTCGTATTCGGCCGCGATGTCTCCGAACTCCCTGATCGCCTTCGGCTCGTAGACGGCGCCGGTGGGATTGTTGGGGTTGCACACGATGAGGGCCTTGGTCCTGTTGGTGATCCTCTTGCGGATCATGTCCGTGTCAGGCCTCCAGTCCTCCTCCTCAATCTGCCTGTATGGGACCGTTCTGCCCTCGTAGAAGTTGATGTACTGCATGTACGACGGATACCCGGGGCCGGGCACGAGGACCTCGTCTCCAGGCTCTATGAAGGTGCCCATCATCACGTTGATGCACTCGCTGACGCCAGCGGTGACGTACACGTCATCAGGGGAGATCCCGACGCCGTTCTTCTCCTTCTCCCTGCGGACGACCGCCTTCCTTAGGTCCAGCTGGCCCTGCGAATCCCCGTATCCGTTGTCTACGAGGTCCACGGCCTCCCTGAGGGTCTGCTTGAAGTACTCGGGCGTCTCGAAGTCCCACTTGTTGGGATCGCCGATGTTGAGATTCAGCAGCTTCTTTCCGGCCCTGGCAGCCTCCGCGGCGGGAACCGTGACCTCGCGTATGGCATAATTCATTCCAAGAGACCGTCTGGACGCCTTGATCTGCTTCTTCATGTGCTATCGCCCCTCAATCCAAGCGACGATATTTAACAGGTATGAGGTGGGGCCGAAGCCCCGGAAGAAGAAAAGGGGTTTGGATCGGAATCTCAGTAGGAGATGCCCTGCCAGATCATGGCGTCGGCGACCTTCTCGAAGCCGGCGATGTTGGCGCCCGCGACGAGGTTGCCCTCCATCCCGTACCTCTTGGCGGCCTCGGAGGCGTTCTTGTAGATGGTCTTCATGATGCCGTGGAGCTTGGAGTCGACCTCCTCGAAGGACCAGGAGAGCCTGGCGCTGTTCTGGCACATCTCGAGGGCGGACGTGGCGACTCCTCCGGCATTGGCAGCCTTTGCGGGTCCGAAGAGTACTCCCGCCTTCTGGAAGCAGGCGATGGCCTCGGGGGTGCTGGGCATGTTGGCTCCCTCCGCGACGGCCATGACGCCATTGTCGACGAGGGCCTTGGCGGACTGGCCGTCGATCTCATTCTGGGTCGCGCAGGGTAAGGCGATGTCGCAGGGGATGGTCCAGATCCCCCTGCATCCCTCGGTGTAGGTGGCGGAGGGGACGTAGTTGAGGTAGGTCTTTATCCTGTCCCTCTTGACCTCCTTGATCTCCTGGAGGGTCCTGTAGTCGATTCCGTTGTCGTCCCTTATGTATCGGTTGGAGACG
>JAEEGK010012882.1_pt1 | contig 18933 bp, 9 predicted proteins | sample 8958771 | NCBI WGS metagenome assembly JAEEGK01 (sample SAMN16246547, study PRJNA631951) | gut metagenome | biome: gut microbiome; feature: rumen; material: SC-attached | host: Bos | place: Iran: Karaj | collected 2018-10
CATATGCTGCAGGGTACGGTTCCCGGCCTTAACGTTTCTTCTGCATCCGGTCGTCCCGGCCAGGCCGCCAGCCTGAATATCCGCGGTTGGAACTCCATCAACGGAGGCAGCCCGCTGGTACTCATCGACGGTGTGGAAGGCGATATCCAGTATATCAACCCGGCCGATGTGGACAACATCTCCGTGATCAAGGATGCTGCTGCTGCCGCCATCTACGGTGCTAAAGGTTCCGCCGGTGTCATTCTGGTGAACACCAAGAACGGTTCCAAGGACCGTGACGGCAGGGCCAAGGTTACCTACAGCGGCCGCGTGGGCTTCACGGCTCCCACGGCTTCCACCGATTGGGAAACCCGCGGTTACTACACCGTGTACCTTTCCAACCTGTTCATGAAGGCCTACAACAATACCCTTAATTATAATTACTCCGATGCCGACATGGAGGAACTCTGGGCCCGCCGCAACGACGTGGTGGAAAATCCCGCCCGTCCCTGGGTGGTGATCACCCAGGACCAGACCGGAAAGGACGTCTATAATTATTATGCCAACACCGACTGGTGGCACGTGCTGTACAAGGACAACAAGCCCACGACCAGCCACACCATCACGGCCAGCGGTGCTACCGACCACGTGAACTACCTCATTTCGGCCGGTTACACCTACGAGCAGGGTATGTTCAACATCAACCCCGATACCTATAACCGTTATAACCTGCGCGCGAAGGTGAGCTTTGACGTGACCAAGTGGCTCCGCATCGGCAACAACTTCAGCTATTTCAACAGCGGTTACACCTATCCGGGCCGCGGCGGTATCAACAACTCCCTGTATGGCGCCTCCGCTCACGCTTCGGCCAGCTATCCCGCCTACAACCCTGACGGTACCATCATCTATCAGACCAAGTACAACAACAGTACGCTGATGGACGGTCTTATGATGGCTCTCAACAACGGAGACACCAACACCGACCGCATTGACAACCTGAGCAACACCCTCGACATCACCATCACTCCCTTCAAGGGCTTTACCATCAAGGGTGACTATACCTATGGATTCCGTCTGGTACGCTATATGAACCGTACCATGCCCGGTTATTACTCCAAGGAGCCCGGCATCATCGTGACTCAGAACACCGGTGCCGCCTTTGAGAACAAGCTCACCGAGCAGTCCAATGTCCACACCTCCCAGACCGCCAACCTCTATGCTACTTTCGAGCACAGCTGGAAAGAGGCCCACAACCTCAAGGTCATGGCCGGTGTCAACTATGAAACCAAGCACATCAAGGATCTGGAAGCCGTTGGTTACGACCTCTTCTCCTTCGAACTCAATGACCTGAACCTCGTGGGCGCCGACGCCGACGGCAACAAGCGTATGGAAGTGGCCGGTGGCCAGAACGAATACCGCACCGCCGGTTACTTCGCCCGTGTCAACTACGACTACAAGGGCCGCTATCTGCTGGAACTGAACGGTCGTTACGACGGTTCTTCCCGCTTCCTGCGCGGCAGCCGCTGGGTATTCTCCCCGTCCGTCTCCCTGGGTTGGAGAATCAGCGAGGAGCCTTTCTTCGCCCCTGCCAAGGACTGGTGGGACAACCTGAAGATCCGTGCTTCCTTCGGCCAGCTGGGTAACCAGCAGATGAGCGAGTACTATCCCGCCATCCGCACCATCTCCACCGGTTCCCAGTCCACTTACCTGCTGGGCGGTCCCAAGCCGGCCCTGGCTACCATTTCGGCCCCCGTTTCCTCCGGTCTTACCTGGGAGCGTTCCATTCAGACCAACGTGGGTCTGGATATGACCTTCTTCGGCGGCCGTCTGGATTTCTCTGCCGAAGCCTACGTCCGTGACACCAAGGACATGCTCACCGCCGGTGAAGTGCTGCCCGCCACCTATGGCTACAGCACCGCTCCCAAGGAGAACGTGGCCGACCTCCGCACCGTGGGTTATGAACTCAACCTGGGTTGGAAGGATTCCTTCAAGATTGCAGGAAGACCTTTCCACTACAACGCCAGCTTCCTGTTCAGTGACTATGTATCCCACATCACCCGCTTCAACAACCCGGATATGCTCCTTTCCAAGAACTACTGGGTAGGTATGAAGTACGGTGACATCTGGGGTTACCATATCGAGGGCCTGTTCGCCTCCGATGAGGACGCCGCCGCCTGGACGGCCCAGGTGGACCAGTCCAAGGTGAACAGCATCATCAACGCCAGTGTGGGCGACATCAACCCGGTTACCGGTGCTCCCGGTCTGCGTGCCGGCGACCTGCAGTTCGCAGACCTCGACAACAGCGGCGCCATCGACCAGGGTAACGGCAAGGTGGGCGACAGCGGTGACTACCGCGTGATCGGTAACAGCCAGCCCCGTTACAACTTCGGTATCAACCTGGGTGCTTCCTACGCCGGCTTCGACCTGGCTATGTTCTTCCAGGGCATCGGCCATATGGACTGGTATCCTCAGTACGAGGTCCGTCAGTTCTGGAGCCTGTACGCCCGTCCGTTCGCTACCTTCATTCCCCGCGACTTCCAGAATATGTACTGGAGCGAGGAGAACCCCAACGCCTACTTCCCGCGTCCCCGCGGTTATGTGGCCGGTGTGAACAGCAGCCGTGAGCTTTCTGCTACCAACGACCGTTACCTGCAGAATATCGGCTACCTGCGTCTGAAGAACCTCACCTTCGGTTATACCCTGCCGGAGAAGGTCACCAAGAAGATTGGCCTCGACCGTCTCCGTATCTACTTCTCGGGTGAAAACCTGTTCTACTGGGCACCCGGTCTGCACAGCAAGTATATCGATCCTGAAATGGCCCAGACCAATGGCAACCTGCGCATCTACCCCTGGCAGAAGACCATTATGTTTGGTGTAGATATAACCCTTTAATTGAATGAGCCTTATGAAAAAGATAGCATATATCCTGCTTCCCATCCTGGCCGGTTTTACCCTGACTGGCTGTGACGATTTGCTGGACGTCTACCCTCTGGACCGTATGTCCCCGGAGACCTTCTACAAATCGGAGACGGAACTCCAGGCCTATGGCATGAACCTCTATGCCATGCTGCCCGGCGGCTCTTCCCTCTTCATTGAAGATGCCGATACCTACATCCAGATGGGCCTGACCGACGAACAGAAAGGTACCCGTACCGTTCCTGCTTCCGGCGGTGGCTGGAGCTGGGGAAATCTGCGCAGCGCCAATACGATGTTGGAGTATCTTCCCAACTGCTCCGACGCTGCCGTCCGCGCCAAGTATGAGGGCTTTGCCCGCTTCTTCCGCGCCTACTTCTATTTTGAAATGCTCAAGCGTTTCGGCGAAGTGCCGTGGTATGACAAGCCGGTTGGATCGGCCGATACCGAGGCCCTCAACCGTCCCCGCGATTCCCGTGAGTTCATTATGGGCAAGATGATCGAGGACATTGACTGCGCCATTGCCAACCTGCCCGCCACCAAGAGCGCCTACGAGATTACCAGATGGACCGCCATGGCTCTCAAGTCCCGTTTCCTGCTCTTCGAAGGCACTTTCCGCAAGTATCACAGCGAGTTCAACTACGGTGCCGACGCCCACGACTGGCAGTGGTACCTGAACGAGTGCGCCAAGGTTTCCGAGGAATTCATGGCTACCAGTGGTTACACCCTGCATACCGCAGGCGGTGCCAACAAGGCCTACTACAGCCTGTTCACCACCAATGACGCCACTGAGAATATGGACGAGGTAATCCTGGCCCGCAACTACAACGCTGCTTACGGCGTCACCCACGACGCTACCGGTGTGATGCACGCTTCCACCCGTGGCCGCTACGGTATGACCCGCAAGCTGGTGGCCAGCTACCTGATGGCCGACGGCACCCGCTTCACCGACCAGCCCGGTTGGGAGACCATGGACTTTATGACCGAGACGCAGAACCGCGATCCCCGTCTGGCCCAGAGCATCCGTACTCCTGGTTACAAGCGCCTGGGTGAATCGACCCTCTGCCCTCCCGAATTCGAATACTGCCTCACCGGTTATCATCCGGCCAAGTATGTGGTGGAGATGCAGTATGACTCCTATAACAGCTCTGAAACGGACCTCATCATCTTCCGTGCTGCTGAGATTATGCTGAACTATGCCGAGGCCAAGGCCGAAGCCGGTACCCTGACCCAGACCGACCTGGACCAGAGCATCAACCGCATCCGTTCCCGCGCCGGTATGCCGGCCCTGAACCTGGAGGCTGCCAATGCCAATCCGGATCCCTATCTTACCAATGAGGCCTGGGGCGGTTACCAGAACGTGAACGGCACCAACAAGGGTGTCATCCTGGAAATCCGCCGCGAGCGTGCCGTAGAGCTGGCTCAGGAAGGTTTCCGTTACTATGACCTGGTCCGCTGGAAGGAAGGCAAGATCCTGGAGAAGCAGTACTACGGTATGTATTTCCCCGGTCCCGGTGAATACGACCTCAACGGTGACGGTCTTCCCGACATCCTCCTCTACACCGATGTCAAGCCCGTGAGCACCGCTCCTGCCCAGTACAAGATTGGCAGCTCCGAATTCATCCTCAGCAACGGCAATTCCGGTTACGTGAACCTCTTCAAGAACATTCAGTGCAAGTGGAACGACGACCGTGACTACCTCTATCCCATTCCTTCCAACGAGCGCGGCCTCACCGGCGGAGCTCTGACGCAGAATCCCGGTTGGGACGACGGTTTAACTTTCTAAGATGAACCCTAGTATGAAAAAGATATTATCCTATACCCTGATTATGGCTCTTGCCGTTCTGGCCTCCTGCAACAAGAAGGGACCGGAGCCGGGTGAAGTCACCATGCCGGGCGTTTTCTATGCCGATATCCCCGGAGATAAGAGCGTGGTGGAAATTGCCCCCGGAGCCAGCAAAACCTACAGCCTCAAGGCCTGTGCTTTCCAGAACCAGGTGACCGACATCGTGATGAACTTCTCGTTCAAGGCCGATCCCGACGGAGTGGACAAGTACAACCAGGCCCACGGTACCTCCTATGTGATGTGCCCTGGTTCGGCCTTCGAATTCCTGTCCAACGACGTGATGCTTCCCCGCTATGGTCAGGCATCCACCACGGCCCGCATCAAAGTGACCGCTTCCGGCCTGGAAAACGGAGTTACCTATATCCTGCCCGTGACGCTGGACAAGGCCCAGCAGACCGAAAACTGGGCCGTAGCCGACACCCTGGCCGGCTATGTGCTCTTCAAGATGAGCAACTACGATCCTTACGGTCCCGGTACCGAGGGAAATCCTTATCCCATCGCATCCGTGAGTGATCTCCAGGAAATGGGCAGCAAGCTGACAGAAGGCAGCATGGTCTACTTCCGTCTGGAAAATGACATCGATATGGCCAACGTGGCCGAATGGGAAGCCATCAATCCCCTCGGATTCCCCTTCACCCTGGACGGCCAGGACCATACCATCTCCAACTTCAACGGTACCACCAGTCTCTTCGGAATGGTGGTGGGTAACCTCCACAACCTGAACGTGACCAACGCTCAGATCACCAACGTCTCCGGTCCTATCGGCATCCTGGGTGCCTATGGCGGAACGCAGGACGTGGCCGTGGAAGTGACCAAGGTGAACGTGAGCGGTAAGCTCAACAATTCCGTTGCCCACGGTACGGGCGGTCTGTTCGGTGTTATCATCAACGCCAACATCAATATCTGCTCGGCCGATGTGACCATCGTCTCCACCAAGTACGATTCCGGCGGTATCTATGGTTACGACAACACCCAGAGCCCCAAGCGCAGTGTCATCTCCAACTGCTGGACCACCGGTGACATCTCCGGTAACCGTATGGTAGGCGGTATCGCCGGTAACGCGGCCAACAACGCCAACTACAGCGAGGTGGTTATCCGCAACTGCTACTCTACGGCCCGCGTACACGCCCAGTTCAAGTATGGCGGTATTGTGGGTGACGCCGCTCAGGGACAGAAGACCGGTGAAAACCTGGATATCAAGAACCATATTGAGAAGTGCATTGCCTGGAACGAAGCCATCTATTCCGATGTGGCCGACGAGTCCGTGCACTACAGCGCCGGCGCCATCGTGGGCTTCACCTCCCTGAAGAACTATCTTGTAGACTGCTACCGCAGGGCCGACCTGGCCTTCTCCGACTGCCCGGGCAACCCCTTCAACGTGCTCGTGGACCAGGAGAACGCTTCTCCCGATTCCCCTCTGAAAGAATCGGCCCAGAGTACCGGCAGCACCAACTACAACTTCCCTTATCATGGAAAGGCTGCCAAGCAGGGCGCTACCGCTTCCGAGGTGGCCAAGGCCCTGGGTTGGGACGAAACCATCTGGGATCTTTCCGGTGCGCTTCCGTTCTTTGTGGGTGGCGACGCTCCCATTGTCATCGTGGATGACAACGCCGGTGCCCAGCTCCCCGACTTTGACGAATATGAGTTCTACAAATAAACACGCTCAGGTATGAAAACAACGCAATATATTGTAGCAATGCTGGCCGGTGCCGCCGTTCTGGCTTCCTGTGTCAAGGAAGCCGGTAACGAGCTCCCGGAGCCGCAGGACCTGATTACCATCAAGGCCGAAATGCCTGAGGATGTAACGACCAAGGCCGGTGCCCACGTGGGCTTCTCCTGGTACTGGGGCGAGGGCGACAAGATTGCCGTCACCGGTGCCGAAGACACCCAGATTTACACCATCAAGGACGGTTTTACTCCCAAGTATGCCGAGTTCGTGGGCAAGCCGGTTGCCGGTGAAGCCTTCACCATCTCTTACCCCGAGAAGGCCGCTACGGCCGACTGGAGCGGACAGACCCAGAAGGGCAACAACTCGTATGCCCACCTGAAATATGCCGCCCAGCTCTCCGATGTGGACAACTATCTCAGCTTCTGCTTCAATCCCGATTGGGCCGCCGATCACAACGGCACCATCAAGCAGGTGGGTGTGATGAAGATGGTCATTGCCCTTCCCGACACGGTGAGCGCCGTTAACGGCGTATCCATCACGGCCGAAGACGCCCTCTTCTACAAGGGCAACGGAGAGGCCAAGGTGAACAAGCTGGAGCTGGCCGTTGAGAACGCCGCCCCGGATGCCGACCATACGTTCATCGCCTGGTTCACCACTTCCTGGAACGAGGCTGTGGTTCCGGCCAACACGGTGCTTACCATTACGGTCAAGACCAAGGACGCCCCCCTTACCAAGGAAGTCACCTTCACCAAGGAGTCCGTCATCAAGAGCGGCAAGGTGAATGTCTTCAACGTGGATGTCACCGGTTGGACGATGCCCAACCACTATGCCTCCGGCAAGGGTACCGTCGATGATCCCTGGATTGTCACCACGGCCGAACAGATGACTTATATGTTCGATGATATGGCCAGCGGCGAAACCCGCTACTTCAAGCTGGGTAACAGCATCGATATGAAGAATATCGAGTGGAAGCCGCTGAATGCCGTCAGCCCTTATGACAAGAAGATTGACTTCAACGGTGCCGGCTTTAACATTTCCAACTTCAAGTGCGTTTCTACCGCCGAAGCTCCGGTCTCCTATCCCAGCTTCTTCGGCGTGCTGTACGGAAGCTGCTACAACGTGAATTTCATCAATGCAACCGTTGAAGCCAACGCCAAGGGCGCCGGCATTCTGGGCGGCTATGGCGGAACCGGCGACAAGCCTTGCTATGTGGAGAATGTTCACGTTCAGGGTACCGTCACCAGTACGGCCGGAAACAACGTGGGCGGTTTCTTCGGAACGGCCCGCGAAGCCACCATCCTCAGGAGCTCGGCCAATGTGGTCATTAGCAGCAAGGGTCAGATGACCGGCGGCCTGATTGGTGCCGATGCCGGTCTGGGTGTGACCATCAGCGACTGCTGGACCGCCGGTACCGTCTCTTCCACGGCTTCCATCTGCGGCGGTATCGCCGGTGACATCGTGGCAACGGGCAGTTCCATCTACAACTGCTATTCTACGGCCACCGTGACCACCCAGTTCATCTTTGGCGGTATCGTGGGCCGTGCCGTGGCCGGACAGAAGTCCAATGCCAACAACTGCACCAACCAGAATCCCGAAAACCACATTGAGAACTGCATCGCTTGGAACGACCTCCTGAAGTCTGACTTCATCAACGAGGAAACTCCCGCCGAACACTACAGCAGCGGCATCATTGTTGGAGGAACTGCTATCAAGAACTATCTGAAGAACTGCTGGCGCAAAGCTGACATCACTTTCGTTGACTGCGCTAAGAATGCAGAGCTGGGCACCTACGCACCTTTCGACCAGGAAGATGCCAGCCCTGAGGCTCCGATGGTCAAGAGTGAAGGTCAGTATGCCTTTGCCTATCACGGAAAGGCTGCCGCTTCCGGCAAGACCCTGAGCCAGGTGGCCCAGGAGATTGGTTGGAGCGCCGAGATTTGGGACTTCAGTGGTGATACTCCTAAGATCAAGTAAGGATGAATCTGAAAAACTTCATATCTTTGGTGGTTCTCATGCCCCTGCTTCTGATTGGATGCGGGGGCAAGGACCCCGAGGGTGGTGGCGAGCTTCCCCCTCCGCCCACTCCGGTGAATCCCGGCGGCGGTGGTGGAGACAAGCCCGGGGAAAACCATCCCTGGGATGCCAACCGCGGAAAGGTGGTCCGTCCCCAGGCCGGCAACGGCTGGACGGTAACCTCCGTTGAGGACGGTATTACCTATTACGCCTTTGAAGGAACGGAGAGTGTTTCTGGGGCCAAACAGCACGTCTATGTTACGGATATAGATATGTCCAAGCCCTACGCCGTGAAGTTGGTGTATAACAATCCTACTACCACCGCTTCCAAGGTTTTCGCCAAGGAGAATGCCATTGCCTGCATCAACGGTGGCTACGAAAGGGCTGCGTTGTACCTGAAGGTGAATGGGACCACCATCTCCACCATCACGGCCTCCACCATTGGCACCACCGGTGTCCCCCAGTGGAAGAGCGAGGCGGCCATTTATCTGAATCAGGACCAGGACGTCCGCATTGAGTTTACGGGAAAGGACATGACGCTGGACCAGTGGCGTACTACCTATACGGAAAGAGCCAAGAAAGAGAACACGTTCATGACCAGTGCGCCCATGCTCATCGACGACTTTGAGCCGGTTGGCGAGCAGTTCTGCGACAAGCATCCCAAGTCGGCCTACATTGACAAGGACGGCAAAGACTCCAACTCGGAGAATCCTTTCGTTCACCAGGGTTCTAACAGCAACCCCCGTACGGCCATTGCCAAGACGGAGGATAACCACGTCCTCTTTATCGTGGTAGATGGGCGCCGGAGTGGTTTTGCCACGGGAATATCGGCCAAGAATCTTACCAAGTTCCTGGTCAAAAACTTCAACCCGCAGTATGCCCTCAACCTGGATGGCGGTGGTTCGTCCACTATGTGTGTGAAAGGTCTGGGAGACCCTGAGACGAACGTGGTGAATTACCCTTGCGACAACAGAAGCTCCGAGGGCAAGGACGGGTCTCCTCAAGAAAAACCTGGCGTTCCGGACCATGCTGGCCAGCGTCCCCGTGATACCTTTTTCGTGGTTGTAAAGAAGTAGGCTATGAAACGCAGACTGATTTTGCTGGCCGCTCTTGTGGCAACCGCCCTGCTGGCCGTTTCCTGCCACGCAGAGGGTTACAACAACGACATCGCCCCGGATACGCCGGATCCTACCGTTACCCATAAGGGCCCCAAGGCGGTCTTTATCGGAGACAGTATCACCTGGCAGTGGGGACTGGTAACCCGCACGCTGAAGGAGAGCCAGAAGGTCATCATCCCCACGGACCCCAAACCCGAATGGATGAGTATCTCCGGCAACTCGGTCACCATCACCTGGCACGCCGCTTTCTTCACCTCGAACAACTATGTTGACAAGGGGGTGAGCGGAGAGCGTACAGACCAGATGCTGGCCCGTTACCAGAGCGACGTCCTTTCCCTGGATCCGTCCTGTGTGGTGATTATGGGAGGTACCAACGACCTGGCCCAGGGCTATACCAAGGACCAGATTATGGCCAACCTCAAGTCCATGGCCGAGCAAGCTGCCGCCAAGGATATGAAGGTGGTGCTTTGCTCGGTGACTCCGTGCAACATGACCTATTCCAGGCTCGTCCCCCAAGAGAAGGGTCCCCATATCGTAGCCTTGAACAAGATGATCAAGAGCTATGCTTCCGAGAAGGGTTTTACCTATTGTGACTATTTTCCGGCCCTTGTGGCCGATGACGGCTATTCGCTTAAAGATGAGTATTGTCTGTATGATAAGCTCCATCCCAACCCCGACGCTTATACGGTGATGGAAGGCATTATTCAGAAAATATTGAAATAGAACAACTTAACTAATTAATGAAGAGAGATTTATCGTTTCTGCTTTCGGCAGTGACTTTCCTTGGTTGTTGCCGGATGTGGTAGGGAACAGGCCTCTTGCACGTTTCTCCCCGTATTTCCATTTGTGCAAATACATTCGAGGCGCCCCTTCTGCATCTGACTTGGCAGGCAAACGGTATCATTCGCGTCATCAAAACGGACAAGCCCGCCGTAAAAAGCTGATTTTTCCGGTAAAGCTGTGCGGGAATCAATATCAACATCATTGTCCTAAGCTATTTGCCTCCGCTGCCGAAAGCAGAACGATATTCTCTCTTCTTTTCTAACAATCACTATGAATAAACAAGAAACGAACACCAAAATGCCGTATACTCCCCCTATGGTATCGGTTATTGCCCTCTTCCACGAGCAGGATATAGCTACCGGCTCATCGCCAACTCTTACCGACATGAATAACGATGTCATCTTTGACGATTCATTTTAATGGGAGGGGACGTATTATGAAGAACAAAATGATCCGTTCCGCTTTTGCTGCGGCCGCTTTAATTGCTTTGACGGCATCCTGCGTCCGGGAGACGCTTGCCCCGGTGGATGAGAACGTGGACGCTTCCGTTACCATCAATGCCAGCATTGCCGATCTTTCTACAAAGGTGGTTTTCACCCCTTCCTACACGGGCGGAAAGCCCCAGTCCATGACTCTTACCTGGGCCGAAGGTGACAAGCTTCGTATTTACAACCACGCCGACAGAACCCAGTATTCGGACTTCACCCTTTCATCTGGATCCATCGGACAGAAAGATGGCCTATTTACAGGTACTCCTGTATCGGCCTCTTCCTATGATGTGGAGGTCATCAGCGGAAGCTTTGATTACGCTGCCCAGACCCAGCCTTCCGACGGCGTGACGACGGATCTTAAGTATCAGGCCTGTGCGACGGGTCTTACGGACCTGAACAATGTCGTATTCACGGACTTTTCCAGTGTCCTGGCCGTTACGGTTAAAATGCCCACCTCGGCTGTTGCCGGCACGGTCAAGTCCGTAGACATTAAGGCCGGCTCCAATATCTTTAACGGCGGCAACACCCTGAGCATTGCGTTCTCTGCCCTGGGAGACGCCGATAATGACGGTATTCTGCATTTCTTTGCCACGCTTCCTATGGGAGACCAGCCCCTTGCCAAAGGGACCACCCTGCTGGTGCATTTGAATGCTCCCGGTGCGGCACAGGATGTTTATACCCGCTTCCTGGAACTCCCCGCCGCCAAGACTTTCACCCACAACGAGCTGAACACAATCAACATCAACGCTACAAACAGCCCCTCGTATGCCAATACCTCCACCACAGGCATCGGTTCCGTGGACAATCCTTATCTGATTGGCGACAAGTATCAGATGCAGGAGATGTACAACTTAATGGAATCCGGTAAAACCAAGTATTTCAAGATGGTGGATGATGTGGATCTGAATGGCATAGCCTGGCGGCCGCTGAACACCGTAAGTGGAGATGCGGCCAAGTCCCTGGATTTTGATGGCAACGGCCATACCATTGACCATTTGACTGTCGTAGGCGCCAGTGCAGGCAATTATCCCAGTTTTTCCGGCTATTTGTGTGGCAACGTGAGGAATGTGGAATTTGACCACGCAAGCATCACGGTCGGAAATACAAAAGTACAGAGCGGAGGTGTTGTGGCATCTTACCTGGGCGGGAACGGCAAAACGGCCAGTTGCAGCGGGGTAACCATCCGCAATTCTTCTTTAACCTCTGAAGGAACCGATGCTTATGTCGGAGGACTGGCTGCCCGTGTGGGTAAGGCCAGTGAGGTCAGGGACTGCCACGTAATCAATACGGAAGTAACCACTAGCGGTGGGTCTGTGGCAGGATTATTGGCCTATATTGCCAGTAATCATAATCTTATCATCTCGGATTGTTCTGCTGACGGCATCACTGTAACTGGAGGAGGAGCTCATTATGCCGGGGGACTAGTAGCTTGTATTGTCTCGACTTCCTCAACGACGACAATCTGCCGAAGCCATTCTTCCGGCTCCGTGGTAAGAAGCAGTGGCTCTGGACGTCACTTTGGCGGTCTGGTTGGAAGCATTCAAGCTCCGAATGTCACTATCTCCAACTGCTATTCTACTTGCTCCGTGGAGGGATATCAATTCAATGGCGGATTGGTAGGTTCTTGGTGGAATACTGACAATTTTACTGGAGGAAGCGGAAGAATAGATCACTGTTTTACCTCAGGTCTTGTTACTGATAAAGGTAATTCCGGAGATGGCGGTTTGGTGGGATGTATTAACGTTCCCGGCATTACCATTACCAACAGCATAGCATGGAATAGTGCCGTTACAGCCAAGGTTTATGGTGACGCCAATTACAGTAGCGGAGCCGTGGTGGGCCGTACTCATCCGAATACCCGCCTGGAGAACAACTATCGTAAACCGGGTATGAGCATTACTGCCTATTGGGTTCCCAGCGCGGATTTTGACCAGCCCAATTCAAGTAAGACGGGAGATACTTATTATATCTGGAAGATTGGTGCAGATAGGGTAGAGGCCAATGGCGGCTATACCAATGTAACGTCCATTTCTAATCCTATCGGCCTGTGGGCCTATCACGGCAAGCACCTCCCGGCCAGTACCGTAGTCTCGCCTGATGACAAACTGGGGTGGACCTCCAATGAACCCATCTCCGGTATTGCCAGTCCCGCACCGGATATGGCGGAATTCGCGGGGTATACGGGTCTCAATAACTGGGGCCTTGGGACTACCGAGACCATTGTCGACGGGGTTCAGTGGACCCATTTCCACGGGACCTGGGAGGGTCAGATCCGGGAGATTAACATTATCACGACTACTCTGAATGAACACAATAAACTGAGAATCTACCAGAACTATTCTGACGATGGTAAATTGTACCTCAATGAAAAATGTGTTTTGGTGGATGCCGTGGCCGGAACCAATGGGTCAATGACCTCCCAGTTTGTTCGGGTGAACGATGTTATCAAGACATCAGGAAATGATGCCGACGATGAATGGCAGCACAACTGTGCCTTGACTATCAACGGTGATGTTGTCGATATTGTAAAAGTAACCAACAACTTTGAAGCTTCCACGCTGGCAAGTAACACGGTCTCCTGCGCCGGCCCGCTCCTGGTATGGAAGGGCAACAAGCTCTCCGCTTCGGCCGAATGGTTGGCGGCTGATACGAACAAATGGCTTACGGATGGGGATAATGCCGGAGGCCAGCCCAGAACCGCCATTGGCATTAACAAAGAAGGGACGAAAGTGATTCAGGTAACGGTTGACGGGCGGTGGACCAGTGGCAGTGATGATAAGAAAGCGTACGGCATGTCTACCGATTTGCTGGCTCAACTGATGGCGGAACTGGGTTGCTACAAGGCCATGAACCTGGATGGCGGCGGCGGATCGCAGATGTGGGTTTATGGACAGGGTGATATACACAACATTGTAAACCACCCTCACAATACCTGGCCCGTATATGGAACGGATTCCGCCCCTTATACCTGGATAAAAAACGGAGAAGTGGCTCGCCGTACCACCAACTGCGCCGTTTATGTATATAGCGATTTGAAATAATAGTAAACCATATGAGTGTCATAGATTTCTTTAAGATGGAAGCGGGGGCCAAGGCGGCACCGGTCCCGGCCGAGAAGGTGGAAAAGACCTACAAGCGCCTGCGTATGCAGACGTTCCTGGCGGCCACCTTCGGCTATGCCCTGTATTATGTGTGCCGCCTGTCGATGGGCGTGATGAAGCAGCCGCTGATAGATGCCGGCCTGCTCAATGCCACGCAGCTGGGTATCATTGGCGCCTGCCTCTACTGGGCCTACGCCATTTGCAAGCTCTTCAGCGGCTTCCTGGCCGACAGTTCCAATATCAAGCGATTCATGGCGCTGGGCCTGGTTGTGTCCGTGCTTATGAATTTTGTGATGGGCATCCTGGGCGTCAGTGCGCTCAATGGCGGGATTGCCAATTCGGCCCTTTTCATAGTGTTTGCCATTTGTTGGGCCGTGAACGGCGGCGCCCAGTCCATGGGCGCCCCGCCTGCCATCATTTCGCTGTCCCGCTGGTTCCCCCTGCGCATCCGTGGTACGTTCTACGGCTTCTTCAGCAGTTCCCACAATATTGGCGAAGGCCTTTCCTTTGTGTTTGTGGGTATGCTGGTGGCCGCGCTGGGCTGGAAGTGGGGCTTCTTTGGAGCCGCCCTGGCCGGCATAGTGGGTGTGGTCATCATCCTGCTCTTCCTGCACAATTCTCCGGAATCCAAGGGCCTGCCGCCCATTGAGGTTCTCTCGGGAGAGGCCGAAGAGAAGACGCAGCTCACCCCCGAGCAGCAGCGTGCCCAGACCAAGAAGATGCAGGCCGCCGTGATCCGGAATCCCGGAGTATGGATTCTGGCCGGCGCCAGCGCCTTTATGTATATGAGCCGCTATGCCATCAACGAGTGGGGCACCATCTTCCTGCAGGAAGCCAAGGGTTATGACCTGGCCGGCGCTGCCGCCATCATTGGCATCAACCCCATCTTTGGAATCATTGGCACGGTGGTCTCCGGCTGGCTGTCCGACGTCCTGTTCCGGGGAGACCGCAAGTATCCCGCATTTGTAGCCGGATTGCTGGAAGCCATTGCCCTGGCCCTGTTCCTGTTCGGAGGACCGGCCAAGTGGGTCAACATCCTGGCGATGATCCTGTTCGGCATTGCCATTGGCGTGCTCATCAGTTTTGTGGGCGGCCTTATGGCCATTGACCTGGTGCCCCGCGAGGCCACCGGTGCGGCGCTTGGTATCATGGGCCTGGCCTCCTACGCGGCGGCCGGCCTGCAGAATGTGATCACGGGTATTCTTCTGGACAACAACATGGTGGACGGTGTGCACGACTTTACCTATGCTGGCTGGTTCTGGCTGGGTACGGCCGTCATTTCCTTCCTGCTTCCCATCCTGAACTGGAAGCGGAAACAGCAGACTATTGAGTAATTGATTATATGATGTATACAAAAAAAACCAACCGAATCTTCTGCCTCCTGGCGCTGTGTATCCTGTTTCTGGGCCAGGTAGCCCGGGCACAGGCCCCGTCCGGCGAGGGATGGCAGTGCGTCACCGTCAATGACGGCATTACTTACTATTCATTTACCGGCCTGGAGCCGGTCTCCGGATCCCCCCAGCGGATTTTTGTGACCGACTGGGATATGTCCAACAAGGATTATGCATTGCGTTTCGTCTGGTCCGGAGAAAGAACCGCCACCTCTGAGATCTTCCGCAGGGAGAATGCCGTGGTGGCCCTCAATGCCGCCTATGAGCCGGAATCGATAGTCCTCAAAATGGGAGGCACCTATCATTCCTGCATGCCCAAGGACGTGGTGATGAAAACAACTGTCCCCAACTGGAAAAGCGAGGCGGCCGTTTACACCGACGCCTCCGGGCAGAAGGTCCGGATAGGTTTTGACGGAAAGGGAAAGACCATCGCCGAGCAGCGGGAGTTTTACGCCAACTCCCCCTGGGACAACATCTACACCAGTGCCCCGATGCTCATTGACGACTACAATCCCGTAGGAGCCTTCTTCGTGGACAGTACCCTCACAGCCGCCCAGCTGGCCGAGTACAACTACGAGGATCCCATCCGTCACCAGGGTGTACGCCATCCCCGTACGGCGGTGGCGCTCACCGGGGACAATCACTTTATCATGGTAGCTGTGGACGGTCGCCGTCCGGGCGTGAGCGAGGGCATGTCGGCCCGTGAGCTGACCCGTTTCATTGAGAAAAACTTCCATCCTCGCTATGCCCTGAATATGGACGGCGGCGGTTCCACCACCATGTGCGTCCGCGGTTTGGGGGATCCTGAAACCCACGTGGTGAACCAACCCTTCAGCAACAAGGCCGCCGAACGCGGCAAGGAACGCACGCTGGTATCGTTCTTCTGCATCGTTGAGGCCCCCAAGGCCCCGGTAAACGATGTAAGGGAACAGGTGAAGGCCGATTGGAACAAGTCTTCCGGCCTGGACCGCGTGCTGGACTGGGGCCCCAAGCCGGGCAGTCCCGCCCCCAAGGGTTATGAGGCTACGTATATCAGCCATTACGGCCGCCACGGCTCCCGCTTTGCCTATACGGCCAAAGCCTATACCGTATTGCTGGAGATGCTCCGTGAGGGTGCCCAGAAAGACAATCTGACCCCTTACGGCCGCTATATGCTGGACCAGCTGGAGCCCTTCTGGGAAAAGGCGGAGTACCAGGTAGGGGACCTGACCGAAATGGGCTGGGATCAGCATCAGCAGATTGCCCGGACCATGGTCAAGAGCTTCCCCAAGGCCTTTGAGAAGGGGAGCCGCATAGACGCCTGTTCTTCGGCCTCCGTCCGCTCCATCGTATCTATGGCTTCCTGCGTTTCCAGCATCTCCCGCGAGGCTCCGGTAGCCAAGGTGTATGCCCACCAGGGCAAACTGGACATCCAGGCCACCCGTCCCAACGAGGCCAAGAACCCGTTTGTATACCAGGGCCCCAAGACGGTGTTCCCTTATCCCGAGAGTTCCGAAGAATTCTTCCTGCGCCACTTCCCTCAGTATCCCGAGGTGCTGGCCCGCCTGTTCAAGGATGCCGATGCCGGATTGGGTGGCCGTAACGCCCACGACGTCTTCTTCAACCTCTATATGTTCGTGGCCGGTATGAACAGCCTGCCGCAGGAAATGCGCCTGGACGTGAAGGATTTCTTCACGCCGGAGGAATACGCCATCCTTTGGGAGACGGACAACTACGAGCGCTTCCGCGAGTACCTTCCTTACCGCACCTCCTGCTCGTCCATCGTGGATGATATGGTAGCCAAGGCCGATGCCCGCCTCGCTTCCCGCGAGCGCGGAGCCGACCTCCGCTTTGGCCACGACCACATTATGATGGCCCTGATGATGATTCTGGACATAGACGACTTCAACAAGTATCCGTCCAACCCGGACGACCTGGTGAAGGTCTTCCAGAGCTACCGTTCTCCTATGGCTACCAATATGCAGCTGGTTTTCTACACGCCCGCCAAGGGACGTGCCGGAGAGCCGCTGGTGAAGGTGCTGCACAATGGGGAAGAGGTGCGCCTGGGCTCCCTTCGGCCCTATGACGGAGCCTATTACAAGTGGGCCGATGTCAGAGAATATCTGCAAAATCGTGTATCTTTGTTTGTGAACCGCTAAGCATGAAAAGACTGATTCCCATCATCCTGCTGCTGGGCTTGCTCTCCTGCGAGTCCCGGCAGACTGTGACCCTGATTTCGTATAATGTAGGAGCCTTCTCCAAGTATATGGACAACAGTACGGGGGGCGTGGCCCAGTTGATTCTGGACAACGGCGCCACCTATGTGGCCCTGAACGAACTGGACAGCTGCAACCGGCGTCACGCCAACTACCAGCTGGCCGACCTGGCCGCCGGGCTGGGGGACTGGTCCTACCAGTTTGCATCGGCCTTCCCCTATGCCGGAGGCGGTTATGGAAACGGAGTAGTGACTTCCAAGCCCATCCAGAACGGGTACAGCGTCATCCTTCCCAAGGGCGACGGCTCCGAGCAGCGCAGTGTGGCCGTAGTGGAAACCCCGGACTGCGTGTTTGCCTCCCTGCACCTGGACCACAAGGGCGAGACGGCCGCTTACGAGCAGATGAAGGTGGTGAACGAGTGGTTTTCCGGCCGGTATTCCGGAAGCAAAAAGCCCGTTTTCCTCTGCGGAGACTTCAATGTTACCCCGGACAGCGAGGTGATAGAGCTGGCCAAGACCTGCTGGACGCAGCTTTCGGGCGTGGATTTCACCCATTCCACCACCCGGCCCCGGCATTGCATCGACTTTGTCTTTGCCCTCACGGCGGCCGCTCCGGTAAAGGTACTGGAAAGCGTAGTCCTCACGGAAGGAACGGCGGAACTGTCCGACCATTTTCCTGTTAAAGTAACCGTGGAGTATTAAGGGAAAATGTGTATCTTTGCAAGTTAGTAAAGATACATAGCATGAGACCTTTATACCTCACAAATACCCTTTCCCGCAACAAGGAACTTTTCAAGCCCATCCACGAGGGCCACGTAGGAATGTACGTGTGCGGCCCCACCGTGTATGGAGACGCCCATCTGGGTCACGCCCGTCCCGGCGTGACCTATGACGTTTTGTTCCGTCTGCTCAAATACTTGGGCTACAAAGTGCGTTATGTCCGCAACATCACGGACGTAGGCCACCTGGAGCACGACGCCGACGAGGGAGAGGACAAGATTGCCAAGAAAGCCCGTCTGGAGCAGCTGGAGCCTATGGAGGTGGTCCAGTACTACACGGAGCGTTACCACGAGGCCATGCGCCTGCTCAACGTGCAGTCGCCTTCCATCGAGCCCCGTGCTTCGGCCCATATCATCGAGCAGATCGAAGCCATCAAGAAGATTCTGGCAGCCGGTTATGCCTACGAGAGCAACGGCTCCATCTATTTCGACGTCCAGAAGTACAACCAGGACCACCATTATGGCGTTTTGTCTGGCCGAAATCTGGACGACACCCTGGAAGGCACCCGCAGCCTGGACGGCCAGAGCGACAAGCGGGCCCCGTTTGACTTTGCCCTCTGGAAGAAGGCCGAGCCGGAGCACATCATGCGCTGGCCCAGCCCCTGGGGAGACGGTTTCCCCGGCTGGCACCTGGAGTGCAGCGTAATGGGAGAGAA
>JAEEGK010012883.1_pt1 | contig 18933 bp, 15 predicted proteins | sample 8958771 | NCBI WGS metagenome assembly JAEEGK01 (sample SAMN16246547, study PRJNA631951) | gut metagenome | biome: gut microbiome; feature: rumen; material: SC-attached | host: Bos | place: Iran: Karaj | collected 2018-10
AGTCGTGTTAAAAAAAGCAGTTAAGATATCTGCCGCACTCTGTATCGCGGCACTCATCCTTGCAGCTCTGCAGCGCCTCGTTACTCCGAAGTATACACCGGGCAACATGGCCGAAGGCGGTCTGATCGAGGCTTATTACGATACAGAGAAGGATCACGACGTGATCTTCCTCGGCGACTGCGAGGTCTACGAGAACTTCTCGCCCGAGGTGATCGAGCGTGAAACGGGCCTCAAGTGCTACATCCGCGGGAGCGCCCAGCAGCTCATCTGGCAGTCCTACTACCTGCTCGAGGACACGCTCCGCTACGAAACCCCGAAGGCGGTCGTTTTCAACGTACTTTCGATGAAGTATAACGAGCCACAGAACGAGGCTTACAACAGGATGACGCTCGAAGGCATGGAGTGGTCGACAGCGAAGGTCGCTTCAATCAATGCGTCCATGACCGACGACGAGTCTTTCGTGACATACCTTTTCCCGCTTCTGCGCTACCATGACCGCATCAGAGAATTGAACGGGAGTGACGTCGAGTACTTCTTCTCGTCCCCGAAGCTTACAAAAGACGGTTCGTACCTGAGGGAAGGTGTCGTGCCCGCGGACAACGTCCCGGTCGGCAAGCCTCTCGACTCCTACGAGTTCGGTGACACGGCATGGGAGTACATGGAGAAGATGCGCCTGCTCTGTGAGGAGAAGGGCATAAAGCTCATCCTCATTAAGGCACCCGTCACCTACCCTTACTGGTACGACGAGTGGAACAGGAGCATCGCCGACTACGCGGACAACCATGGCCTTTCGTACATCAACTTCCTCTCACGCCTTGGGGCGACGGGCCTGTCCTTCGACACGGACACCTATGACGGAGGTCTCCACCTCAACAAAACAGGTGCCGAAAAGCTGAGCGAATATTTCGCGCCAGTACTGAAGGAACTTGTGAAAGATGGCGGCAGCGCTGTCGTTGACAGGCTAAACGGACATGTAGTGGGAAATGCTGAAAGTGCTGACGGTGGACGGCAGGAAGTCGGCTCGGGGGTAGACAGTGCATCGCAGAAAGCTCCGGCAGATAACGATAAAGGGTCGCAACCGGGCCCTGACACCCCGGACGGATTCGCCTTTACATATAAGGGCATTAACCTGTACCCCGGAATGAAGTGGGATGATATGGCAGCTGCGAAGCTCGGTGAGCCCATCAGCTATTTCGAGGCAAAGAGCTGCGTGTTTGAAGGCATAGACAGGATGTACACCTACCCCGGATTCGAAGTCGACACGAGCCCTGACGGCACGGGAGGGGATTCGGTAACGACGGTTTATCTGCTCGATGATTCGGTGACAACACCCGAAGGCGCGTATATCGGATGCACTAAGAGTCTTGTTGAAAAGCTGTACGGAGAGTACTTCGGACCCGAAGAGAACAGCAAGAGCTACGAAAGGGGCGGGACAGAGTTAAAGTTCGTATTGAAGGATGAGACTGTGGTGAGCATATGCTACAGCCTCGGCGATACTGCTCCCTGAGGTAAACGTGAGGCGTGAAATGCGAGGGTTTGAGCGGGAGTTGGACAGAGTACGAAACAGTGCGGTACGCTCGGTCTGTCAAGCCTCTACGGTCTGAGCAAACCAGAAGGCGGTCAGTCTGTCGAACTCCTTCCACGGCTCGAGATCCGAGAGTTCTCTAAGAGCATCGGCGAGGCCGAGGTAGTACCAGCCGAGAGCCTCGCGGCTTCCGGCCTTGAAGGTCGACCAGAGCGAGTCGCCTGTTTTGGCGGCGTCGCGAGCGATCGCGCGCATGTTTGCGAGCTTGTCTCCGAGAACGACGATCTTGGCATCGCGGGAAGCGGCAGCGATCCTCGCGAGCGAGTCTTCCTTGCGCAGACGCCAGGACTCACCGGGAGCAAGTCCCTCATGTGCCGGGTCGTAACGGTCTGTGAGCACGTCGACTATCGAAGCGACGCGGTCGCCGAACCTTTCGCGGATGTCCTCAAGCGTCACGGGAGTGTCCTCGACAACGTCATGAAGGACCGCAGCCGCAAGCAGATCGCGGTCTTCGCTGATCGATGAAACTATAACGGAGGCTTCGAGGGGATGGATGATGTAGGGGATCGTCTTGCCACGACGAAGAACGCCCGAATGGGCCTGCGCCGCAAAGCTTACCGCATGGTCAAACAAAGAAGTGTCGTTCATGGGCATGATCCTTTCCGAGTCTTCCCGTGAGCGATCAGGGAAGTCATTTGATCCATAAATGGATATAATAGTTTTACCACCGAACACACTAAAATGCAAATAAAGGAACAACGGATATGAGAAAAGAAAACGGAATCGTCCTCCGGGCGGACATCGAGTGCACATTTACGCTGAAGATCAAAGAGTCGAGTTTTAAGCCCGGCCGTGTGAGGGTACACCTGCCCGCGCCCATCAATGCGGAGTGGCTCTACATGGGTCAGGTTCTCACTGCGTCACCCACGTTTCGCATGATCAGCATTGAAGATCATCCGATGCGTTCGATCTGGTTCGATGAGGTGCTCACGGAGAATGCGCCGTTTACTGTCACATATGCGTTTGAGAGCGCACCGGATCCCGTAACACCCGACACTGAGCTGATCAACGGGACCTCACAGCCCGGAAGAGCGATCGGCCCGGCGCTCATACGCAAGTACGAAGAAAACAACCATTGCGACTGCACGACATACACAGGCCCCCTGGCCGACAAGGTCACAGTCATGGACCTTGCGTCAGAGACGTTCATCAAGGTTCCGAGCAGGGAGGAGGCGGCCGGGATCCTCGGGCTCACCGGCGGGGAGCTCGCGAAGTTCTTCGGCAAAAGGAAGGAGAACACGGGAGACCTTATAAATCTTGTCTTCAGGTTCTGCGCCAATCATACATCTGCTGAGCCTTCGGGCGCCGAATCAGGCAGGAACATTCTGCTCGTCAGGCTTCTGCGCGCACTCGGCGTGCCGGCACGCTGGCAGGGAGGTTTCAGGATCGTGGACGGTGCGGCAGTGCCTGCGGACTGGGCGCTCGTGAACGCGGCGCCTTACGGCTGGATCTACGTGGACGCGCAGGCTGCACACGAGGCATTTGAGGCCGGCAACCCTGAGCTTGCCGGGTTCTACTTCGGCGGTATAGACGCACTGCGGATCCCCACCGCATCGAAGCTCGGGGCAGGGCTTTACCCCGCGAGGGACTATAAGCGTTCGGACGAAAAGTACAATCTTTACGGCGAAGTTGAGTACGAGGAGAGAGGCCTCGGAGCGGACGAATTCACAACCTCCGTCACGGCAAAAGTGCTTTGATCACGCCACGAACGGTGACAACGCTTATGTGATAAATTTTTCTTAACAACAAGTTAATGCATAAAAATGTGGCAAATCGTGGATTTTCGTGATATAACATATTTAAGGACATGATCCCGGTGGGGTTCCGGGAAAGAAGCGTATATTTGAGTGAGGGTACGAAGCCTGGTTCTTCTTTGAAGTATATGACAGGGAAACGCAGTCGGCCGGACCGGTCGCAAAAGGAGTAGGTGCTTTTCTGGGGTGAATACTTATAAACGGAGCATTCAGTATGGATAAGCGCAGAAGAAAACAGTTTAAAGCCCTTCGTACGGGACATCCCATAGTTTCTATAGCAAGCTTCATAGTCATGTGCGTTTTGATGAGCATGATCGTTTGGGGGCTTGCCGGACTTATTGTTAATTATATAGTTGATTCTAAACTCGGAGCAGAATATAACGACCTGCAGTACATGGGTCGTGTCTATGAAACGGCTGTTGATATGGCGGACAGAGAGAGTGTTTACAAGCTTCTCGATGCCGAGGGCCGCGACTATTACATCTTTGATCTAAACGGTGATATCCTTTATGAACACGGAGAAAACACAGCATCTCTGACTGCACAGAATGCATTCCTTCTGTACACGGACGACGAGGAAGACGATAACACCAACATGATCATGGTCCGCACGGACACAAAGATCCCTCTTTTGAGTGTCAGTGAATCGGGACATATCGATTACAACGTTATCAAGGTCATTTCCTCATTCGGTGACCTGATGGAGTACACCTCTGAGGTCGGAACTGCATCAGTCGGCGGCTGGGCAGGCGAGATCTTTAACCTTTCGGGTGCTGTTGTCAAGATCCCCATGTGGATCGACATGCCTCTCGGAGACTCGGGCGAAGTACTGTGCGGTAAGGTCTTCATCAAGCTCAACATGACCGATGCTTTCTGGCTCTTCCTTCTGTTCGGTCTGCTTGCGATCCTTGTGCTGGTACTCTTTATCGTGATCCTTGTAAACCTCATCAAGGAGCTCGTCAGACGCAGAAATGCAGCCAAGATCTTCTTTACCGACCTTTCCACACACGGCAAGAACTGGATGTGGTTTTTGCTGCGCGGCGAGCACTACATGAGGAGCTCGGCTGCAAAGAGGGATACCTTTGCAGTCGTAAATCTTGTGTTCGTTAATTACAGGAATTTCTGCATATGCCATTCTATCGCGGACGGAGACGAGCTCTTAAAGAAGATCGACGCCTATCTGAACAAGCATATCCACAAGAAGGAGATGTGCGCGAGGGTCACCGGCGCGGAATTTGCACTCCTCCTCAGGTTTAATGAAAAGAATGAGCTTCAGAACAGGCTTGACGAGATAGTAAAAGATCTTCAGCACATAGACGATGAGCATATTTTCCACTTCCAGGCCGGAGTCGAGCTGATCGGGATCGCGAGATATACGGGCGGAAAGATCATCAAGAGGCGCTACTTCGATATGGAGATCGCTTACAACAACGCATGTACGACACGCAGCACCATGGAAGGCTCCGAGGAGTCCGGTATCGCGTTCTTCAATGAGAGCATGGTTGCCGACAGAAAGTGGATCGACAGCGTTCAGGAGAAGCAGCGTCAGGCTATCGAGAACGAGGAGTTCCAGGTTTACTACCAGCCCAAGTACGATCCGCAGACGGACGAGCTCAAGGGTGCAGAGGCACTTATACGCTGGATCTCGCCCGATTTCGGATTTGTTCCTCCCGGAAAGATCATCCCGATCTTCGAGAAGAACGGCTTTATTACCGAGATCGACCACTACATGATCACACATGTTGCCCGCGACCAGAAGCGCTGGCTTGACCTCGGCTTTAAGTGTGTGCCCGTTTCGGTCAATGTTTCGAGAGCGCACTTTATCGAGAACGACCTTGCCGAGCAGATCAGGGATATGGTCGATGAGGTCGGTACCCCTCATGAGTATATTGAGATAGAGCTCACGGAGAGCGCATTCTTCGATGACAAAAAGGCTCTGCTTGAGACCATCACCAGACTTAAGGGCTACGGGTTTGTGGTTTCGATGGATGACTTCGGATCGGGTTATTCGTCACTCAACTCCCTCAAAGACATGCCTCTGGATGTCCTCAAACTTGATGCGGAATTCTTCCGCGGTGAGGACAGCGGTGTCAGGGGTGAGATAGTCGTCAGCGAGGCGATACGTCTTGCAAAGAGCCTGAACATGCGTACAGTTGCTGAGGGCGTTGAAGTCAAGGAACAGGTTGACTTCCTTGCTTCGCAGGGATGCGACATGATACAGGGTTACTACTACGCTAAGCCCATGCCCGGTCCCGACTACGAGACCCGTATGAGAGACAACGAGGCTAACCTGAAACGGGCGGCCGAGAGCGTTGAGGCAGCGGAATATGCAGGACTGTTTGAGAGGGGACTCGACGCGGCCGGCGAAAGAAGTGCGGACCTTGGGGGAACGGCAGCGTTTAAAGAGGTCGGAACCGCCGGAGGAGAGGCCTGACGGCAGGACGCCGGAGGGGTGAAAATTGTGCTTGACAAGAGAATGAAGAGGATTGTATAATTACTGCGTTGCGCGCGGGGGAGCTCGCTTCGCAAGCTCCGCGACCCTGTTTTTAAGCCCAAAAAAACGAGGCTCACAATTGCGGGCAAGTTTGAGTGATCGACTTTTTTCATCGTCACGAAGTGACTCGAAAAAAGTCTAATGACTCGCTTCGCAAGCTCCGCGACCTGTTTTTTTGAAAAACATGTCTTGAAGCATGACATGTTTTTAAGCCAAAAAAACGAGGCTCACAAAATTCGCAGAGCGAATTTTGGAGGTCATGGGGGATCTTAGCTCAGCTGGGAGAGCATCTGCCTTACAAGCAGAGGGTCATAGGTTCGAGCCCTATAGGTCCCACTCGGAAGGAAACTTCCACAAATGCTGAAGCGATTGCTTCAGCCATATGGCGAAGTAGCTCAGTTGGCCAGAGCACGCGGTTCATACCCGCGGTGTCGAGGGTTCGAATCCCCCCTTCGCTACCTAAAACCTCACAGATTTGCGTAGCAAATCTGTGAGTCGTTTTTTTTTTGCTTCCACACATGGCATGTTTCAAGACATGTGTGTAAAAAAAAACGATCGCGGAGCCTGCGAAGCGAGTTTTTAGAAAAAAATCGAGTCACGATGTGACGATGATTTTTTTCGATGTAAAAATGATTCTTATCCCCCGCGAAGCCTGCGGAGCGAGTCGTTAGAAAAAAACGAGTCACGAAGTGACGATGCTTTTTTTTCGATAAAAAATCCATAATTTTTCACATATTTATGTACACAAAACGGCTGTAATGATATAGAATTATAGATAGATCTTTTAGCGTAATAAGGAGGTATCATCATGGCTTTTTGTAAGTATTGCGGATCTCAGATCCCGGACGGTGGCGTTTGCGGTTGTCCCCAGGCACAGGCAGCTGCTGCAGCAGCATCTCAGCCCGCACCTCAGCCTGTTCCCCAGGCAGCACCTCAACCTGCTCCTCAGGTAGCTCCCCAGCCGGTTCCTCAGCCCGCACCTCAGTATCAGCAGGCTCCCCAGTACCAGCAGGTACCTCAGGGTTATCAGCCTTACCCGGCTCCTGTACCCGCAGGTCCCAATGCCTTCGGTGAGGCATTCAAGCAGTTCGGAACATTCTTTACCAAACCGTTCGCACTCATCACAGACGCGGTTTCGGGCAAGATACCCACTGCATCGGGCTTTATCCTGGGCGGACTTTACGTACTTGTTGTATGGATCATGCTCATGATCACTTGCTTCGTTATGGGAGTTGGCGGACTTTCGATCCTCTGGTCACTGATCGCAGCGATCGTTGTCGGTGGAGTAAGATTCGGTATCGCAGCCCTTATCAGCGGTCTTTGCAAGAAAGACGGACTTACCTTCATGCAATCCGTGAATGCATGCCTCGTTGCATCCATCCCCTGCACGATGTGCTGGTTCCTCTACGGAACACTCGGCCTTCTCGGCGGTGCTCTTAAGGAATTCTTCTTCATCGCTGCCATCGCTTTTGCGTTTATGTATTACGCTGCACTTATCGAGAATTATGTTAAAGACAAGAACAAGGCTCTCCTGTTCGGCTTCATCATCGTCGGTGCTCTTGCAATCGGTGCTTGCGCTATGTACGGCTTCAATTACTGGATGGCCAGTCTTGCTGCAACCCGTGCTCTGAGCAGCCTCTACTCCGGATTCTCGAGCCTTGCAAGCTGGTTCTAAGCAGCCGCTCTTATACTCACGTGTCCGTTACGTACGGGTCGTGACCGGATCATGACGATCAAACACATAAGAATTAAAGACGAAGGCCTCCCGCTTACGTGGCGGGGGGCTTTTTACGGTTTTCCTTGAAAAATCAGGATTTTCTGTTATAATATTATGGCGAATTTGTATGCCTGCCGGTGCGTGAAAGCAACCGAGAGAAGGGGCAGGCACTTATCACGGAATTTTTCCGGGGAAGGAAAACTGTAAAGGATGTTTAAATCGCATATATTGAAGTACAGAGTGGGGATCATATCCATGCTCGTGGTCATGACCTGTATGATCGTTTGTTCTGTACTGTTTGATTCGTCCGGCGAAGTCGAAGCCGACAGCACCTCAAAGGAATCTGATGTTGAGGCTGCTTCGTCCGAGACATTTGAGGACGTCAACTGGGACACGGACGCGCCTGCAGTTCTGGGCAGTCCCACAAACGATGTCGAGGCGATCGCGGTGATCATCACCCCCGAGCCTACGCCGACACCCATCCCTGAGCCCGTTGATGAGGATCCTTATGTGATCTCCGAGGGCGATCTCCAGGGGCAGATCATGGAAGAGCTCCTCGGGAACTACGAAGTCACGATGTACGGTGATGATGACGAGGAAGTCGTACTTGATATCAACGAGGTCGAGTCCCTTGCGATCTACACCCGAGGCACAAGAGACTCGAGTGTCGCCGTTATCCAGTCGAAGCTTATGGATCTCGGCTTCATGGAGCCCGCCGAGCCCACAAACTACTACGGAAGTATCACCATGGAGGCGGTTAAACGCTTCCAGAGGCAGAACGACCTCAAGCAGGACGGCATCATGGGGCAGGAAACCATCGCCATGATCCTCGATCCCACAGCGAAGTCTTACCTCCTTAAGAAAGGCATGGAGGGTGACGATATCGAGCTTGTTCAGACACGTCTCTACGAGCTTGGTTACCTCGAAAAGAAGAGTCTTATCAACGGAACGTTCGGAACCGAGACGGAGAACGCCGTGCGTGCCCTCCAGAATGCGAACGGCCTTACGGCTGACGGTCTCGTCGGTACCGCAACCACCGAGCTCCTTTACTACGGTGATGTTAAGGCCAACGTTGTTTCATTCGGTGACAAGAACGATATAGTACTCGAGTGTCAGAAGCGGCTGAAAGAGCTGGCTTATCTGACAACAGAGCCCGACGGCAGCTACGGTAACGATACGCTTGCCGCCGTAAAGCTCTTCCAGTCGCGTAACGACCTGGTCGTTGACGGCTACCTCGGACCCACTACAAGAGAAAAGATCATGAGCACATCGGCCATCCCCAACGGTCTTGTTATCGGTGATGAAGGTGATACGGTCAAGCGTGTTCAGGAGCTTCTCATAAAGCTCGGATATCTCGCGAAGGGCAGTGCTACAGGCTACTTCGGTGACGTGACCGACAAGGCGGTAAAGGAATTCCAGAAGAACAACGGCCTCGCGGCCGACGGAAATGTAGGACCCAAGACCATGACCCTCCTCACGGGCGGCACGGGCAAGAGCTCCTCAGGTTCCTCATCGGGCGCTGTTGAAACAGGAAGCGCGAGCGGTGGCTCGGTTAAGTCGCTACTCGAGGTTGCGCTTTCGAAGCTTGGCTGTAAGTACAAGTACGGAGCAAAGGGACCCAATCAGTTCGACTGTTCGGGCTTTGTGTACTGGTGCCTCAACCAGGTGGGTGTAAAGCAGAGTTATATCACATCCTACCAGTGGCGTACGGTAGGCAAGTATAAGAAGATCACATCTTATTCATCCCTGAAGGCCGGCGATATCATCGTCGTAACGGGTCACGTGGGTATCATCGGTGAGGACGGCACAGTTATCGATGCTTCGTCGTCACGTCAGAAGATCATGCACAGACCGCTTTCATCGTGGTGGAGCTCCAGATTCATCTGCGGATGGAGGATCTTCTGATCTGCCATATAAGCGTTAAAAAATGCCGCTGAAGGATCCAAAAAATCGTAAGGCAGGAACAAAAGCTATGTTAAGAATATACAATACTTTAACCAAGAAGGTGGAGGACTTTGTCCCCAACGTTGAGGGCAAGGTCAGCATGTACACATGCGGCCCCACCGTTTATCACTTTGCACATATCGGAAACCTCCGCAGCTACATCTGCGAGGATATTCTCGAGAAATCGCTTCGTTACATGGGTTACGACGTAAAGCGTGTCATGAACATCACCGACGTCGGCCACCTTTCGAGTGACGCCGACACCGGCGAGGACAAGATGCTCAAGGGCGCCAAGCGCGAGAACAAGACGGTCATGGAGATCGCGGATTTCTACACCAAGGCATTCTTCGCTGACTGCGCGGCTCTCAACATCAAGACACCCGACGTGGTCGAGCCCGCGACAAACTGCATCCCCGAGTTCATAAACATGATCGAGGGTCTTCTCGAGAAGGGCTATGCCTACAAGGCAGGAGAGAACATCTACTTCGATACTTCGAAGCTCAAGGATTACTACGTCTTCGGCAATCAGAACGAGGACGAGCTCATGGTCGGCGTCAGGGATGATGTCGAGGAAGACACCAACAAGCGTAACAAGAACGATTTCGTGCTCTGGTTTACGAAATCGAAGTTTGAGGATCAGGCGCTCAAGTGGGACAGCCCTTGGGGTGTGGGTTACCCCGGCTGGCATATCGAGTGCTCCTGCATCAGCATGAAGCACCTCGGCGAGTACATGGACATCCACTGCGGCGGCGTGGACAACATCTTCCCTCATCACACGAATGAGATCGCGCAGAGCGAGTCGTTCATCGGTCACAAGTGGTGCAATTACTGGTTCCACGTTCATCACCTCAACGACCGTTCGGGCAAGATGAGCAAGTCGAAGGGTAACATCCTGACGGTGACCGTCCTCAAGGAGGCCGGCTACAACCCGCTTGCTTACAGGTTCTTCTGCCTGCAGTCGCATTACCGCAAGCCGCTCGAGTTCTCGTACGATGCGCTCGACAACGCTGTTTCGGCTTATGATAAGCTGAAGAGAGCGGCCATCCGCTGCACACAGGGCGAGCAGGGCACTGTTGATACTGAGGCCTTTAACGCATATAAGGACAAGTTCATCGCAGCGCTCGCGAGTGACGTGAACACCTCGTCCGCACTCACCGTTGTTTACGAAGTGATCAAAGCTGATATCAGTAACGCCACAAAGGCAGAGCTGCTCGGATCCTTTGACACCGTTCTCGGACTTGATCTGTTAAAGCCCGAAGAAGAGAAGCAGGACGAAGGCGTTGACGCAGAGCTTAAGGCCTACGTTGAGGAGATGATCGCCAAGCGCGCCGAGGCCAAGAAGGCCAAGGATTTCGCTGCAGCCGACAGTATCCGCGACGAGCTCGCATCAAAGGGCATCGTGATCAAGGACACCCGAGAGGGCGTTGTATGGTCAGTTCAGAAGTAAGAGGAGTTCGTAATGGCAGAAGCTTTGGTAGCAGATCTGTGTGAGAAGCTCGGGATCAGGGAACGTGATCCGAAGACTCTCCCGGGTCTGACGCTGGCATATATAGGAGACTGTGTGTTTGAGATAGTCGTAAGGACTACGCTTGTTGAAAGCGGACTGAACCACGTCAGCGATCTCAATAGGATCGCGACACGTCTGGTCAGTGCGAAAGCTCAGGCGGCCTTTATGAAGACTATCGAAGACTCGCTTGAGGACGACGAAAGGGATGCGTACCGTCGCGGTAAGAACTGCAACAGCACTTCGATCCCCAAGTCGGCCACGAGAGTCGAGTATCACACGGCGACCGGTCTGGAAGCACTCATCGGATATCTCTTTCTTGAGGGGAAGAAGGAGAGGATATTCGAGTTGTGCGAGCCGCTCCTTAAGGAAGCTGTAGGCGGAAAGGGGTCGGCATAAGCGGCTCACATAGGCGTTATGCGTGCGGTTATGAGAGAAGGACACAGGGTATGGTAGGGCTATTGTATGGGGATTTACAAAAATAGCCCCTGAAATGGGCGAAAGGAGAGTCCGCAGGCAGCGGACACACAAATATGGAAGAAAAAAGGGACGAAGTACAGAAGACTACTTCAGGAGGTTTTAAGGCTTTCCTCAAAAAGCAGAACATCGTGTTCTCGGCCAAAGCGTACTTTATTGACGCTATGAGCGCCATGGCGAACGGATTGTTTGCTTCTCTTCTTATCGGAACGATACTTTCGACGATCGGAACACAGTTTGGGATCGAGTTTTTCACCGAGGCGGGCAACTACGCCAAGGCAGTGGCGGGACCTGCAATGGCAGCGGCCATCGCGTACTCACTTAAGGGTTCACCGCTCGTTATCTTCTCGATGATAGCCGTCGGAAGCGCGGCCAATACGCTCGGAGGAGCGGGGGGACCGCTTGCGGTATTCTTCATCGCGATCATCGCGACCGAGATGGGAAAGCTTGTTTCAAAGACTACAAAAGTTGATATTCTTGTAACGCCTTCCGTTACGATCTGCACCGGTGTCGGTCTTTCGATGCTCGTCGCGCCGTATATCGGAGAAGCTGCAAGTTCGGTAGGTAATATAATCATGTGGGCAACAAACCAGCAGCCATTCGTAATGGGCATCGTTGTGTCGGTTGTCATCGGTATCGCACTCACGCTGCCGATCAGTTCTGCAGCGATCTGCGCGGCGCTCGGTCTTACGGGCCTCGCGGGAGGAGCCGCTGTTGCGGGATGTTGTGCACAGATGGTAGGTTTCGCGGTGATGAGCTTCCGCGAGAACAAAGTCGGCGGTCTTGTATCACAGGGCCTCGGCACGAGCATGCTTCAGATGGGTAACATCATCAAGAACCCGAGGATCTGGATCCCTCCGATCCTTGCTTCGGCTATCACAGGACCCATCGCTACATGTCTTTTCAAACTTGAGATGAACGGTGCGCCCATTTCTTCGGGTATGGGTACATGCGGACTCGTCGGTCAGATCGGCGTTTATACCGGCTGGCTGGACGAAGCCGGTCACTGCACCGCGGGAGCCATGGACTGGATCGGTCTTGTGCTCATCAGCTTTATACTCCCCGGACTTCTTACCTGGGCGATCGGACTTCTGCTCAGGAAGATCGGATGGATCAAAGAGGGCGACTTAAAGCTCGAGAGATGAGCGACACCCTTTTTTGTGCAGAAAGCGGTTTGATAGTTACAGATAAGGCATAAAGCTCAGTCGGGACATGTGTTCCGGCTGTGCTTTTATATAAGAAAACTGCGGAGCAGAATGCGAATATCCTTGACATGAGCGGGCAGATCGCCTGCTGATATATGAGACAAGCGAAACCGTAGGGCTCGTGAGGAAAATGTGCCGTAACTCGTGAAGTGGATGTAGCGCATTATTACTGAGAGGTTTTGAAAGAGGAGATGAGAGATCATGAAATATCAGGACGATAAGAAGTGGGATAATAACCCTGACAGGTACAATAAGAAGTGGGATAACAGACCCGACAGGAACAACAAGAAGGAGTGGAATAATAAACCCGACCGTGACAACAAGAAGGAATGGGATAGTAAACCCGACGGTGACCGCGAGGGCGAAGGGAACTTTACCGCACTCGAGGGCAAGAATGCGGTGACGGAGGCCTTCCGCGCCGGGAAGACCATCGACAAGCTGTTTATCCTTGACGGAGCGCGCGAGGGTGCGATCTCGAGCATCCTCCGTGAGGCGAAGAAGCAGGATACTATCGTTTCCTTCGTGAAGAAGGAGCGTCTCGACAGCATGTCGCAGACAGGCAACCATCAGGGTGTTATCGCATATGCGGCCGCATATGAATATGCGGAGGTGTCTGACATTCTCGAAGCTGCCCGCGCGAAGGGAGAGGCACCTTTTATCATCCTGCTCGATGGGATCGAGGATCCCCACAACCTCGGAGCCATCATCCGAAGCGCCAATCTTGCGGGCGCTCACGGTGTTATCATCCCCAAGCGAAGGGCAGTGGGACTCACCGCTACGGTCGCCAGGACCAGCGCCGGTGCGCTCAACTTCACACCTGTGGCGAAGGTCACGAATCTTACTGCTACTATGGAAGAACTTAAAAAAGAAGGAATGTGGTTCGCCTGCGCCGAGATGGGTGGTCAGAGCATGTACGAGTGCAATCTCACGGGCCCCCTCGGACTCGTGATCGGCTCGGAAGGAGAAGGCGTATCAAGACTTGTTAAAGAACATTGTGACTTCACAGCCAGTATCCCCATGAAGGGTGACATAGATTCGCTTAACGCGTCGGTCGCTGCCGGTATACTGATGTTTGAAGCCTCAAGACAAAGAAGAGGATTATGAGTAAATATATAGCAAATAAAAAGTTTTATGTAAGAGTGCTGATGATCGCACTGCCTATCATGGCGCAGAACGGTATCAGCAACTTTGTTAACCTGCTTGACAACATAATGATCGGATCTGTCGGAACGGAGCCCATGAGCGGCGTCTCGATAGTAAACCAGTTGTTTTTTGTCTTCATCCTTTGCCTGTTCGGATCGGTTTCGGGTGGCGGCATTTTGGGTGCGCAGTACTTCGGAAAAGGGAATATGAAGGGAGTCAGGGACGTTCTGCGCATCAAGATCATCGTGGCGATCTTCTTTACATGCGTTGCGATAGCGGTCTTATGGATTTACGGAGAGGATCTGATCTCGATCTTCCTTAAAGAGGACGGATTGGCCGGAAGCATTGAGGATACGCTCGCTTACGGCAAAGAGTATATGCTTGTTATGTTCGTCGGACTTCCTCCGCTCGCAATCGAGATGAGCTATTCATCGACGCTTCGAGAGTCGGGACAGACAAAGATCCCGATGCTGGCATCGATCGCCGCTGTTATTGTCAATCTGGCGCTCAACTACGTGCTGATCTTCGGACATTTCGGAGCGCCCGAGCTCGGAGTTGCCGGAGCTGCCATTGCGACGGCTGTGTCAAGGTACATCGCGATGTTAATAGTTGTGATCTGGACACACAAAAACACTGAGAAGAATCCGTATATCGTCGGGCTTTATAAGCATTTCAGCGTTCCGTTAAAGATGTTCGGCAAGGTTGTATGGCTGTCGCTTCCGCTTATGATGAATGAGACGCTCTGGGCAGCCGGTACCACGGCCGTTAATTCGTGCTACGCACAAAGGGGTCTGTCGGTTGTAGCGGCTCTGAACATCCAATCAACGATCTACAACATTTTTAACATCATGTTCATTGCGATGGGCGACTCGATCGCCATAATCGTCGGACAGCAGCTCGGAGCGGGTGAGATAGACGACGCGAAGGATTCTGCGCGGAAGATAATCGTCATGTCGGTCTTCTTCGCGACGCTTGGCGGACTTTTGATGTTCCCGATCTCATTTGTCTTCCCGGAGGCATATAATACCACCGATCAGGTCAAGTCTATCGCGGGAACGCTGATCCGTGTCACATCATGTTTCGTACCGATACACGGGCTCCTGCACGCAATGTACTTCACGATCAGGTCGGGTGGAAAGACCTTTATCACCTTCTTGTTTGACAGCTGCTACATGTGGGTGATCGTTTTCCCGGTCGCTTATCTGTTGTCGCGCCATACAGGCATGGATATAATGTATCTCTTCATGATCTGCCAGAGCATAGACCTGATAAAGGTAATGATCGGTGCGCTCATTTACAGGTCAGGGGTATGGGCCAAGAACATCACGGTATAAAACAGAAATGTACAACAAAGACTATCGGATGTGGTCATACAGCAAGTAAAACCCACATTTTGTGTTATATTTTTCGTGGACAACTAATTCTTGATATGCTATAATCTTCCACAAATAAGGATGTTTTGTCGACAGTTAGTCTATTCACGGTATTGTTCATGCAAAGTAAAGACCGGACGCTGTGTTGATCGGGCAAACATTTTTGAAACCCGGACAAGGGATGAGGATACGGAAGCAGATAAGAAACTGCTTCTGATGAGGAGGAAAATATGTACGTACTTAAGGTTGATCTTCCTACCGGAAGAGCCTTCTTTACAGGAAAGAAAAAGGTCGTTCAGAGTTGTGAATTCCCCGGACTCACTGAAGAGTTTGAGAATGCCAAGCAGTACGAGACGGAAGAAGAAGCCAAGAAGTTCTGCAAGATGCTGATCAAGAAGTACGATATGGACTTCTATTACTCATCTACAGACGAACCTCACGAGGAGTATTCGGGCGAGGATGATTTCACCGTTTCCATCTCCGAGGACCTTGCGAAAGAGATCGATGCGGAGTTTAACACTCCTCAGGACGAGGGCCCCGAAGGGACACCTTACTACGACATCCCCGGCGGCAAGGACAGGTTCTGATCGCGGAGACCATAATGATGTTTATTACAGGCGGCAGAGAGATCTGCCGCTTCTTTTTATGTGTCATATAATGGCTCTGATGACAATAGCATTTTCTAAATATTGAATGAATCATCATAAGTGAATTGACAAAAATACAGTTTATTGTTAAAATCATTAAAGCATTTGATGTGGCGATATATGATACTATATGAGTGAAAACCTGGGAAGGGATAAAAATGGGGGCAAAGATACTTTGTTTTTTCTGTTGGATAATGCATTCTTTTTATTCTTTCTTTGAAAGATAATTCTTTCGTATGCCAAGTGATTGAAATCACGCCTGTTTTTAGGCGGTTTTTTATGGTCTGTTTTTACTATAAACAGATATGATCAAATCGTACCAAAGAAAAGGGGACCAATATGGACAACAGCGCAATAGCGTTAAATTATGAGAAGGCCATCAACTATGCTAACGAACTGGCCGGTATTGCAGATTTGTTGAAAAATGATGTTTCGCAAAGTATAAACGAAGCAAAGACAATTACTTCATCATCTTGGGACGGTCAGAATTCAATAAAATATGTGAATAAGGTGAGCTTAGTGAATGCGAAAAATAAAGCATCGGCTATAGAGCTTGAAACGCTCGCATCAACTATCCGCGCGGCAGCACAGAGGGTATATGAGGCGGAGATGGAAGCACTACGGATTGAGAAAGAGAGAGAGTATTTAAAGAGTCTGGAAGAGATAAATAAAACGAAGAAGCAACACAATAGAAAAGCTTCAAAATAGGAGGAGCGCGTTTTGTCATATTTTTATATCAACACTAAAGAAACACTTAAGGGTGCAAAAAAGTTGGATGAAGCAGCGGGTAAAGTTCGGGTAGCATGTACGAGATTGGATGGAATAGATTTGTCCGGATTAAGACTTGGAAACGTGTCAGGCGTAGTTGCTAGCAGATTAAATGAAACAAAAGCGGTTGTTAATGGGGTGAATTCAAGCTTGAATGATCTCTCTGAAGTGTTGAAGAAAATTGTATTGGCATATAAAACTACGGAAGAGAGTGTTTATCTTCGTGCTAAAGAAACGGGAATGATATCTCAAAATGCGTCCGATGTGATCCGAATGAATTCCCCAGAGAAGAAAAATGATCCGATTTTGGAAAATGTTTATTTCGCCAAAGATACGATTACTTCTTCTGGGATTGTTCGAACTTCACTTCGTCATCATAGTAGTGATAACAGTATAGCTACTGATGAAACAAAAGAATTCGTTTCAATGATTGATCTATTAGCGGGAAAAGACTTGGTAAAATTAATAGATTTCTTTTATGACAGAATGCCGGCAAACTCTATCGGAGTAAAAGCATTTGAGGAATTATACGGGTTTTCTGAAGAAGAAGCGGAATTGATCAATTGCGCATTAACAAAAATAGGAATAGCTATTGATATTTACTGCCTGATAAATCAAATACCGCTTGACAACAAGAAAAAGATTAAGGTGACATTTGGATCATTGGCCTCTCTTGTAAAAGGGTATTCCTCTGCAGATCAAATGTTTCGCTTGGTAAGCGATAATATTTCAACAAATGACGCAATTGAGTTATATAATGACATAGGAATAGACGGGGAGTTGTTAAAGAGAGTAATTGTTGATCAGCATAACGGAGCTCCAGATAAAAGAATACGGGATTTTGCTCATGAGTGCGCCACTTATTCGGTTATGGCAAATGAGGGCTTTGTAAAATGGGCAGGCGGATTAATAGATGATATAGATGCACTTGTTGGATTTAAGGGGGACATATATCAGGGGGTTATGAGGGATGATGATCTGATGTCTGATATTACGTCGACAAACTTATACAATAGGATGCTCAACGCAAAAGATGGAAACATATTGTCTGCCATGCGGGAATACTATGACGGGGTGATGAATGAAAGTATAAATGAATCACTGGAATTCTTGACCGTGTATGGGAAAGGAGATCCAAAGAAAGGGCTTATAAAAGTTTGGCAGATAATAGAAGATGAGTCACTGGGAACCGATATGTTGTCAAAAAATGCCTCGGTTGAAGATATCCAAAAGACAGAAAAACTTTTTATAAAACATTTGATAATAAACAGTGGTATAGACTTGGATGATTAGATAATAAAAGCTTATATGGTGAGAGACAAACGATATGAAAAAGAGCACAAAATTATTAATAGCTGCAGATGTCATTCTCTGGATAATAACAATGGCTCCATATATTTTTTTGTTCGGGTACATGGTGCACGTATATTTCAATGGCGTATATAATGGGTGGAACGGTGAGTATACGATACTATATGGCTGGGATGCGGTGCGAGATGTTTTTGAATGGATAATAAAAGGTTTTTATGTTGCTTTATGGCCTGTTGTGATTCCTATAATGCTCACTGTATATCTGGGAGTCCGGGACAGTAAGAAAAAAAGAAACAAAACAGAAGAGAAAAAAGTTCTCTGGCAAACTACGACTAGTAATGATCGCTTAGGGAAAGGTATACATTACGACCTGAAAAAGAGTACTGTTGCTATGATAGCAGTAGATATTGTTCTTTGGGTAATGACGCTTATTCCCTATTGCATAATGATCTATTATATGATCGATGCGTTCTTTAATGGGGTGTTAAATGGTTGGCGAAGCGAGGAAGTAATGTTTTATGGATGGGAAGGGGTACGAGAACTCATTGATGTATGGTTGATAATTGGGTTGTATGTTTTCTTATTGCCAATCGTAATTCCTTTGCTCTTTTCTGTTTATCTGGCTGTACGGGTCGAAACCGAGAAAAGGAAAAAATTGAGGCATGCTGAAAAAGCGATTTCTCAAATTTCCTAAATTTCGATAAATTTGTGCTTGCATTACGAAAGGGACTGTGATAATATAATCGTCGGACTTCACGCAAGGACATGTTTGCTACTATAGCTCAGCCGGTAGAGCGCATCCTCGGTAAGGATGAGGTCACCAGTTCAAGCCTGGTTAGTAGCTCTGCCGTGCAAAGTGTTGACGGCGTAGGTTTAAGTAAATAGGTTACGAGGTGTGGCTCAGTTTGGCTAGAGCGCCACGTTAGGGACGTGGAGGTCGCTGGTTCAAGTCCAGTCACCTCGACTAAAAAGGACATCCATCGGATGTCCTTTTTTAGTCGAGTGCCGGCA
>JAEEGK010012888.1_pt1 | contig 18928 bp, 11 predicted proteins | sample 8958771 | NCBI WGS metagenome assembly JAEEGK01 (sample SAMN16246547, study PRJNA631951) | gut metagenome | biome: gut microbiome; feature: rumen; material: SC-attached | host: Bos | place: Iran: Karaj | collected 2018-10
CCCCAATCCCCAATCCCCAATCCCCATTTTATTTCATCAAATATTTTTATTTTTATAAATAATTAATTATATTTTATTCTTTAAGTTTCCCTAATTTTTCTAATTTATTAATTGAGATTAATTTTAATAAATCAAAAATCAATTAATTAATAAATATAATTTTTCCCATTATATATTATTTATTATTAAAAATTCAGAAAAATAATTTGATAAATTTATTAAATAAATTGAATATGTTCAATTTAGAATTGAAAAGAAATAAATCAAAAAAAAACAAAAAGAATAACAATTCAAGTGATTATTCAAATAATAAATCAAATAGTAATGATGTCAGTAAAGACTTTACAGAGTAAATTTTTATATAATAATTTTTAAAATTTAGATTAAATAAAGATATTTATGCAACAATTCAAAATGAAAAAAAAGGTATATTTTTAATATAAAAAAATTTTTCAGTTGAAGAAAATCAATCACCAGATAATTCAAATAATGAAAAAAATGATATTAATCCTTTATTGAATGATATTTGGAAAGAAAAAGATAATAATAAAATTAATTTAAAAAAAGAAACTTTAAAAAAACCGAAAAATAATTTGATATCAACTCCAGTTGATTTTTCTAAACAATTATCTTTTTCAAACAATAATTTAATTCAAAAACAAAAAAAACAAAATTTAAGAATATCAATACCAGAAGATAATGAAAATGAAGATAATAATTATCCAAATAATAATTTAATTAATCAAAATATAAATATGATAAATCTTAATTTTTTACCATTAAGTCCATATAATATGATTAATTATCAAAGTGTTAGCGGTTCTTTATCAACAAAACCAGATTCAATTTCAGATTCATTCAAATTTAATAATTATAATCTTTATAATAAAAATGAAAAAATTATGACTCCTAAAAAAGAAAATCAATCAAATTTATATAATACTTTATATGGTTTTGGGAATAATACTTTTATTAATAATTGGAAAAATTCCACTTTTCCTTATAATAAAACACCAAATAATAATAATATTAATTTTATAAATTTTTCTAAAACTACACATTTAAATTTTATAAATAATAACTTAATCAACTATTGTTCTCCAAAAAATAATTTGAATAATAAAAAAGATAATAGTGAATTTATAATAAATATAAATGATATAATAATTGGAAAAGAAAAAAGAACTTCAGTAAGAATAAAAAATATTCCAGATAAATTAAAAGTAGATGATTTTATAAAAGAAATAAATACAAAAATGGGATTTGATAATGAGAAAAATTATCAAACTTATGATTGTATTTATTTACCAATAAGTAAAAAAAATAATAAATTAAATATTGGATATGCATTTATTAATTTTATTAAACCATTATGTATAATTGAATTTTATCATAGATTTAATGGACTTAAATGGAAAAATAATAAAGAATGTCAAATTACTTTTGCTGAGAAATATCAAGGAAAAGATGAATTAAATAAACATTTATCTGAAACTTTTGGTGATAGTAAAAAGGCTTCTTTATTTGATATTCATTTTGATAAAATTAAAATTAGAATTCCAATTCAATATCAAAGTTATTTTAAAAACTTTGATAAAGGAAAAATTGAATTCTTTAAAATATAACTTTAAATATTTAAAAAAAATATTTTATCAGAGTTATATTGATAAAGATTATCTTAAATTAAAAATAATTTATAAAAATATTTTTTTTATTGTAATATTAATTTCTCTATTATTATTAAAACTAGAAAATTTATTTTCTATTTTATATAAAATACGTTTATTTATTTTTTAATTTTAATTTTATTTAGATTAATTAAAATTAAAATAATTTTAATGTTTGATTTAAATTCTGCATATAGTAAAGAATATTATAATAATCCAAATCCAAATAATATTGGTAATCAAAATCAAGAAAAAAAAAATGAGCAAAATCAAAATCTAAATGAATTATATAATAAAAAAAATTCAAATTATAAATATTTCTTATCAAAATCATTTTTATATTTTGATAACATAAATGAAAAAAGATATTTAAAGATTGATCGTGATTATTATTCAATGAGTGTAAATTCTGACTATAATATTTTAGTAAATGATAATATAAGTGAATATACAGAAATTGATTGTATTTTAGGAATGATTGATATTTGTAATCAAAAATTTATTTTAATTGTATATCAATCTTTAAAAGTTGCAAAAATAAATCAATTTTCAATTTTTCAAATTCAAAAAGTTGATTTAATTCAATTATCAAAAGATATTATAAAAGATAAAAATCAATATGATATTGTAAGAAATAATTTACAAAAATTATTATCAAATGGTTCTTTTTTTTATTCTATTGGATATGATTTATCAAACACAACAGAAACAAAATTTTTAAATACTAATCAAAATTATGATTTTTTATCATATGTTAATAGTTCTTATTTATGGAATTTTAATTTATTAAATCATTTTAATCAATATAATATTGAAAAATGTTTTATTGCAACTTGTATTTGTGGATTTGTTGGTTATAAAAAGATTAATTTTGAACAAAATAATTTTTTTGGTTTTATTATTATTGAAAGGATTAATCAAAAATATAATCTTAATCAAAATGATGATATTAAACAAAATAAATATAGTTTAACTTTTAAACAAATTGAATGTATTACCACATTTCCAAATAATCAAATTTTTTCATTTATTTTTTATCAAACTTTTTTCCCTTTTTATTTTGAAGATAATTATTATCCACATTATTCTCAGATAATAGATTTTTCAAATGAATTAAATCAATATTCTAATTTCTTGTCTATTATAAGTTCTGATGAGCAAAAATTAAATAATTCTGTAATTCAATTATTAAAACACAATAATCATAATTTAAATAAAATGTTTTTTATAGAATCTAAAAATTATAATTTTCAATCAATAGAGACAAATAATAATTTTATAAACTTTACTGATTTTTTTTCTTATTATTATGGACCAAATAATAATTATACTTCATTTAATCAAAATAATATTTATTGGTTAATAAGTTTAAATAAAACAAAGCCATTAGATGATGATTGTATAAAATTCATTGCAAGATTCTCATGGATATTTTTAAAGAAAGTATTTCAAATATTAAATTTATATGATATTGGATTTTTTTCTAATGACAATACTATTAATAATCCAATATTAAAATATTATAAAGACATTTTGTTATTTTATAGAAAATTTCAAATACATCAATCAGATAAAAATAATGAAGAAAAAGAACAAATAAAATTAAAAACAATAGTTGATTATATAAATTCAGATAAAACAAAAATTTCAACAAAAATAAAATCAAAAAATAGATTAAATTTATTATTATTAACATGGAACATTGCAGGAATTTCAATAAAAAATTCAAATAATACTCAAATAAAATATGATATCAGTGATTTATTTACAAATAATTCATTATATAAAAATAAAGAAACTCCTGATTTAATTGGAATTGGTTTACAAGAAATAGTAAAATTAGAAGTAGGTAATATTTTATTAAATCAAAATGATAAAAGTGTAGAATATTGGAAAAATAATTTTTTAAATACAATAAAAAGAGTATATCCAAATGAACAATATATTTTAATAAAAGAATTAGATTTAGTTGGAATATTTATGATAATTTTAATTAAAAAAAAATATTTTGGTAATTTAAGAATAATAAATAGTTTAATTATTAAAAATGGAATGATGGGTTCATTAGGAAATAAAGGAAATGTTATTTTAGTAATAAAAGTATTTGAAACTTTTATTGCATTTTGTTCTGGTCATTACACTGCAGGACATTCAAAAAATAAAGAAAGATTAAAAATATTAGATCAAGTTTTAAAAACAGAAATTAAATATAATAATATTATTACTTTATTTCAAGATTTTGATATGTGGTTTATTTTTGGTGATTTAAATTTTAGAATTAATTATGATTATGAAACTACTATAAATTTAATAAAACAAAATTCTTTAAATGTATTATTAGAAAGTGATCAATTTTATTTAAGTAAAAAAGAAAATCCTAATTATTCAATTATTAATGAAGGTCATATTAATTTTTTTCCTACTTATAAATATGAAAAAAATGGAGATAATTATAGTTATAATATTGATAAAATTAGAGTTCCTTCTTATTGTGATAGAATATTTTTTAAAAATTATTTTAATGATAAAAATCCTTCTGTTATTTTAAAAGAATATAATACTATTCAAAGTGTTAAAATTTCTGATCATAGACCTGTTTATGCAATTTTTAATATTTTTTGTACAGAATTTTATAATAATGAAAAAGAAAAACTTATGAATGATTTAATACAAATTGAAAATAATGATAAAATTAAAAAGGGTTATTCTGATACAAATATTAATAATGGAATGAATGTTCAAAGTAATCCTATTGTTGGTTTTCCAGAATTATCTTATTCTAATAAAGATGTTCGAGTTAATTATCCTCAAATTATCCAAAGAGAAAATCAAATTAATAATAATAATATTAATATTAATACTAATAATTTAAACAATAATAATGATAATGAAAATGATAATGAAAAAGTTGTTCAAAATTTAGAAAGTTTTTATAATGTTAAAAATGAGAATTTTAATAATTATTATAATTCCAATCAGAATATAAATTATTCAAATAATGAAGATAATAATAGTTATAATACTAATAATTATTTTGATATTAGCCAAAATGATAAAAGTATTCAAAATAATTATAACGAAAATCAAAATAATAATAATGATATATCTAATTTAGATCAGAATAATTTTAATTATAATCAAAACAATAATAATAATAATTATAATTATTACCAAAATTACAATTACAATAATAATAATAATTTAAATGAAAATAATTATAATTATAATAATACTTTTAATCAAAATCCTTATGTTCAAAATAATAATTATAATTATAATCAAAATTACAATAACACTAATAATGAATTTGAAAATAATTTTAATAATAATCTTAATCAAAATCCTTATAATCAAAATAATAATTATAATTATTATCAAAATTACAATTATAATAATAATAATAATTTAAATGAAAATAATTATAATTATAATAATAATCTCAATCAAAATAACAATAATAATAATTCAAATCAAAATAATGATAATGGAAATCAATTCAATAATTATAATCCATATCAAAATTTTAATTACAATAAGAAAGAAGGTATATAAGGGTAAATATTTAAATAAATAAAAAAATGATATTTAAATATAATTAATAATTAAAAAAAATAAAAAAAAAAAATATCTTAACCATAAATAATAAAATTAAACTAAAATAATTACGAAAAATAAAAATAAAAAACCCAAAAAACAAAATAATAAAAAAAAAATAAAAATTACTCAAGTCTCTGAAACATAAGAACATAAACAGAAGAACTAGAATTTTTAAAACTAATACATTTATTACATCTTTCATCATTAAATTCATACCAATTTCCCAAAATATTTACATTAGCAGTATAATGTCCAAATTCCATACTTCCAGCATGATTTCCAGTACTAATTAATTTATATTTAGAAGAATAATTCTTAGTACAAGAAATATCAAAATATTTAATTAAATCAATTTCTTCTTTAAATTCAACAATAGATGTATTTTTTCTTCCAGTTCTCTCATTTATTCTTTGTAAACTTAATATTAAAATTTCAGGAGGATAAGCAATTTTAACTTCTTTTAAATGATCTTCAATTTTTTTACATTTTTGACATTTTGAACCCCATTCAAGATAATCACTTTCAAAATATTTATCAAGTAATTTATCTAATTTTTGAATTCTTTCATATTCATTAAATAATAAAGGTAAATCTAAAACTTTTTCAAATGAATAAGATTCAAATCCACATTCACATTTAAAAATATTAATTAATTGACCATAGAAAGTATCAATAATAATAGAATCTTCTCTTCTTTTAAATAATAAATCATATTCTTTATTTAATTCTTCTTTACTTTTACCATTATCATCTAATTCTTTATATGAAGGTCTTGAATAAACTTTATTTAATTCTTTACTAAGATCTTCTAAAAATAATCTACAAAATTCTTGTGTATCATGTTGTTGATATCCATTATATTCTCTATGATTTTTTGCAAATTGTATTTTTATTTCTTTTGGATATGTTGCTTTATTTGAATATGATTGATTTTTACATAATTTATAAAATTCACCACTTAATTTACTATTAGGAGAAATTTCTATTAATCTATCTATAAATGGAGGACAATGAATTAATAATTGAAGACATGTATTCATAAAACAAGTATTTCCTAAATTTTCTAATCCTGTTTTATTTTCTATTATTGATTTTTGTTTATATTCTGGGAGATTGTATTTTAATTTTGGAGTTGATGGCTTTTCGTATTTTGATATTTGAGTTATTGGTTCTGTTTTATATTTATTTTGTTCTTTTTCATATTCTGTTTCTTTTTCAGTTTTTTCTTCATTTTTATTTTTTGATGTTTTATTCATTTTTGTAATTTCTTCTATTTGAGAATTTGTATCATTTATCTTATTGTTTATTATTTTATTTTCAGTTTTTTTATTTTGAATATTATCATATAATAAATTATTCAGAATGTTTTTATTAATTCTTTCACTTGAATAATTAGGATTATTATTATTAAAATTTGAAAAATTATTTGAAATATTTCTTTTATTAAAATCTCTATTTTCATATTTTTTCATTTCTTCTTTGATTTTCTTTTCCTTTTCAATTTTGTTTTTAGCAAAACTTGATAGTTTTTCAGATTGTGCATATCCAACATTCATATAATTATAATTAGAACTATTTTCTTTTTTACTTCTTGCAGAGTTATTTCTTATATTATTTGAAATATCATTTGGCTTATTAACTTGAAAATTTAAAGTTGATTGAGCTAAATTTTTTTTTTTTGTTTGAGGAGGAGGTAATTTTTTAGTTTTATGTACTTTTGTTTTTTCTTCATTTTCTTCATTATTTCTCTCATTTCTTTTAACACGTGAATTTGAATTATTTTTTTTTGATAAATTATAAAAGTTATTTGCTCAATATTATATATTTGTATTCTTACAAAATGAATTTGATGATTTCTATTTTATTTATTATATATCATATATTTTACTTTATTTGACGATGAATTATATGATGTATATTTATCAGTCATTTTTTTATTAATTTTTTTTAAAAAAAATTAAATATTTTTTAATTATTTTTTTATTTTATTATTTATACATTTCATATAAAATTTAATAATCTATTTTACATTTATTTTATTTTAATATTCAAATATACAATTAATTTAATAATTTTCATATACACGTGTATAATAATTTCAAATTTAAAAAATATTATTTTTTATTTAAATGGAAAATGAAAATGAAATAATAGACTTTTCCAATATTTTCCAATCAGATTATAACAACACAGAACATTCAAGTGAATTATATTATAAAAATATAATAAAAAACACTGATAATTTATGTAAACTATTAAAAACAAATAAAGAAAAAGGAATATCAGAAAATGAAAAAGAAATAAATAAATGGCGTGTAGAAAAATATGGAAATAATAAATTAGAACCAGAGGAAAAATTAAGTATATTAAATTTTATATTAGAATGCTTTGAAGATCAAACATTAAAAGTTTTATTAATATCAGCAATAATTTCTTTAATAATAGGATTAATAAAAGATGGAATTAAAACAGGTTGGATTGAAGGAAGTGCAATTTTTTTTGCAATTTTTATTGTTTGTGGAATATCATCTTATTTAAATTATAATGAACAGAAAAAATTTCAAGAATTAAATCACGAAAATAAAATTAAAAATGTTATTGTTATTAGAGATGGAATTAAAAAAATAATAAATTATGAAAATTTAATGGTTGGTGATATTTTAATATTAAATATAGGAGATATTATTAATGAAGATGGATTATTTATTTCAGATTCAAATAATATTAATAATTATATTTTAGTTGATGAAAGTTCTGCAAATGGTGAAAGTGATTTAGTAAAAAAAACAGAATATTTCTCAACTGAAAAAAATGATATTTTAAATAAAGAAATATATACAACTCCAATTTTATTATCAGGAACAAAAATAATTGATGGAAATGGAAAAATGATAATATGTTCAATAGGAATTAATTCATTTACAGGTAGAAATAAACAATTATCAAAATCAGATAGAAATAAAAAAGAGAATTTAACACCTTTAAAAAAACAATTAACAGACTTATCAGAATTAATAGGAAATTTTGGTTATATAAGTGCAATATTAATTGGATTATCAATAATAATAAAAGATATGATTACAAAATATATTAAATATAAAAAATTTTTTGATAATGAAAGTATTGATATAATTATAAATGCCTTTATATTATCAATTACTATAATTGTTGTTGCTATTCCTGAAGGTCTTCCAATGGCTGTTGCTATTGCTTTGGCTTATTCTTTAGAAAAAATGAAAAATGAACATAATTTAGTTAAAAATTTAAATAGTAGTGAAACTATGGGAAATGTTAATAATATTTGTACTGATAAAACTGGTACTTTAACTAAAGGTTTAATGGAAGTTGATAGTTTTTATTTGTTTAATAAGAATTTTATGTCTTTTGATATTAGGAATGATAATTTAATTTGTGAAAATATTAGAAATTGGATTTTTAAAAATATATTTTGTAATATTTCAGTTGTTGAAGGAGAAAATGAAAAAAAAGAAAAAATTTTAAATGGTGATATGACTGAGAAAGCTTTATATAATTTTTTAAAAGATAATGGATTTGATATTAATAAAGAAAAGAATATAAAATATATTTTACCATTTAAATCAGAAAATAAATACATGATTACAATATGTGATAATAAAGATAATACTTATAATATTTATGTAAAAGGAGCATATGAAATAATAAAAGATTACATAACAAAAGTAAGAAATATAAATTTTGAAGAAGAAAACTTTAATCAAAATGAAAAAATAATATCAGAAAAAATAAACGAATACACAAACGATTCAAAAAGAACAATAATTTTCACATCAAAAAAAATAACAAAAGAAGAATTAAATAAAATAGAAAAAAACCATATAGAAAAAAATATAAAATTCTTCGAAGAATTTTTATCAAATTTAACATTAGAAATAATAATAGGAATACGAGATCCAATAAGAGAAGATGTTCCTTTAAGTATAAAAAAATGTAAAGAAGCAGGAATAACAATTAGAATGATAACAGGAGATAATATAAACACAGCACTTTCAATATCAAAAGATGTAGGAATAATAACAAAAGAAGAAAAAGAAAAAGCACTTATAATAAAAGAAAAAATATCAAAATTAATAAAAGAAAAAAAAATAAAAAACGAAAAGATAACAGAAACTGAATTTGAAAGTCCAATAGCATTAGAAGGAAAAGAATTTCGTGATTTAATAGGAAAAATAATAAAAACATATGATTCAAAAGATAAAAAGACAAAAATAAAAATAGAAAATTTAAATTTATTTAAAAAAGTAATAAAAAATTTAAAAATAATATCTCGAGCAACACCAGAAGATAAATTTTTATTAGTATTTGGATTAAAAAAACTAGATAATATAATAGCAGTAACTGGAGATGGAACAAACGATGCTCAAGCATTAAAACAAAGTCACATAGGTTTTTCAATGGGAATAAAAGGAACAGATATTTCAAAAGAAGCATCAGATATTATATTATTAGATGATTCATTTTCTTCTATAATAACTGCATTAAAATATGGAAGAAATGTATATGATTCAATTAGGAAATTTATTCAATTTCAATTAACTGTTAATATTGTTGCTGTTTTTATGAGTTTATTAGGAGGAATTTTATTAAAGGATTCTCCTTTAAATGCTATTCAAATGCTTTGGGTTAATTTAATTATGGATTCTTTTGCTTCTCTTTCTTTAGCTACTGAAAATCCTAGTGATGATTTATTAAAAAGAAAACCTTATAAATTAGGTCAAAAAATTTTGAATAATTTTATGATTTGGAATATTCTATCACAAGCTTTTTTTCAAATTTTTATTCTTGTTATTATTTTATTTTATGGAGATTTTATTTTTAATGTACAATCTGATAGAAATTTAGAACATTTTGAATGGAATGATAAAAATGGATTTCATTTTACTATTTTTTTCAATATATTTGTTTTTATGCAAGTTTTTAATTCTATTAATGCCAGAAAATTAAAAAGAAATGAAAATGTATTTGATGGTTTATTTAATAATTATTATTATATTATTGTTCAATTATTTATTATTATTGGACAAGTTATTTTAGTTACTTTTGGCGGAAGAGCAGTTAGAACAAAACGTTTAAGTTTATATCAACATTTTATTTGTATTTTAATTGCAAGTTTAACTTTAGTTGTTGGATTTTTTACTAAAAAAATTATGTGGAATGTTGATGATGATGAAGATAGTAAATTTATTGAAATGAAAATTAAGGAAAAGAATGAATAAGTTATATTTTTTTTAATATTTTTTTTTTATATCATTTTTTAAAATTTTTTTAATATAAAATTAAGATTTTATTTAATTATCAATAATAATAATAATATATGTAATTCATACATACTTAAAAAAAAGATATTAAAAGATTTTTTGATTATTTAATATTTTCTATTTTTTATAAATCAAAAATCCTTTTTTGATTTAAAAAATTTTTATTAAATTGAATAGATTTTTTAATGATTATTTTTTTTTTATTTCCTTCTTCTTCTTTTTCCTTTTCATTCTCTTCTTTATTACATTTAATAAAAATATTCTTTCCTTTCATTTCAATATTTATTTTTTGTATAATATTTTCATTTTCAAAAAAATCTAAAAAATTTTTTTGAATATAATTTAATTGTAAAATAATACTTCTTAAACTAGGAGATTTAATAGTTTGAATAAACTTGACATTGACTTTTTCATAATTTTTTAATTTAGATAAATTTAAAGTTGCTTTTTTTTCATGTTTAGAATCTCCAATACTTAAAATTTTTAATATTAAATTTGTATCTTTGAAATTATCCAAAATAACTTTTTTAAAACATTTAATTTTACATAGACAAGAAGAAACACCATTAAAAAGATTTTTTGCAGAATAAATTTTGATTTTTTCATCTTGAATAAAAGTATTCAAATCAAAAAAGAAATGAACTAAACAATTTTCAATCCATTTTAAATCTGCATTTGAAACAATAAAAATTTCAAATTTACATTCAACAATTTCGTAAAATAACTGAATGATACTATTTTCTAAATCTTTTAATTGATTTAGAAGATAAGGATTCGTTTCTTCAAGTGAGTATTTAAAAGAGAAAATATCTGTAAAATTTAATTGAAAAGTTTCAAGATATTTTGTACAAAATAAAGTATCATCCCAATCAAAGATTGCAATTCTTTTTTCTATTGTTTTTTCATAAGGATTTGGTGACGAATTGGCTGTTCTTGTACAGTCTGAATTTGTGCTTTGAAATATTGAATATTTGTTTTCTAACATTTTTTTTGTATATTATATTCATATTATAACCATTATGTATTTTGTTAATTTTTTATCATCTTTCTTTCTTTATTTCTTTATAGAATCATTTAATTGGTTAAAACAATTTTAAAATGAACATTCCTCTTATTATTCATAAATTGATTAATTAATTATTTTTTTTAATTATTTTTTTTTAAAAAAAAATGTTGGAAATTTGGAATTTTTGTAATTTTGATATTATTCTTTTATTATGTATATTAGTGTATTTTGTTTTTATTTTTTTTTAATATTTTTCAAAAGATAATTTAAAATATATTATGTAAAGAAATTAAAATTTTGTATAATTATAAATTATTATGGCATAAAAAATTAAGTAATTAATAAATCTAAAAATTATTTTATAAATATATTTTCTTTTTTTTCATTTCTTTATATTAGCATTTATTGTTATTTTACTTAATCTAATTGAATTAATATTTTTAACAGGTACTAATTTTTTAGAATTTTTTTTAATTAATCTTGGTCCATTAATAGGACTTGAAATATTAGTAGTACTTCTTTTATTAGTATCATTCATATTATTTTGATAATTCATAAAATTACTTTTTAAATCAATATCTCCACTATATATATTTACAGATTGCATATTAAATTGAGTATTATTAAAATTAGTAAGTCTTTTATGATGATTATTTTTTTCATTACTTTTATCATATGATGTAATATCTTTTTCTGGACTTAAATTTTTTTCAGTTAAATTATTATTATTATTAATTAAATTTGTTGTTTTCGAAAGTAAATTTTCATAATTTTCTTTTAATTGTAAATTCTCAATTTTTAATCTTGAAATTTGAGAATCTAATTTAACTTGAACTTCATTAATTTCTAAAGTATGTTGAAAATTTATTCTATCAATTTCTTCTCTATATCTTGATTCTAATATATCTTTTTCACTTTTTAATTTTTTTTTTAAATTTGTTATTTCATTTTGTCTATTTGACATTGATCTATTTAAACTTTTTAAATCATCTAATTCTTTTGTATAATTTCTTTTTGCTGCATCATTTTCTGATTTTAATTTAATTATCATATCTTCTTTTGACTTTAATTGAGAATCATAATTTGATATTTTTTCTTTTAAATTTTTTATTATTGAATCTTTTTCAATTCTTATTTTTTCTAAATCCAAATTTTTATTTAATTTCAGTTCTAATTTTTTTTTATCTTCTTCATTTTCTTTTTTTAATTTCTCAATATTTGAATTATGTAAATTTTCCATTTCTTTTATTTTTCTTTTATAACTATCTTTTTCATTTTGTAATTTTTTTTTTTCATCATCAAGTTCTTTGTTATGTTTTAATAAATTATTTTCTGAATTCTTTTCTAATTTTTCTAAGTTATCTTTTATTTCTTTGTTACTTATTAATAAATCTTTAATAGTTTTTTCTTTATTTTGAATTAATGAATTTAATTTTTCAATTTCGTTTTTTTTTTCATTTATATCATTTTCAAGACTAATATTTTTTTCTTTTTCTATTCTTAAAGTATTTTCAATAAATGAAATTCTACTTGTTGAATTTAAATTTTGATCATTTAAATCTTTAATATGATTTTCTACTTTATTCATATTATTTTTTAATTTTTGATTTTCATTTTTTAATTTTTCAATTTCATTATTTTGAAGAGAAGAATTTGAATTATTTTCTTCTTTTAATTTTCTAATTTCCTCTTCTAATTCTTTTATTCTATTATTTTTCATTATAATTTCATTTTCTTTAAATTTTATTTTTATTTTATTATCTTCTCTAATTGAATTTATTAATCTTTCTGATTCTTGTTGAAAATCTGTTAATTTATCTTTTTGACAAGTTTTATTTTTTACAATTTCTAAATTTAATTTTTCAATTAATGTATTATTATTATCGGTTAATTCTTTTTTCTCTTGATAATATTTACTTTCAATCATTATTATTTTTTTATCACATTCATTTTTCATTTTTTGAACTTCTGATAACATTGAACTAATTTTTTTATCATAATCATATTTTATTTCATTATACATATTTTTTCTTTCAGATATTAAATTATCAAAATTACTTTGAAGTTTTTTAAATTTTATTTCATATGATTTTTTTATTTCTGTTTTAAATTTTTGATATTTATCTTCATAAGTTGAATTCATTTTTTTTATTTTTCCTTTTAAATGATTTATTTCTTTTAAAAAATTTTCTATCATTATAAGTTGTTCTTCTTCATATGATTCTACAATTGCATCAATTAAAGCTTGATTTTCTTCATTTTTTTCATTCATTATATAAACTAATCTTGTTAATTGAAGTATTTTTGTAGTGAAATCCTCTTTTAATCTTTCATCCATAATTTAAAAAACAATTTACTTTTTTTTATATTTATTATTATATTAATTTTAAAAATTAAAATAAAATTATATGAATATTAATATATTTTTTTTTAAATATAAATGGAGATTTTAAATGATGGAAAATTATTAGAAAGCGATATAAAAAAATCAATATTTCCAAATATAAATTTATATTCATTTACAAGTATTCCTCCAATAATAAAAGAAAAAAAAGAAGAAGTTGGAAATAATGTTTTAACATTATATGATAAAAATATAATGTTAAAAAGTGGTCATAGAAAAAATAAATCAATGATAAATAAACCAATAATTAAAAATCAAAAAATAAAAATAAGAAGAAATGTAAGAAAAGGTTCAACTTTTTTGGGTGAGTCTGAAAATAGAATTTTACCTCGTCAATCTCAAATTGCAAAAATTTTATATTATGAGAAAAAAAAAAGAGAAAATGAATTAATTTTAAGTAATGAAGATAATAGTAATCAAAATAATAATATTCATGATTTTTTTTTTACATCATTAAATGAAAAATCAAGAAATAATAAAAATGAATTAATTCTTAGTTTAAATAATAATAATTTTACAGATGAAATAAATACATCAATGAATAAAAATAAAATAAGAATTAAGAAAAAAAAATTAAATAAATCAATAAATTATTTTGACTCATTACAAAAAGATTTAAAAATATTAGATTATGAAAATACAATTAATTTAAAAGATATAAAAAGAGAGAAGAAACATTTTCATTTAATAGAAACTCAAATGAATAATTTAATGAATATCTATAAATGGAAATATTTAATGACTGATAGTGATAAAGATTTAAGACCAGATACTTTTTTTGGTAAAGCAGGACAAGAAATTTTCTTTAAACAAGCTTTTAATAAAAGACTTGATTCAATGATTAATAATTTAAAAGGAAAAGATTTTACTAATTTAAATATGAATATGCTTGTTAAAAATAGGAAAGAAAATAAAATGACTTTAAAATTAAATAAAAGAATACAAGAAGAAAAAGAAAAAAGGAAATTTATAAATAATTTATTGGATAGTAGTATAATTATATATAATGGTATTATCAATTAATTTAATATTATTCAATAAAATAATTAATATTTTTTTTATATATTGAATAAAATACAAATAAATTTCCTTAAAATAAAATTTAAATTATAATCAATATGAGAAGACTTAATTTAAACAAAGAAGAAGGATTAATTCAAATTTCAGTATATTTAAATATTGAATATGATGAAAAAGTAATTAATGAAAATCTTAGTTTAAATGTAAGAAATAATATATATGTAAGAGAAATGATAAAAGATATTATTGATAATTTTAATTCTTCTTTTGAAGAAAGACAAATTAAAATAAAATTAAAACCTGAAGGATTAGGTTATGAATTAGTTGAATATGAATCCCAAGATAATAAATCAAAAAAAGCTTTATCTAAAAATTTAAAATTATGTGATTTAAATATAAAAAATTTTAGATTAAAATATGATCCCCAAGATATTATGATTAATTTTCAGAAAAAAAATTATTTATTTGGTTGTTTTACATGTCCAGTTTGTTAAAAAAAGAATTTGTTTTTTATTTGGAATATTTAAAAAATTATTATTTATTCAATCTTTGTTTATTTATTTAATTTAATTTAATTTAATTTAAATGAATTATTATTATTTAAATTACCCAAAAATTTTTAAAAATTGATCTTCACAATGACAAATAAGTAAATTTCTATCATTATATTCATCATAAAATTTAATCATATATGAAATACCAAAATTACAAATTCTTATTTTATCAATAAATTTAGTTTGATCTAAATCAAATTGATCAATTCTACCATTTTTATTATAAATATATAACATATTTTCTTCCCATAATAAAGCACCATTTCTTTCAGTATCTCTAATATGTAATTTCATATCTGTTAAAATTGAATCTTTATTTTTTATAATTTCTAATATTCCACAAGTTCCATTTTCATCTAATAAAATAATTTTATTTTGATATTTTTGATATAAAAATTGAATTATTTTGGAATTTGATTTATATTGTAATATTTCTGTGACTAAATTTTGATCAAAATCCCATATTTTAATTAAGTGAGTTGTATTATTTATTGTAATTAAATAATTTATTTCATCTATTGTTATTACATAAAATAAATCTTCATATGTACCTTTTTGATTTGAATTTCTATCATAAATATCTGTTATTAATTTTCCTGTTTCAAAATCCCAAATTTTAATTTTATCATTTTTTGCAATTGAAATTATTAAATTTGTATTTTTTTTAAAATCATAAAATAATTGAATTTTATTAATTATTCCAGTATGGCCTATTAAATTTATTATATTAAAATCTTTATAATATTTATTTGGATTTTGTTGATATTGAATTAAATTTGAAATATTCCATATTTTAATTGTATGATCTTCACTTGAAGAAATTAAATATTCTAAATTTTTTTCTTTTAATAAAAAATATTGAATATCTAATATTTTTCCAACATGACCTTCTAATTTAAAAAATAATAAATTATTTCTTGAATTAAATCCAGTATCTAAAAATAATTTATCATTTGGTTTTTTACTTTCTAATAATTTATTAGATGAAATAATATTTGAAAATAATTCAATTTTAATTGCATTTAATGAAGTAGGATAAGCAAAATAAATATTATTATCAATAATACTTTTATAAATAGAAAATTTTTTATTTAAAAAATGAGAATTAATAGAATAATCAATTGGCATATCATAATATTTTTTAAAATTAGAACAATTAAATTTTTCTAAACTTTTATCTCTAAATAAATTAATATTCATTTCATTTTTATATAATTCAAAACTTTTTTCTAAATCATTTTTAATATTATCCATATCATTTTGAAGAAATGAAATAAAATCTCCATCACCAATTCCAATTATATTTTCTACTATTTTTACATCTTCAACATGTTTATTATTTTTTAAATTTTCAATTGTTTTTTTCATCTTTAAAAAAGTTCCATTTAATGTATCAAAAGGCATTTTTGACATTTTTTTTTTTAAATCATCTTCAATTAAACCTTCTAATGAATCATAATTTATTATTAAATCTAAATTAACTAAAGAATCTTTTAATTGTTCTAATTTTTCATCCATAAAATTTTTATAAAATTCATCAAAATTATTTTTCAATTCATTTAAATAAGAAATTACATCTTCATAATTTTTTAAAAAACATTGATAAATATTATCTCTTTTAGAACAAAAAGTATTTAAAATTAATTCAGCATTTCTACAATAAGATTCTGCATAATTAGTATTTTTAGAAGTAGTATAATTATTTTTTAAATTATTATATTCAACATTAAAGAAATTATCAACAAATTCTTTTATTGTTATAAATTTATGTTTTAATGTTCTAATACATTCATTATTATCTGATATACATTTTATACATTTCATTTGTTCATTTTTTTGACATAATATATTATCACATAATCCTCCTATTTCTGATAAATGTTTTTTACATATATGTTTTATTTTAAGTAAAGGATCATTTTCATCATTCATTTTTTTCTGTTATTATTTTAATTTAAAAAAATATTTAATTAAGAAAAATAAATTATAAAAAAAATCTAAATTAAATCTAAACAAAAAATATAAAATAAATATTGAAATAAATCTATTATAAATTAATTAAAAAGAAAAAAAATAAAAATTTCGAAAAAATTACAATTTTATTTAAAAAAAAATGAAAGAATTTTTTATTTCAATTCTAATAGGATTATTAGCATGTAGTATAGGATTTAAATATTACATATGGTTTTTTTCAATAGGATACGGATTAGCAATAGCAGCAATTGGAATATATTTATTAATAATATTTCATTCATCTTTACATTTAGGAACTTTATTATCATGTATTCTATTTATTTTATATGGTTTTCGTTTATCGATTTATTTAATAATTAGAGAATCAAATAGTTCATATAATGATAGAATAAAAGAAGAAATTAAAGATTCAATTAGTATAATTTACAAAATCTTTATTTGGATTTCTTGTTCTTTATTATATGGTTTTATGACTTGTCCAGTTACTTTTAGATTAATTTCTAATAATAAATATTTTGATTTTCTTTATTTAATTTCTATATTTATTTCTTTATTTGGTTTAATTATTGAAACTTTAGCTGATTTACAAAAAGATTCAGCAAAAAAAATTAATCCTCATAGATTTGTAGATACTGGTTTATATAAAATTGTAAGATGTCCTAATTATTTTGGTGAGTTATTAATATGGACTGGAGTTTTTATTGGTGGATTTAATATTTATTATTATTATTATTATTGGATTTTTGCTATTCTTGGTTATATTCTTATTATTTATGTTATGTTTAGTGGAACAAGGAGATTGGAAATTAGACAAAATAAAAGTTATAGTAATGATAATGAATATCAAGAATATATTAAAAATACACCTATTTTAATACCTTTAATTCCTATTTATTCTGTTGAAAAATATACTTGGTTAGTTGCTTAATGTGTTTTCTTTTTTTCTTTTATGATATTAGTTTTGTTTTAATATTTGATTATTAATTTTATTGTTTTAGAAAATATTTAAAAAGATTATTTAAAAAAAATTAATTTTTTATAATTTTATTGAGATTTTAATTAATTATTAACATATTAATTAATGAGTGATGAATCAAGAAATATAAATTCAATTAATTCAGAAACTACAACGAGTACAATTATTCCTTCAAATAGTAATAAAAATATATTAACAATGAATAAATTTAAATATACACGTCCAAAAAGAAAGCCATTAAGTACTCCAAATTTATCATTGACAATGTCAAATAAAATTAGAAAAGATATTTTTGGAGAAATAATTAAAAAAGGAGGAAAACAAAAAATTAGTTTTGCTGATAATGTTTTATTATCTGTTATTGAAGATATTGAAGATAATGATAATAATAATAATAATAATAATAATAATAATAATAATAATAGTAATATTA
>JAEEGK010012889.1_pt1 | contig 18928 bp, 13 predicted proteins | sample 8958771 | NCBI WGS metagenome assembly JAEEGK01 (sample SAMN16246547, study PRJNA631951) | gut metagenome | biome: gut microbiome; feature: rumen; material: SC-attached | host: Bos | place: Iran: Karaj | collected 2018-10
TTCCACCGAAAAGAGCACCCACAACAAGACCAATGAATGGAAGCTTAGCACCACAAGGAATAAAGGTTGTTGTCATGATTGTCATGCGGCGATCACGTTCGTTTTCGATTGTACGGCAGGCCATAATACCAGGAATACCACAACCAGTTCCAATAAGAACAGGAATGAATGATTTTCCGGAAAGTCCAAAGCGGCGGAAGATACGGTCAAGAATGAAGGCAATACGAGCCATATAACCACAGGCTTCAAGGAATGCAAGGAAGATAAACAGTACGAGCATTTGAGGAACAAAGCCAAGTACTGCACCAACACCGGCAACAATACCGTCCAGGATAAGACCCTTGAGCCAGTCGGCACAACCTATTGCGTCCAGTCCGCTTTCTATAAGGGCAGGAATACCAGGAACCCATACACCGTAGTCGGCAGGATCCGGACCTTCGTCACCATATTTTTCTACCATTTCGTTAGCTTCGGCTACCATGTCAGAAGTAATTTCGATAGGATCAGAAACTTCCATTGTTTCGTCATCAACTGTAACATAAGTAACATCACCATTTTCGTAGGCTTCAAGGATTGCGGCGCTGTCTCCAAATTCTTCGGCAGCTTCTTCGTAAGCTCCGGTTCCAATTCCAAACAGATGATATCCGTCACCAAAAAGTCCGTCGTTTGCCCAGTCTGTTGCGGCAGCACCAACTGTTACCATAGAAACGTAATAAACAAGCCACATAACAACAGCAAAAATTGGAAGAGCGAGCCAGCGGTTTGTTACAACGCGGTCAATCTTATCTGAAACACTAAGCTTTGTGCGGTTCTTTTTTGTTACGCATTTTTTGATGATTGATTCAATATAAGTATAGCGTTCTGCAGTGATAATAGATTCAGAATCATCATCAAGTTCTTTTTCGCAGGATTTAATATCTTCTTCGATGTGAGCAAGCTTGTCAGAAGGAATATTCAAAGCCTTAATAATTTTTTCATCACGTTCAAAAAGCTTTACAGAATACCAGCGATGCTGTTCTGCAGGAAGATCGTGAACAACAGCTTCTTCAATGTGAGCAAGAGCGTGTTCAACACAGCCTTCAAAGCGGTGTTTGTACATCATCGGCTTTTTTTCGTTAGCCTTATTTACTGCAACTTCAGCAGCTTCAAGACAACCTTTTCCTTTAAGAGCAGAAATTTCTACAACAGGACAGCCAAGTTCCTTTTCCATTTCTTCAATATGAATCTTGTCGCCGTTCTTTTTTACAATATCCATCATGTTTACGGCAACAACCATTGGAATACCAAGTTCTGCAAGCTGAGTTGTAAGATAAAGGTTTCTTTCAAGGTTTGTACCGTCAACAATATTCAAAATTGCATCAGGGCGTTCCTTTACAAGATATTCACGAGAAACTACTTCTTCCAGTGTGTATGGAGAAAGAGAATAAATACCAGGCAAGTCCATAATCACAACTTCGTCTTTGTGACCCTTGAGCTTACCTTCCTTTTTTTCAACTGTTACACCAGGCCAGTTTCCAACAAACTGATTAGAACCAGTGAGGACGTTGAACAATGTTGTTTTACCCGAGTTAGGGTTTCCGGCTAAAGCAATTTTAATCATCTTTTCCTCCTACTTAACCTGAACCATTTCTGCATCTGCCTTGCGGACAGAAAGCTCGTAACCACGAACTGTAATTTCTACTGGGTCTCCAAGAGGGGCAACTTTGCGAACAAAAATTTCGGTTCCCTTTGTAATACCCATGTCCATAATGCGGCGTTTAACCGCACCTTCGCCAGTCAGTTTTTCTACAACAACTGTCTGGCCCTTCTTTACTTCTCTTAATGTCATATGATTCTCCTATTTTTAGACAACTATTTTCTGCGCCATTTCGCGGCTGATTGCGACTCTACTGTCTTTGATTTGTACAATAACGTTTCCTGCAATTTCAGAAACAACCGAAACATCGGCTCCGGCTACGAATCCAAGATTTTCCAAAAAACGTCTTACTTCTTCTTTTCCAGTGATTTTTTTGATTAAGAAATGTTCTCCTGTCGAAGCAATACTTAACGGCATGTTATACGCTCCTAATTCTAGTTAGAGAAAACTAACCAATAATTTTCTATAGATTAGTCTTTCCTAACAAGAATGTCAAGAGAGTAAGGTGAGGCTAACAAAGTAAAAAAAAGAGAGGGTTATTTTAGTAAGTCTTTTATAACTTGGGAAGCAATTATGAGACCTGCAACCGAAGGAACAAACGCACAACTGGCAGGAACGGTGTCGCGGATAACAGGTTTTTCTTTGGAATAAACAACCTTTACGTCTTTAATTCCGCGCTTTTTGCATTCCTGGCGGATAACGCGGGCAAGAGGGCAGACAGAGGTTTTAGAAATATCGACTACTTCAAAAAGGGTTGGATCCAGTTTGTTACCCGCCCCCATGCTACAGATTATTGGAACACCTGCTTTTTTTGCCTGACTAATCAGAGCAAGTTTTGCGGTAACTGTATCCACAGCATCCACAACATAATCATATTCAGAAAAATCAAACTGCTCACAGGTCTCGGGAAGGTAAAAGCACTGGAAGGTTTTAACTTGAGCTTTTGGATTTATATCAAGAATACGCTCCTTCATGACATCGACTTTAGGACGCCCAAGAGTCGAATGAAGTGCAATAATCTGACGGTTCAGATTTGTAAGATCAACATTATCTTTATCAATTAAATCAAGCTTAAAAACACCGCTGCGGGCAAGAGCTTCGGCAACGTAACCACCAACCCCGCCAATTCCAAAAATTGCTACGTGAGAGGCTTTAAGTTTTTTCATGGCATCCGGACCAATTAATTTTTCTGTCCGCGAAAATTCGTTAGGCATAAAATAATTTTATCGATTTTCAATCAATTTTCAAAGAGATTTTGACCCCCACTTCCTACAGATTTGAAATTTCACTATAATTTTTCTATGTCACGAGAAAAAATTATTGTCCTGGACTTTGGTTCTCAATACGCACATCTTATAGCCAAACGCTTCCGTATGCTCGGCTACTATTCAGAAATTGCTTTACCTACGGCAGACCTTGCAACCTTTGAAAACGCAAAAGGTGTTGTATTTTCCGGCGGACCTTCATCGGTTTATGATGATGACGCTCCAGCCTTTAATTCAAAAATTCTTGAGCTTGATATTCCTATTCTTGGACTCTGCTACGGTCATTATATTGTTCAGCAGGGCTACAACGGAAAGATTGGAAAAGCTCCTGTAGGCGAGTTTGGATTTGCCCAGCTCAAGCTTGCAGACGGAATGGGTGGCTCAGCTTCAAAATGTCCGCTTTTTAAGAATATAGATCCAGAACAGCAGGTTTGGATGAGCCATCAGGATGGAGTTTTACAGCTTGGTGACGGTTTTGAAACTGTTGGTTCTACAAAAGATTGTCCTTTTGCTGCAACCCAGAATCTTGCCAAAAAACGTTTTTCTCTTCAGTTCCACTGTGAGGTAAAAGACACACCTTGCGGAAACACAATCTTTCAGAATTTTGCAGACTTCTGCGGAATGAGCCGCAACTGGGATCAGGATACAGTTTTGAACTTTATTCTGGAAAATATTAAACGCGATGCCGGGGACCACAATGTTCTTCTTTTCTTAAGCGGTGGTGTAGACTCAACAATTACCTTTGCACTTTTGAACAAGGCTCTTGGTCAGGATAGAGTACTTGGTCTTCATATAGACAACGGCTTTATGCGCAAAAACGAAAGCGCCAATGTTGCTCAGGCTTACCGCAAATTTGGATTTACAAACTTTATTACAGAAGATGCCAGCGAAAGCTTCCTGGCTGCAATTAAAGGACTTACCGATCCTCAGAAAAAGCGACTTGCTGTAGGCGAAAATTTTATTACAGTCCGTGACCGTGTTGTTGCCCAGCAGAATCTTGATCCGGAAAAATGGATGCTCGCACAGGGAACTCTTTATCCGGATATTATTGAATCCGGCGGAACAAAAAATTCTCATACAATCAAAACTCATCATAACCGTGTAGAAGGAATTCAAAAGCTTGTTGAACAGGGAATGATTATTGAACCTGTACGCGATCTTTACAAAGATGAGGTCCGCGCAATTGGTCACAAGCTTGGACTTCCGGACGAACTGGTTATGCGCCATCCGTTCCCGGGTCCAGGGCTTTCCATCAACGTACTTTGCAGCAACGGAAAAATGTCTGAAGAAGATGCAAAGGAAATGGAGCTTGCACAAAAAGAACTCGACGGTATTAAGCTTGATATGTTCTGTGAAAAATGTACTGCCACTCTTAAACGAGGCATTCTTCCTGTAAAATCTGTTGGTGTTCAGGGAGATTTCCGTACTTACCGCTTCCCGGCTCTTCTTACTTTTGCAGATGAAGGAAACGGATTTTATCACTTCCCTGGTAAACATGAAAAACTGGAAGCCTGTTCATCAACAATTACGAACAGCGCTAAATATATAAACAGAACCTGTATAAGGTTATTTACACGCCCAGGAATTAAAGATTCGGATATGGCTCTTTATGAAGGTTATTGTGACCGCCGCCGTCTGGATCAGCTGCGTGAGGTAGACAACATTGTTCTTACAAACCTTCACGCTTCGGGATGGTATGATAAGATTTTCCAGCATTTGACAATCATTTTGCCTTATGCTTCTACTCCGGAACATGCAAGCTTTGTTCTTCGTCCTCTGATTTCTGAGGATGTTATGACTGCCCGCTTTGCAATGCTTCCTAAGGAGCTTTTAGATAAAATTGTTCAGGAGATTGCGGCTCTACCTTTTGTAGACGCACTTTATTTTGATGCAACTAACAAACCTCCTGCAACATTTGGCTGGGAATAATTTAAAAATACTTAACACAACAGGAGAAAATTATGTGTGGAATCGTTGGTTATATTGGTCAAAAAGAAGCAACACCAGTTCTTGTAAATGCTCTTAAAAAGCTTGAATATCGTGGTTACGACAGCGCCGGTATTGCAGTTTTTGATGGAGAAGATGTAATTGTAAGAAAGGCAAAGGGTGCCCTCAAATTCCTTGAAGAAAAAATTGCAAACGAAACTATAAAAGGTTCAATCGGAATTGGACATACCCGCTGGGCTACACACGGAGAACCAAGCGATATCAACGCACATCCGCAGACAAACGTAAGCGGTTCCATTGCTATTGTTCATAACGGAATTATCGAAAACTATATGGAGCTCAAAAGCTGGCTCCAGGCACAGGGAATTGTATTCCGCAGCCAGACAGATACAGAAGTAATTGCACATCTTGTAAACTACTACTACGAGCAGAACCCGGATATTTTTGCTGCAGTTCTTAAAGCAATTCACAAGCTTGAAGGAAGCTATGCCCTTGGTGTTGTATGTAAAGATTATCCTGACCGCCTCATTGCAGCCCGCAAAGAAAGTCCTCTTATTATTGGTCTTGGAAAAGATGAAAACTTTATTGCCAGTGATGTACCTCCGGTACTTGAATACACACGCGATGTTTACTTCCTTGATCAGAAGGAGCTTGCTGTTCTTTATGCAGATCACGTAGATCTTTTTACCGAAGACGGCGAAAAGGTAATCAAAAAACCTTATCATGTAGACTGGGATATTTCCTCTGCCGAAAAGGGTGGATATGCCCACTTTATGCTCAAAGAAATTTATGAACAGCCAAAAGCTCTTAAGGATACACTTCATCCTCGTCTTGTAAAAGAAAACAACAAAAACGTAGACATTAAGTTTGATGAAGTTACTTTTGGCGAAAACTGGAAGGACGCAGGACGCATTGTTATTACAGCTTGTGGAACAGCTTATCACGCAGGTGCCGTTGCAAAATATGCATTTGAGCAGCTTGCCCGCATTCCTGTTGTTGTAGATTTTGCCAGCGAGTTCCGTTACCGAAATCCTATTCTTTATAAAAACGACATCTTTATTGTAATCAGTCAGTCTGGAGAAACTGCCGACACTCTTGCAGCCCTCCGTCTTGCAAAAGAAGCAGGGGCTCACATCATAGCCATTACAAACTGTGTTGGTTCAACAGTAAGCCGCGAAGCCGACGACGTAATCTATACCTGGGCCGGTCCCGAAATTGCCGTTGCTTCTACAAAAGCATACACAACACAGCTTATGTGTCTGAGTCTTCTTGCTCTTAAAATGGCTCATATTCGCGGAACAATTGATGACAAGGAATTTCACGCACTTCTTGATGAGCTGGAAGGAATTCCAGATAAGGCTCAGACAATTCTTGATAATCAGGCATCAATTCAGAGATTTGCGTCACGCAATTATAACAAAGAAAAGGTTTTCTATATTGGCCGTCAGTACGATAGTGCAACCAGTCTTGAATGTGCACTCAAGCTCAAGGAAGTAAGCTACATGCATTCCGAAGCATTTGCCGCCGGAGAACTTAAACACGGACCAATTGCCCTTATTGACCGAAACACATTGGTAGTTGCAACAGCAACAAGCCGCTCCCTCTTTGATAAACTCAAGAGCAATATTGTAGAGGTAAAATCTCGCGGGGCAGCAACGCTTGTAATTTCACAGGATGATTCAGGTTCTTTTGGCGACAGTGCAGATGAAGTAATTCTTATTCCGGAAGCCAACGAAGCCTTTATTTCCATGCTTTCTATAATTCCAGCCCAGCTTTTTGCCTATTATTGTGCCGTTCAGCGCGGAAACGACCCGGACAAACCAAGAAACCTGGCAAAATCGGTTACTGTAGAATAAAAAGAATTATAAAGATTTACAAAAAAAAAAATTTGCAAATCCCAAAAACTGTGCTATAATAGAAGAAAGTATGATAAAAAGTATAATCGCTCAATCGCTCAATCGCTCAATCGCTCAATCGCTCAATCGCTCAATCGCTCAATCGCTCAATCGCTCAATCGCTCAATCGCTCAATCGCTCTTAGCGACAATTGTCTGTAAAGCAAAAAAATCTCTTTTTATTATAGTTATCCTCATGCAGTGTGCGTTTCTTGCGGCACAGGCTCCGTCCAGTTATGAATTTGTAAATCAGGAGCTACGGGATATTGTATATATCCTTTCGCTGAGGGGTGAAAAGTCAATCATATGTGATGATACTGTCAGCGGAAAGGGAAGTTTTCTTTACGCGGTACAGGAAGAAAACCAGGATTTTGATGCGGTATTTGATTCATTTTTATATTCCAACCGTCTTTTTGTGACAAAAGAAGAAAATGTGTGGACGGTATCAAAAATAAAAGTGTCAAAGCAGGGAGACGGAAAATACAGCGTCCAAAGCTATGACAGCCAGATATCTGCAGTGTTCGAAAGGCTTTCGGCAAAATCGGGCAGGAGTGTTGTTTATGAAACCCTTCCTTCGCAGAGACTTTCCTTTAACATACAGAATGCAGGGGTTTACGAAATAATAAACCTTATGCTGCAGCCCTATGAAGAATATGAAGTAAGGGAAGTTACGTCGGGAATCCGCATTACAAGAAAGAAAAACATTAACCCCGTGCAGAACAGCGGCAGTACAGAAGAAAGCGTATGTATTGTAAATCATACAGGAGAACTTTTCAGTTTACATATAAGTAATACGCCTGTTTCGGAAGTGCTGGAAAAGCTTTTTTCAGACACAGGTTATTCATATTCAAATTTTTTGAACGGCAGTGAAAGGATAAAAACACTTTCGTTCTCTGATAAAGACTTTGAACACACTCTTATGTCTGTCCTTGAGCAGGTTAATGCCCAGGGGTTCTGTCAGGATGACATGTGGTATCTTTTTTCTGAAAGCAGCAGAAACAGCATGGATGGAATCCTTAAGAGAAGCAGGGGATGGCACGTTATCCAGCTTAAGAATTTTCCTTCTGCAAAGGCAATACCTCTTGTAACTACGGAGTATCAGGGAATTCCTGTCATGGAAACCGGGAATCGTTCTTTTGCAGTATATTCTACGGAAACAGACTATCAGAATATAAAAGCAAATCTTGAAAGAATCGACGGTGAAAACCAGACGATTCTTGTTCAGCTTAAGCATATTAAAACCTCGGCCTTTTTAGAAAGACTTCCGTCTTTTGTCCAGCAGGAAGATGTTTACGATACAGGAACAGGAAATTCCTTTTATTACAGCGGAAACGCGGGAAACCGTGAAAAGCTTTTGGAACAGCTGAAGGAAATAGACAGACCCGGTAGGCTTGTGCGCTATGATCTTTTAATTCTCCAGTATGAAAAGGGAACGAACCTTTCGTGGGGAATCTCTTCTTCGGTGCGCCCGATGGAAATGAAGGACAGGACAGTGCTTAGCGGAGAGATAGGAAATCTTCTGAACATAAATTTTGATGCAATAACTGCATTCGGACTTTTGTTTTCGGAAAAAATCAACACTGCAATAGCACAGAACAAGGCGGTTGTATTTGCAGATACAACTCTTTACGGGTTGTCCGGAGAAAAAATATCTTTTAAAAACACAAACACCTACAGATACAGGGATGCGGCAATCGACGCACAGAGCGGAAAAGAATCGTTCAGTACAATTACAAGGGAAATTACGTCAGGTCTTGTAATCGAAATAGACGGATGGGTTTCGGGAGATGACGTAATAACCATGACAATAAATACATCGGTTTCAAAACAGGGAGTGGATGTCTCAAAGAAAAGCGGGAACCCTCCTCCGACTTCGGAAAAAAACATAGTGACGAAGATAAGGGCAAAAAACGGAGAACCGGTTGTGTTAAGCGGATTGAGCCAGTCAGACTATTCGGAAAGCTCTCAGGGTGTTCCTTATGTTTCTGATGTACCGGTCCTTGGAAATCTTTTTAAGGCAAAGGATGTATCTGATACAAAAACAGAGATGACTATATACATCCTGCCGCATATAGAAGAGCTCTCTTATGAAAAGGAAAAGACCGACTGGAAAGAGCTGCTTTTAGAATATGTAAGGGAGACAGCCGGTAAGTGAAAAAAGAGAAGGGGCTTTTGCCGCAGTTCTGTGGGAGGAACGGGATAATAGAAGTTTCTCAGACTCAGGATAGTGTCCTTCTGGGGTATATAAAAGCCCCTGACAGAAAGCTTACCGAACGTATAAGAAGATATTACGAGCCGCAGAAGGCCGTTGAGTTTCGTCAGATTGCAAAAGAAGAGTTTGATGTACTTCTTGAAAGACTTTATTCGGGAGTCGGCTCTTACAAAGAAGGAAAAGAGGAGTCCGGGCAGAACGGAATAACTGAAGCCGCAAAAGCAGCACCGGCAGAAAATCTTTTAAACAGTATTCTTTTAGAGGCAATATTAAAGGAAGCCTCGGACATTCACATGAACATTACAAGGGAAGGCTGCAGGGTATGCTACAGAAAAGACGGAAAGCTTATGAGAATGCTCGAAAGCGGAAAAAGGGACGGAGAATGTGTCATTGCCCGTATAAAGCTGTTGTCTGACTTAAATATCCTTGAGCATAGGAAATGCCAGGACGGCAGGTTTGAATACGAAAGAAACGGCTTTAAATATGACATAAGGGTTTCAATACTGCCAGGAATAAACGGGGAGTCTGTTGTTATGAGGCTCTTAGGTGGAAACATGAAGGTACCGGATCTGGAAAGCCTTGGGTTTACACAAAAGCAGCTTTTACAGATTGAAGAAATGCTTGAAATGGAAAGCGGTTTATTCTTAGTTGCAGGCCCTACAGGATCAGGAAAAACTACGACCCTTGCCAGTATAATCTCAAGACTTAATACGGATGATGTAAACATAATAACGGTAGAAGACCCTGTTGAATACAGAATAGAGAATATACTTCAGATAAACGCAGGGGAAGAAGAAAGGGGCGGATTTGCAGAAATACTTAAAAGGGTGTTAAGGCATGATCCGGACATTCTTATGGTAGGAGAAATAAGGGATAATGTTTCGGCAGAAATTGCCTGCAGGATGGCGCTTACCGGACACAAGGTTTTTGCAAGCATTCATACTGCAAGTTGCGACGAAACTCCTTTAAGGCTTACGGATATGGCTGTACCGCCTTATATAGTAAGCGCGGTTTTAAAAGGTGTTATATCACAAAGGCTTATAGAAAAAGAAGGCGGCGGAAGAAAACTAAAGGCAGACATAAGCGTATATGATTCTCCTTTAAAAGTCAGGAAGCTTTGCAGAGAGGGAGGCGTTATATGAAAACAGACTGCCTTCAGTTTTTAGATGCATTAGTTTCACTTTTAGAAAGTGGCCTTCCTGTTGTTGTGGCAGTAGACAGCCTTTGTGCTGAGCAAAAGCTTGGTAAATATGCTGCAGCAATAAAACAAAAGCTTCAGAGAAGCGAAAGCTTTTCTGATTCACTCTGCAGTATTTCAGGGCAGATGGAGTCGTTCAGGGCAATGATAACCGGAGCCGAAGAAAGCGGAAACATAGTACCGGTACTCAAAAATATTTTGGAAGAACAGAAGCAAAAATCAGATTATAAAAAAAGCCTTATAACGCTTATGATTTATCCTGCCGTAATCATAGTTTTGAGCATTACATTAAGCCTTTTGCTTTTAGTTTATGGAGTTGACTATATTAATCAGATTGCAGATATAAATGAAAACCAGATAAAAAGCGGAATAGGAATGGCTTTGATCTGGTTATTGATTGCCGCATTACTGTTTACGTCCGGGGTGTTATATCTTTTTCATCGTTATGACTTTGAATATAAAACGTTCAAAAGCCTCTGGTATATGAACCGGGCCAGTATAGGAATGGAAGAAGCTTTACTAATCCTTCTTAAGGAAGGACTTTTTTCCAGAGACAAAAGAAGAATCCTTGGAAACGTCTTGAAGGGTATACAAAGCGGAAAAAGCTTTTACAGGGTATGGGATGAAAGTGGAAGGACGGATTCTTTTTCCCTGGCATGGCTTTATACGGCAGAACAGAACGGAAATATTTTAGAAGCACTGGAAAAAATCCAGGAACACTATGAAGAAAAACGAAAGAAAGACCTAGAAACGGTCAGTCATCTTATAGAGCCGGCTGTGGCTGGAGGATGCGGAATATATGTTTTGATAATCGTAATCAGATGTATTGTTCCCATTTTCCAGAGCCTTGGTTCAACCATATTGTAAGAAAGGAGTGGTAAAAATGGCAGAAGAAATTATTAAAGAGGCAGATGAAGAAAAAGCAGGATGGAACGAGGCTTTTTCGTATATAGAAACGCTGGTATGTATTGCGGTAATTCTCATCCTTACTGTTGTAATAGGAGTGTCTGCCATAAAGATGATAGACCGGGCAAAGGAAACAAAATGCTATAAGGAAATAGAAAGCTTTAAGATGGCGCTGGAAGAGTATTACACAGACTGCGGAGTTTTCCCAAGTAATGAGCAGGGGCTTTGGGCATTGTGGGAAAAGCCAGTTTTATATCCTGTGCCGGGCGGCTGGGATGGACCTTACCTAGATTCAGAGGTTCCAAAAGACCCGTGGGGATACGAATACCATTATAAAGTTCCCGGAACCAACAATCTGCCTTATGAGATTTTTTCTTACGGCAGTGACGGAGAAAAGGGCGGGGATGGAATAAAGGGCGATATTTATTCGTGGAAACGGAGATAAGATTTGAAAAAAGAACTGACCTTACCTTATGCAGAAATTTATGAAATAAAGTTTTCTCAGGTTATAAGGAGTAAATCTTCTTTACGTAAGGCGGTTGTTTTATATCTTACCGAAAATCATCCGGGATTTAACGAAGAAAGTTTATGGGATTATGCAGTCATAAAAAAGAACAGAAAACAGACTGTTTATGCTGTAGTTTTAGAAAGGAATTATTTTATACAGGAAAAATCGGTTCAGAAAAACCTTAAGTTTTTTATTCATACAAAAGAAGGGAAGGTTTTGTATCTGTTCAGGCATAGAGATTTTACGGAGACGGGAAAGAGAAGAAAAATCAGTGTTGTTTTTGTAACAAGCCTTATCCTTCTGCTTCTGGCCGTTACAGGTATTCTGGCAGTTCATAACGGCATAAAGAACAGGAAAAAGATAATCAATGAAAAACTTCCGGAAAAGGAAAGGGAAGAAGAGAATCCTGAAATAAAAGAGGCTGTAAATATATTTGACCTTATTAATAATCTTTCCCAGATCATAACAAAGAATGGTGGCAGGGGAGAAGTTGTACAGATGATTGTGGGAAACAGCCTTAAGATTACTTTTTCTTTGTACGGCTGCAGTCCCTATGAAGTTATACACGAAATTTCTTTGGACAGCAAAATTGAAAAATGCAGCTGCAGTCAGGTCATGTATAAGGACGGCCGCGAATATTTTGAACTTGAAATTGAAGAAGTTCTTCCGGCCTTAAAAATACGGCAGACAGATATAAAAGATATTTTATACATGCAGGAAAAACTGTTTGGTGAATTATCGGAAGGAGCTTTGACGGTTGTCTCAGCCGGTATTGATGAAAATGACGGAAGGGTAACTTTCAGTCTTACATCTTCCCTGAATGAACTGAAAGACGCAAATCAGACTGTTAATGAGGTTTTATATAATAACGGCTTTTTTCTCCTTAAGTTTACGGAACGTCCGGCCGGTGAAAAGGATCTTTTTTTTATAGATTTTGATGCAGTCATGCTTGTGCCTGAGCAGTTTATAAGCAAAAGCATTACGGAAGAAGCCCTTTCTGTTCTTTTTGGCTTTGAAGCAGAACAGGCAGAAGAAGAAAAGGCAAACGAAAACACGGCTAAGACTTTGAAAGATAAAGAACTCCCTTATGACAGTTTTGAAAAGATAGGAACCGTAAAAAAAGACGGAAAAGAACTTGTCTACTACAGAACCCGGGAAGGGAAAATAGTTATAAAAGGAGATGCCAGGTGAAAAAAGTCAGAATCTTGATGGCAGCCATAACAGTTTTTATCTTAATTACAGGCTGTAAAAGTATTTCCAAAAAGGCAGAAATCATTTCCATAAACGGAATGATTTATGACACACAAAACCGTCCTGTCGTAAATTATACGATTTTTGCAGACGGAAATGAAATGTGCTCAAGCGACATAGGCGGAAGGTTTTTCATAAAGAAAATAGAAAAGGGAGAACATGCTTTTACCGGAAGTGGAAAAGGTTATCTGAATATAAATGAAAACGTTGTAATAAACGACAAGGAGCAGATTATCTATATCAGGGTTCCGTCCATTGAAACAAAGCTTGAAGAAGCGTTCAGCCTTATGAAAGAGGGAAGGTATGACAAAGCCGGGGAATGTATCGGTGAGGTGCTGGAAGCAGATGAAGTTAATACGGATGCAGTCTTCTTTATGAGCGTAATAGAGTTTCTTGAAGGTAATAAACAGCAGGCGGAAGAATATCTTTTAATCTTGAAGGAAAAAGGAGGTGCAGAAAAATATGTTCAGGAATTTGAAAAGATTATCAGTCAGAACTGACATAGCAGTTGTTTCTGCGGCTGTCATCCTGTTTCTTTCATTCTGCATTACAGGCTGCGGCAGTAACACAATGGACTTAAGAAAACCTATGTACACTATAACAGAGCCTGAATGCCGTGAAGGTAACGTATATTTTGATTTTTACAACAGGGCAAAAAGTGCTGTAACCGTTATGGAAATGAGGATGAATATATATGACAAAAAAGACGGAAAACCGGTTTCTCAGGCTCAGGGAACAATTGTATCAGAAAGCCGCATAAAGATAGCCGCTGGAGAAAAGCGTAATATCTGTATTCCGCTGAACAATTATCTTGCAGTAGCAAAGGGGCAGGGGTTTATCATAGACCAGTTTTATATAAGCCGGATTAATTATGAAAACGGAAAAGTGTGGAAAGATGAGTTTGGAATATACGCTGTTTCAGGAAAGGAGGCACAATGAAAAAGTATTTATCTGTTGTGTGGAAGACAATGATATTTTTAATTCTTCCGCTGTGTGTTTTAAGCTGTAAACACTCTGGAGACAAAATTTCTGCAGACGATGTAACGCCTGAAATCAAAAATCTTACACTTATGGTTTACATGGCTGCCGACAATGACCTTGAAAGCTATGCCCTTCAGAACCTTAAGGCTATGGAAAGATCGCAGGCAGAAAACATCAATGTTCTTGTGCTTCTTGACCGCTGCGAAGGCTATGATGAGACTGACGGAAACTGGACGGATACAAGGCTTTTTGAAGTTGTGCATGACAGCGGAAAAGGAAGCGGAATTGTTTCGAAAAGACTTGAAAGCAGTGAGCTGGGGCTTACCGTTGATAAACAGACAGAGCTTGATATGGCAGACGGAAACGTCCTGAAAAGTTTTGTTGAGTTTTCAAAGGAAAATTTCGAAGCCAAAAACTATGCCCTTATAATCTGGGGACACGGAACGGGCTGGAGATACAGTTATGCCGGAACTGACAGTTATCGTGCTGTTGCAGTAGATGACAGAACAAACAGGTTTATGAGTGTAACTGAGCTTGGAAAGGCTTTAAAAAATCAGGGGTTATGCGTAATAGGTTTTGATACCTGCTTTGGAGCTGTTATAGAAAACCTTTATGAGCTAAAGGATGAAGCTTCATACATAACTGCAAGTCCGGGAATTACTCCGTCAGGCGGCTGGAATTACAAAAATATGCTTGAGGAACTAAGCTCCTGCGATTTTGAAGAAAAAACAATTGCCCAGAAAATGTGTGCAGCTTCAAGCGTAGCGGCTGGGGTTTATAATGCCTCTGAGCTTTCAGAACTCAAAGAGCGTTTTGAAAAATTTTCAAAAGAGCTTAGTTCAACCGTTACGGATACGCAGACAAGAAACGAAGTTTATGAAGCTTTAATGAACTCTAAGTCATACAGCTATACTCATTATCCGTGTGACAAGTTTTTAGATATTTATTCTATGGCTGAACTTTATAAAACAAGTCACATACAGTCTTTAGCACTTGCGTCTCAGAATCTTATACAGGCTGTAGAAAAAACTATGACTGGTAGTGCAGGAATAGGAGTCCATTTTATTCCACTTCAGGAAGCAAATGTTCCCATGTCTGTTCATTCAGTTGATTACGTAAAAAACGGAAGCGCAACGGATCAGTGTTCGTACATAAAAGAAAGTCAGTGGTGGGTCCCGACTATAAACCACAATTCCGGAAGCTTACTGGATAAGCTTTTTTATACAGTATTTTAAGGAGAAAGTGTTATGAATAAAAAATTTTTGGCCATAGTGATTCTATTTTTTTACAATGTTTTCCCTGTTTGCTGAAAAACCAGAAACAAATCCTACCGAAGAACAACAGGGAATAATCGATAAATATGGAGATGATTTTGATAAATTTTATGAGCTTAGTGATAGCGAACTTGATATCTTTATTAATTTTGGAGATAAAGATCAGAAGGAAATGGCAGAGTGGGTCAGGGAATACAGGAAAAGAAGGGATGAATTATTAAGAGATATTCAAAGATTAAATAACTTAAAGGAAAATATTCCTGAAGGGTTACCTGAAACTTACAGTGCAACAAACGGAATTCAGGATCAGATCGATCAGAAAATAGAAGAATTACGAGAGGAAAATGAAAAAAGAGACAGAGACAGAAAGAGGGCGCAGGAAATTAGTGAACAGCGGAAGGCTGCAAAAGACTCCCAGAAAAAAGGAGACCCGGTTAAGATAACGCGGGGTAGCTATGAACAGAATGAAACGGATTTTACGATTGGCACAGTCATGAGTTTTTCAATAAACAGACAATACGATTCAGAAAGTACGATTTATTCAGGCTTCGGATATGGCTGGTCAACAAATCTTGATGAAAGAATAATACTTGGTATAGATCCTGATGCAGAGTCCGTTTATAAGGCGTCTACAAAACTGGTTAATAATCTTGTAAAGAACATAACAGAACAGGAAAATGGTATTCTAAAGACATATGAAGTTTCGAGCATAGAAAACGGGGCAAAGGAAATAAGAGAACAATTTCAAACCATAATTGATGGCTTTAAATCTGTAGAAGCGAAAGCCCAAAACTATAGTTTTCCAGATTTTGCTTCCGAAGCGAGGAGTTCTATAAGCAAACTTGAAAATCAAAGAAATTCTTTATTAAATAAGTTTAATGAAGATGTAAGAATCCTTGATAATTTAAGAAAACAGCTTGCAGAAGAAATCCTAGTAAACGAAGTCAATAAAAAAAGATATGAAAAAACCTGTACACGAAAATCTGCTAATTCAAAGGTAATGTTCAGGGGAATGGACAGAAGCTTTGAGGAAATAGGGCTTGAACAGATTACCGTAATTGATGAAGGAGGGTATCCTCATATTCTGACAGAAATCGGAGAAGACTCACTGGTCTGGAAAAAGGACGGAGACAGGTCTATAGGAACATGTAGAAGACTTTCGGATGGAAAATATGAAATTCCTTTGTCAGACGGAACTGTAAAACTTTATGATTCAAACGGATTACTGATAAAGATTACAGACAGAAATTCCAATTATGTTTTTATTGACAGGACAACAGAAGGACGGATTAATTACGTTGAAAACTCGTTCGGAGAAAAACTTGTATTTACTTATGACGGCAGTTATATAAAAACAATTGTAAATGCAAAAAACAATACGGACAAAACAGAGTATACATATGAAAACGGAAAACTTAAGGCAGTTAAAGATTCTGACGGTGATACGGTTGTAATGAACTATAATCAGGACAGCCAGCTTGAAAGCCTTGTTAAAACTGACGGCTCAAGCATTCAGTATATATATGGGGAAGAAAGTCAGGATAACAGAAAACTTATTACCTCTACACTAGATGAAGAAGGTTTTGCAGAATACTTCAGTTATTATTCTGATCATACAGTTTATACCGATCATGACGGGAATGTAACAGTAACCTATTTTTATCCGGATCAGAAAACAAAACAGGAGAAAAAATCAGACGGCAGCAGTATCTATTATGAATATAATGCAGACGGAACGGTAAAACTCCAGACCCAAAACAACGACACCATTACCTACGGCTATGATAGCCGGGGAAACAAAACAAGCGCCAGATATTCAGACGGGTCTGTTGAAACCTGGGAATATGATACATTTAATCTTTTGAAAAAGTATGTAGACCGGGACGGAGTAGAAATTAAATATGACCGTGATGAAAGGGGAAACATTACAGGCTTCAGCACAGGCGGAAAAAAAGTCTACACCCAGGAAGTAAATGAAAAAGGCCAGGTAAAAAAGCGGACTGTCCACGGACAGAAAGATATTACGACAGACTATGAATATTACGAAAACGGAAACCTTAAAACCGAAACCTGTGACGGGGTCGTAACATTTTATGAATATGACAGCCGTAACCGCGTGGAAAGAGTAACGCTGGATGGGGAAAGGATTAAGGAATATGTTTACAGCGGACATACTGTAATACAGAAAGATTACAACGGTCTTGAAACAACTTATGTGACAAACGGCCGTAAGGATATGACAGATGTCATTCAGAAAGATAGCCGTACGGGAACAGTCCATAAAACAAGAATAGAGTATGACAGGCGGCACCTTCCGTTAAAAATCTATGCAGGAGACGGAACAACAGAAACCTTAGTTTCGTCATATCTATATACACCTGAAGGAAAGATAAAGGCGCAGACTAAGCACGGAGAAAAGGAAAACTGGGTAACAATATATGACTACCAGTATGGAGAAGTCTGTGAAGTAAAACAGTTTAAGGTAATCAGGGAAGAAGGACTTGCGGTTACACTTAATAATCTTTCAAACCTTCTTTCAGAAGCGGGAGAAGAGGTTTTAGTACAGAAATATAATCGCCAAGTATTAAACGGCAAGGGAATGATTCTGACCGTTACAGACGGCCTGAACCATCAGACATTCTTTGAATACGACAGATACGGAAACCTTTCTAAGACAACAGACGGAAACCAGGAGACCCGTTCTGTCAGTTATACAAAAGCAGGCCGTATGGACGGAGAGCAGTCTTCTCACGGCGGCTGGTACAGTTATATATATGAAAACGGAAGGCTTAAGAAAGCCGGAGAAGAAAACGGTGAAAAGGCCGAAAGCACCTATTTTGCAGACGGAAGTATAGAGTCCGTCAAAGACCGCTACGGAAAGTTTACATACTATAATTACGACACCCGGGGAAGGGTAGAAAGCGTCATAAGTGAAAACCAGAAAATCTGGTATGAGTACGATAACTTTGACAGGGTAATCAAACAGATTAACGGAAACAGCCGGGATGAAAGTACAGCTGTATATTATGTTACCTATGATTATTCAGATAAAGGAAGGAAGGTAACAGTAACGGAAGGCGGAAAGTATAAAACAGTAAGCGAGCTTGACGCCTTTGGAAACGTAATAAAGCAGACGGACGGCAATGGAAACACAAGGCGTTATGAATATGACAGCCAGAACCAGTTAGTTAAGTCTTACGACGGCTATGAAGAGGTAACTACTTATGAATATAACGCCCTTGGAAAGGTAAAGACTGTAACAAATCCTGCAGGCGAAAAGACAGAGTACAAGTACAACTACATGGGACTTTTGGAAAAGGTAAACGACGAATGCGGTACTGTCTACATAGCCTCTTACGACAAGGCCGGACGGCTTGTAAAGGAAAAGTCCCGAGCCGACAGCGAAAAGATTTATGAATACGATGACGGCGGAAGGGTAACTAAAGTACTCTGTGGCGGAGAAGTATTAGAGTCCTATAATTATGGACCTGACAGCCGTACCGTAACCGTAAAGGACGGAAACGGAGAAAGCTATGTCTACAATTACAATGCCTACGGACGACTTACAGATGAAGTAAACCGTAACGGACTTACACAGCTGTATTCCTATGACGCAGACGGCCAGATGGACGGCCAGACAAACTTTGACGGAAGCACTACGACTATTGTTTATTCTTCTGACAGGACGGTTCGTACTGTCAGGTATTCAGACGGCAGTGAAAACCGTTTTGTCTATGACTCAATTGGAAACATTATGGAAGCTCAGAATGCATACGGTAAGACAGAATACCGTTACGACAAGGGCGGCAGAATGATATACCAGAAGGATGTAACCACAGGCGAAGAAGTTTATTTT
>JAEEGK010012892.1_pt1 | contig 18924 bp, 14 predicted proteins | sample 8958771 | NCBI WGS metagenome assembly JAEEGK01 (sample SAMN16246547, study PRJNA631951) | gut metagenome | biome: gut microbiome; feature: rumen; material: SC-attached | host: Bos | place: Iran: Karaj | collected 2018-10
GATGACGGAACGATTGCAGCCATAAACCGCAAATGACTGATAATATGAAAATTAGTCTATTCAAATTATTAAAAGATTTAAAAAGTGGATGCGCAAGCGCATCCACCTTCTTGTAAAACAACTATTTAACGAAAGCGGCAGAGTTCGGACTGATACCGCTTGTCTCGAATTTCGTGATGAATTTTCCGTCATTGCCGAAACGATAGATAACGCCGTTAGTTTTGTAGTCGGTCGTTCCGATATAGAAATCTCCGTTATCTGGGTCAATTTCAAATAGATAAACGGCCGCTGCTGACAGTTCTGGTGTCGATGTCAAATCAAACGGACTTGCATCAGAACCTTTTTTGACAAACGATGTAACTGTTTTAATATTAGGATAATCCGTGTAATCAGTAAATGATTTTACATAATACAGATTTATGCCGTCAGTTGCCAATTTTGCTCCTTCATCGAATTTTTTTACGGCTTTTGAAGTGGGGTTGACTTCCATTATTTCTTGTGTCCAAGTCGCTGTGTCATAGTGTATAACGTACAGATTTTCACCTACAGACAAAACAATTGTAGGGTCGTGAGCGACCGTGATTTTCTCCTTCAAAGAGAATGCAGCCAAATCGACAACCGCCAGTGTGCTGTCGTAAGCGACGTGTGAGTCGCCAGCAATCGCCGCATACAGCGAGTTTCCGTTAATGCAGATTTCCTCGGGATGCGTGCCGACTTCAACCGAACCAATTGATGAGGCAATTGTAGTTGTATCGAACTTCATAACCTTGCCACCATAAGTCGAAACGTAGATAAATCCGTCTTTTGCAGCAAGATAGCGCGGCTGACCTTCTTCGGCTGTAAATTCGTGTTTCTCAACAATTTTGCCTTTTGTGTCGAGTTTTGCAAGATAGTTCGAGCCCCAAACGCTAACATAAATGCGATTGCCATAGGCGATTAAATCCTGGCCGGTGTCGCCAAGGCCTTGTCCGTTTGCGGCGGCAAAAATCTTTGATTGATAGGCGTTTTCGCCATCGGGATAATACACATCAAGTGTTGAATTGTTGCCATTCCACGAACCTTCGTTCAGGATGTAAACTCGCTTTTCGCTTTTTACTTCCGGTTTTTCGTCATCGTTGTTTTTGTCGCAAGACACAAACACTGTTGTTGCGCCTAACACGCACAAACTCAAAATTTTAACAAACTGTTTTTTCATTTTTTATTGATTTAAAAGTTAAACTATAAAGTAAAATTCACTTGCAATTGAAATTGTCGGCCCGGCATTGGGTAGTATTTTATTACACTATATTGATTATCAGTTATGTTCAAGCACGACAGACTGGCAGTCAACTGGCTTCCGCCGATATTGAAACTCCGTGTTGCCGTAGCCGAAAATTCGGCGTAAGGTTCAATTTCGTTGTCGGGAATGTTATACTCCAAAAAGTAGCGCTTGCCCGATACTATGGTTGTTGCTGATAATGAGTATTTTCCGAATGTCGCAACCGCCGCCGCCTTGCCCGAATGCAAAGGTGTGTACGGAATTTGCGATTTGTAAAGTTTTGAGTTGCTGTTGGTTACATCGATGGCTTTTTGATACGAATAGTTGGCCGTCAGTTTCAACTTTACTGCCGCCACACTGAACTCGGTTCCGGCAGCCAAATCGACACCTAAAATATTGACTTCCCCATAGTTGGCCATCTTCCAAACATACAGTGTCGGAATCGCAACTATCTTGTTTTCAACATTGTTGGCATAAAAATCGGCTGAAAAGTCGAACTTGCTGGCGCCAAAATCAAATCCTACATTCAACTCGCGCGCCTCTTCCGGCTTCAAACCTGTGGTGCCTAACGTTGTGTAATACAATTCGTTGAACGTTGGTATGCGGTAGGTCGCCTTTGCCATTGCGCGAATGGTTGCCCGATTGCTGCTCCACTTCAGACTGAACGCTGGCGTGAGCCGTTTCAAGTCATCGGGGTGCTTGCCGAACTCCACCTTCTCGCTCGCGTGCCGCGCCACAAGTGTTGCCGTAGCTTCGAACCGCCGCAAAGCCGCGCGCACGTTCAGCGCCGACAGAAGCGTCAGGCGGCGCGGTTGCGGATTGTCTTTTATGTCGCTTTCAAGAGTGTTGTAAACCACATCGCCCGCGAGCGACACTGAAACCGGCCGCCAACTCCACAACCCGGCCATCGAGAAAAAGCCCTCGTGCTGCGTGTTCAGTTCAACGTAGTGGCCACCGGTGTACTTGACATTTGTGTCCTCGTAGCGGTTCCATGAGTAGTTGTATTTTGCTTGTAATCTGAGTATTAAATCATCGCGCAAGCGCAAACGGCAATCGTTTTGCACAAAAAAGTTTTTGTCGGCAAGGCGCTCTTTCGCTTGCTGATAATAGAAAATCACCGCCCCCGGCAAGCCACGTTCAGAGTAGAATCCGTAGGCCTTCAAGTGGTTTTGGAACCGGCCGCTGTCGGCGGTTGAGAGGTTGATTTCGGCGCGGGCGGATTGGATGTCGGAATTCCGGCGGCGGCCACTCTCGGTCGAGTCAACGTTTGGAATGGCGTACTGGTAATCGCCGCGGCTGCGCATAAACTGAGCCGCGCCCGAGAGCGTTAAGTGGCGCACCTTTCGCGCGGCTTCAACCTGCGCGTCGAAGTACCCGAACGAGCCGCCTTTGAGTTGCGCGCGTGCGTCGGTCTGCCTTTCGGCGAAATTTGGCTTGCGGGTTGATATTGAGAGCATTGCCGCTTGCGCGAAGGCGCTGGCTGGTTGCAGAAGACCATCGGGCTGCCCGATAGTGAGTGCGATGGTCTCGATGCTACCGATGTCAAAACGCCCGATATCGATATGTCCTGCCTGGCAGTCGCTCACCACTACGCCATCGTAACTGACAGCCGTATGTGCCGCGCCCAAGCCTCGCACCGACACAGTTTTCAGGCCGCCAACGCCACCGTAATCCTTCACATTGGTTCCGCTGAATCGCCGCACGGCATCGGCCAGATTCTGCACGCCAAGTTGTTGAATCTCAATGGCTGACATTGTCTGCATAGGCACAGCCAGACGCTTCTGCGTATGCGCCTCCACATCAACAGTCTCCACATCGCGATGGATTATGCTGTCGCTTTGCGCGAACAACGGCACAGCCCACAGCAAAGCACTCGCCATAACTGCGAAACTTACGGTTAATAACCTCATAACTAATTAAATCACCTGCCGACGGTTCTTTCCTCGAAGCCTTTCGGCGAAACGTTTTGCAGGTCTTCTGGCTCATCTCAGGCGGCTCGCCTTCCCGTCCTTGCGGACAGTGGCAGTGAGTGTTTGAACCGCCCTTCGGCGAGATTTACAGCTGCGGGACAGCTCCGGGTTCGCACCGGATTCCCTTTTAATGCCGGATGCGGAACCGCAGGCGGCAACAAAACGGGGCAAAGATACGATAAGGATTGAATGATTGATTAATCGAATAATTGAATGTGTCATAAATACGTGGAGGCGCCATTTTTGACACCTCCACATTGCATATTATCAATCAATTAACCGATTAGACGGAAACAAATTATTTCTCGCGGAAATAAATCTGCACCGGAACACCTTGAAGTTCAAAGTTTTCGCGCATTTTGTTCTCAAGGTAGCGACGGTACGGGTCGCGAATGTACTGCGGCAGATTGCAGAAGAAGGCAAATTGCGGCGACGGCGTCGGCAACTGCGTTACATATTTGATTCTTATGTATTTACCCTTCACTGTCGGTGGCGGATAGTTATCGATGGCGGCCAGCATAACCTCGTTCAGTTTGGCTGTAGAGATTTTTTGGCGACGGTTTTTGTAAACCTGCATTGCCGTCTCAACGGCCTTAAACACACGCTGTTTGGTGAGAGCCGAAATGAACAGCACCGGCACATCGTTGAAAGGCGCCAGTTTGGCCTTGACGGCAGCCTCGTACTCTTCCATCGTGTTCTTTTCCTTCTCAATCAAATCCCACTTATTTATCAGAATCACAACACCTTTGCGGTTTTTGACAATCAGACTGAAAATGTTCAAATCCTGCGATTCGAGTCCCAGCGTGGCATCAATAATCAGGAAGCAGACATCCGATTCCTCAATGGTGCGTATGGCGCGCATAACTGAATAAAACTCAAGGTTTTCCTCAACTTTGTTCTTCTTGCGCAGACCTGCCGTGTCGATAATATTGAACTCGAAACCGAACTTGTTGTAAACGGTGTTGATTGAGTCGCGGGTGGTGCCGGCAATGTCGGTCACAATGTTGCGGTCCTGCTCGAGCAGGGCGTTGATAAACGACGATTTTCCCGCGTTCGGGCGGCCAACCACAGCAATGTTTGGCAGGTCGCGGGCCTCATCGGCGGGTTTGTTGCGGTCGAATTTGGCCACAATGGCATCCAGCAGGTCGCCGGTGCCGGAACCGTTTATTGCCGAAATGGCGTAGATTTCGCCCAGTCCCAATGAGTAAAATTCGCCTGTAAGATATTGTCGGTCAATATTATCCACTTTGTTGACGGCCACCACAACCGGTTTGCGCGATTTGCGCAGAAGTTCGGCCACATCATCGTCAAGGTCGGTTACGCCGCCGGTCACATCGGTCAGGAAGAGAATTACATCTGCTTCATCGACAGCCAGTTTAACCTGCTTGCGGATTTCGCCTTCGAAAATGTCGTCGCTGTTTGTGACGTACCCGCCCGTGTCGATAACCGAAAACTCACGTCCGCCCCACTCGCACTTGCCGTAGTGGCGGTCGCGGGTGACGCCTGCGGTGGCATCGGTTATAGCCTGACGGCTCTCGACCATCCGGTTGAAAAGTGTTGATTTGCCGACATTTGGTCTTCCTACTATCGCAACAATATTCGCCATTTTTTATTTCGTTTTAAGTTTTATCTATTAAGTATGTTTTTGGACTTCAGACAACGGACAACAGACTACAGATTGATTTGAGCAGCCTTTTGTTGTTAATTGTTAATTATTCATTGTTAATTGTTTACGTTCTTAATCTTGCTCGTATCCGAAGAAACGCAGGTTTTGGTCCTTGTCGCGCCAGTCTTTCTGCACCTTCACCAGCAATTCAAGAAAAACTTTGGTGTCGACAAACTGCTCAATGTCCTTACGCGCCTCGGTTCCAACCTTTTTCAGCGCCGCGCCTTGGTGGCCGATAATAATGCCCTTGTGCTGCTCGCGCGATACGTAAATTATTGCTCTAATGCGTGTAAGTTCCTGACCTTCTTTGAATTCGTCGACCAACACCTCGCACGAGTACGGAATTTCCTTTTTGTAGTTCAGGAAGATTTTCTCGCGGATAATCTCTTGAACGAAAAAGCGTTGCGTGCGGTCGGTGAGTTCGTCCTTGTCGAAGTAGGGCGGATTTTCGGGCAGCAGTTCCTTAATCTTCTCGAAAACCTCGGCCGTGTTGAATTTGTGCAGCGCCGAAACGGGATAAATATAGGCGTTGGGCAGCACCTCGCGCCACATCTGAATCTTTGCCTCGAGTTCGGCTTGGTTGCTCAAGTCTATCTTGTTGATAAGCAGGATAATCGGAATATTTTTCTTGCGAACTTTCTCAAGATACTCGCCGTTCTTGTCGAACGTCTCAACCATATCTGTCACATACACAATAATATCGGCATCGACTAGCGCTGTATCGACAAACTTCAGCATTGCTTCCTGCAACTTGTAGTGCGGCTTCAGAATGCCCGGCGTGTCAGAGTAAACCATCTGAAAATCGTCGCCATTGACGATTCCCATAATGCGGTGGCGCGTGGTCTGCGCCTTGTTGGTGATAATGGACAGCCGCTCGCCCACAAAGGCGTTCATCAGCGTCGATTTGCCGACATTCGGGTTGCCGATAATATTTACAAAACCTGCTTTATGTGCCATCGCTTGAAAATTTGCGGCAAAGATAGTCAATATTTTCGGTGAATCGGTGAATCGGCCAATCGGTGAATCGGTAAGTCAATACCAATCGTAAAATAATCTATCGGCAAGTTTTTTCAGAAAAATGGCAAAAAAATGACATTTTCTTGCCGATACCGGCAAGTTTTTCTACCAATTTGGGATTGTGGAATTAAAGGCAAAAACAACATTTTGTATTTTTCAACACATACATTATTTTAGCAATGCAAAAAACATTTAAACGCATTTGCCAATGAAGCATAACTGACAGATTTAATACGCATATTATAAATAGGGAAAAGCAAGTAGCTTGATTTGAGATTCTGAAAACTTCGACAATTTTCATTTACAATCTAAACACAAATCATTATCAAGCAATGAAGTTCCTCGCCTTTTGGCGTGGGCATTATTCATTGTAATCGGTTTGTGTTAGGTAGTCGAAGACCTTCAGAGTCCTGATGAAGACGAAAATGTGTCACGCTTTTTTTATGTGCGCACAACATATGCTTCCGACACAACCGAAATTTTACTATAAGATCAATAATACTAGTAACTAAAATTTTACAACAATGAAACGCATATTTGAATTTGGACTGATAGCCATCGTGTTATCTGCGTTTACTTTTACAAGTTGTTCAAATAATCTGCCGAAAAAAGTTCAAAACATAGTAATGAAAAATAACGGGAAAGACTATTGTGTCATATCCTTTGATTCTGAAGGTAGATTATTGAATTTGAAAAAAAAATACCGCAACACAGAATTTAAGTATCTTGACAGCAGTATAAATTTTATAGAGAATGGTGGAACCGAATGCGGCTTTGCCAATATTGAAAAAGATAGAATAGTGGTATCTCCCAATGGCAAATTTTCATACTCACCAAATGGGTACCTAAAAAGTATCGTAAGTTTTGGCTCTGAGGAGTATAATATTCCGTCCAAAGAAATTTTTAATATTATTGTCGAAAATGGGAAAATTTCAAAGTGCAAAATGAATGACAACGATTTAACATTTTTATACGGGAATGCTTGCAATAATTTAAATGTCGATTTATCGTACTTGTTTTTTCTCTTTTATGATGATGTCTGGACTGTACTTACAAATCGTTTAGGTGAAAGATTAGATTATTTGCCTTCTGCAATTTATGAAAACAATAAATTAAATGTAAAATTTTCATACGAATATGATGGAAAGTACTTGAGCAAAATAGTAATGGGCAATGAAAGTGATAATTATTCATTTGAACTATATTATGAATAATCTGAACTTTTAAAAAATCAGCTCATATGAGAAATGGGCAAAAAGGCGGAAGCACTTCCGCCTTTTTCTGTTATGTATAATTCTAATATAGTGTAACTCGGTGAGGTTTACACCAATAATCCGTAAAAAACACCATATTTGCCGTTGCTGCACAAAAGGTCGCCTGAGCCATTTGTGATAATAGCAAAATATTATGGTACAAGAAATTATAGTTGATAATAATATTATTGTGCGCCCCACACTAATGAGTGATGCGCCGCAGATTTTCGACGCATTCAGCACGCAGGGCAACTACCTGCGCCAGTGGCTGCCCATTGCCGCCGATTTCAATACGCTCGACGACGTGTGCGACTACATTGAGAACTGCGACTGCGAAGGAATCGGCAGTTATTCAATTGTTTACAACGGACAGTTTGCAGGGCACATCGCCGTGAAAAACATTAGTTATCTGTCGCACATCAGCGAGTTGGGCTATTGGCTGACAAAACCATTGCAGGGTCGCGGCATAATGACACGAAGCGTGCAAACGTTTGTCAATCAACTTTTTACAAAAACCGCCACAAACCGTTTGGTAATCAAGTGCGCTGTGGGCAACGAACGCAGCCGTCGGATACCTATCCGCCTGAATTTCAAACTCGAAGGCGTTGAGCGCGACGGCGAAATGTCGGCCGACGGCCACTACAACGACCTTGAAGTGTTCAGTCTTCTGAAAAGTGAATATGAGCAATTAATCAATCAAAAATTATAAGTTAAAAAACAATAAATCAACAAATTATGGAATGCGAGATAAGTAATTTGAATCTGACCGTCAAAATTGAGCAGACGGGCGCCGAATTGAGTTCAATTGTGTCGAAGGCAAGCGGCCGCGAGTTTGTGTGGAACGCCGACCCGTCGGTTTGGGGCAGCAGCGCGCCTGTGCTTTTCCCCATTGTGGGCGGCCTGAAGAACGGTCAGTCGAGCCATAACGGCGTGACTTTCAGTATGCCGCGCCACGGAATCGTCCGCCACAACACTAATATCCACGTCATTGAGCAGGAACACGACCGCATAACTTTCCGCCTGACGGCCGACGAGCGCACGCTGGAACATTATCCGTTCCGCTTCACGTTCGACATCAACTTCCGTGTGAAGGACAACAGTGTGATTATCACGCATATAGTTAAGAATACCGACAATCAGGATATGTATTTTTCGGTTGGCGCGCACCCTGCGTTCAACTGCCCGATTAACGCTGGCGAGAGTTACAGCGACTGCTACCTTGAGTTCAGCGAGCGCGAGACGCTCTCGACAAGCCCGCTCACCCCTGACGGACTGGTGAAGAACGAGAGCATTCCAGTGCTGAAAGACAGCAACATACTGCCGCTGACCGACCATTTGTTCGACAACGACGCGCTCATTTTCCGTAACCTGAAATCGCGTTGCGTGACGCTGCGCAGCCACAAGTCGGACACTGCCGTGGCCGTTGAGTTCCCCGATTTTAACTATCTGGGAATCTGGGCGAAACCGCAGGCGCCGTTCGTCTGCATTGAGCCGTGGCTGGGCGTTGCCGACAGCGTTGACAGCGACGGCCTGATTGAGCACAAGGAAGCCATCATCAAACTGCCCGCAGGCGAAAAGTTTGAAGCGAAGTATTCGGTTAAAATTATTGAATAACAATAAGTTACTTTATACGGGCAATAAACGACAAAAGGTTGAGACTCTTGCTACAGAGTTTTCAACCTTTTGTTTTTTAATGGTTTAGGAGATTACCTTTACACTGCGGAAATAATTAATCGGAATTAACCAAAATCAGGAGCCCCTTTTGTTGATTTTATCCCACGCAATCGCCACCCCGCACCCGCACAAATCCCCACTAATTGGGATTGCCCGATAAGTGTTTTCGGCTGATTTTTGTTGCACCGAAAAACGTACAGCGTTCAGCGATGCAAACCAAAAAGGACGATATTGAGCAGCAGATTGCAAAGGCGGCAAAGGCGATTTTCCTGAAAAAGGGCTTCGCGCAGACGTCGATGCGCGAGATTGCCGAAAAGGCGGGCGTGGGGTTGAGCAACATTTACAACTATTATGCTGGCAAAGACGACCTTTTCCGCGCCATTGTGGCACCGCTCACGGGCGAGTTCAAGCGCCTTCTGCAAACCTACCACAACCCGCTGCAAATTGACATAACAAAGCAGTGGATGCCCGAAATGACCGAGAAAACTGCCGCCGAATACAATCAGATTATGTTGAAATACAGAGACTTGCTTACGCTGCTGCTGTTCAAGTCGGCGGGCTCGTCGCTGGCGCGGTTCAAAGAAGATTTCACCGACGAGGCTACAGGCCTGATGCTCAACTATATGGACGCGATGAAGCAACGCTATCCCGCACTGAAATGGGACTTCTCGCCGTTCTTCATTCACATAAACACCGTGCAGATGTTCGCCGTGCTCGAGGAAATCATTATGCACAAAGTCAAACCCGACGAGGCCGAACGGATTTTTCTGGAATACGTCGATTACCACAACAACGGCTGGAAACAGTTGATTTACAACGGTTAAATCCTTGCAGTTGCCATAAAAATCTCAAAACTGCGTAACTTTTCAGGCAGTTTTTTGAGATTTCTGCGGAATTTTTACCGCAATTTTTCAAGATAATTGCTACAAGTTTCAGGCAATTTTTTGAATTTTCTGCTGGATAAACACCGCAATTTACTGATGGGGATGTTCGGATTGGCCATTGCTACGTACTGCAAATCCCAACTAATGTGTTCCACCCCCCGATACTTTTCATTGAGTTCGGCTTTTTTGTTGGAATCCGACCAACTGTTGCGGAATATTTCAATATAAATTATCTTTGTTTGCAAAAGAAAAGACAAATGAAAGCGAAACCATTCGTCAAGTGGGTTGGCGGCAAGGGCCAACTCATTGACCAACTGGAAGCACTGCTTCCCGCTGACTTTGACCAATGGGAAAACGTCACTTACATTGAGCCTTTTGTGGGCGGTGGGGCTATGCTCTTCCATATGTTGCAGACGCATTCCAATATCAAGTCAGCCATTATCAATGACATTAACGCAGATTTAACCGCCTGCTACACAGTGGTTAAGGAACAGCCGTCGGCTCTTGTTGAATCGTTGAAACAGATACAGAAAGAGTATTACGCACTGCAATCGGAAGATGCGCGGCGCGAGTTTTTTATGCTGATGCGCGACGAATTCAACACCAAGGCGCTTGACCCGATTCGCAACACAACGCTCTTTTTCTTCCTTAACCGCACGTGTTTCAATGGTTTGTATCGGGTGAACAAGGCGGGGCTTTTCAATGTTCCGTTTGGCAGATATGAGACGCCCACTATCTGCGACCCCGTAACCATTTTCGCCGACAGCGAACTTTTGCAAAATGTTGAAATTCTGACTGGTGACTATCAGCAGACGCTTGACTATGCAAGCGGAAACACACTTTTCTATTTCGACCCGCCGTATCGTCCGTTGAGCAACACAAGCAGTTTCAACGACTACGCCAAAGAAGCCTTCAACGACCTTGCGCAAAAGCGGCTGAAAAACTTCTGCGATACGGTTGAAGATGCTGGTTTCAATTTTATGCTGAGCAATTCCGACTGCTTCAACACACCGCTTAAAGACCGATTCTTCGAGGATTTGTATCTGGCATACAAAATTGAGCGAGTATGGGCTTCGCGCAGCGTCAACGCAAACCCAAGCAAACGCGGGAAACTTCAGGAAATACTTGTGCACAATTACGAACATACAAAACTTAAACAGGCGGTATAATATGGCAGCACACACTCAAAAGCAATTTGAACTGTTTATGTCTCAACTCAAAGAGACAAATGCAACACTGGATTTCTACTGCGACTTTCCGAAAATTGCAAGAAATGTGGCGGATATTTCCATAAGTCTGAATATGCTCAATTATTTATTGGGTAAGCAGAATCTGCGTGAAGCAGTTGAAGCCTTATGGGCGCGAGACCCGAAAGTGTTTGATGTTATGGACATTCTGATTGCCACACGAAAGAAAGATAACAAGATGTTCTTCGATGAATTGGGGCAATTCCGCACCATTCATTCGTTGTTTGAAAGTGTTGATGGCGTGATGGAATTTCTTGAAGGCACAGGTCTTGCCAATGTTTTCCGCAAGCCCGAGATTAAAGATCTTGTTGATTATGTTTTTGGTGTGGAAACTGGTCTTGACACAAATGCGCGTAAAAACCGTAGTGGTGAGATTACAGAAAAACTCGTTGCCAAAATATTTGCAAACGCCAATATCGAATACAGCCAACAAGTGTCGTCAAATACATTTCCTGCAGTGGCAAACGTGTTAGGTGCAGATCAAAAAGTGTTTGATTTTGTGATAAAAACTGTCACCAAAACCTATCTTATTGAAGTCAATTTCTATTCAGGTGGTGGCTCAAAACTGAATGAGGTGGCTCGCTCTTATACCGATGTCGCACCAAAAGTAAACAGCATTGAAGGTTTTGAGTTTGTTTGGATTACTGACGGTATTGGCTGGCATAGTGCAAAAAACAAACTTCAAGAGGCTTTTGCCGCCATTCCAAGCATTTACAATCTGACCACAATCAAAGAGTTTATTGATATGGTGAAGCATAGTTGAGTATGGCTAATTACCACACATACAACAATTTTACTCTCTTGCACGGCGATTGTATGGATTTGCTTCTGCAAATCGAAGACAAGAGCATTGACGCAATTTTTGCCGACCCGCCTTATTTTTTGAGCAATGGCGGCATAAGTTGTCAGAGTGGCAAAGTTGTTTGTGTTGACAAAGGCGATTGGGACAAGGGTGGAACACCCGAACGCATTTCTGAATTCAACAAACAATGGCTGTCACTGTGTCGCGAAAAGTTGAAAGACAATGGCTCGATATGGATTAGCGGCACCTATCACAATATTTTTTCTGTGGCGAATTGCCTTGCCGAATTGGGCTATAAAATCCTGAATGTCATTACTTGGCAAAAGTCCGACCCGCCACCGAATATTTCGTGCAGATATTTCACATTTTCAACCGAATATGTCATTTGGGCTCGTAAATTGGCCAAAGTGCCGCACGTGTTCAACTACGAGACAATGAAGCAGATGAACGGCGACAAGCAAATGACCGATGTTTGGAAAATTCCCGCCGTCGGGCTATGGGAAAAATCGTGCGGCAAGCACCCGACGCAAAAACCATTACGCCTTCTGTACCGAATAATTCTTGCTTGCACACGCGAAGGTGATACTATTCTTGACCCTTTTGCGGGCTCTTGCACCACTGGCATTGCTGCCAATTTGTTGGGGCGCAAATTCATTGGCTTCGACCAATCGGAAGAATATCTGCAAATTGGAATGCGCCGCCGTCAGGAAATAGAGGATTCGCAAGTGGCGGAAAAAATGCTTCGCAAAATGTGTGAAAATTCTGAAGAATCGACAGTTCTTGTAAATCACGCACGCACAGAAACTGTACGTTTGATGATCGAAAAAGGCGTTTGCTATCTTCGGGCAGGCGATTCAAAAGGATCACTGCTTGTCACACAAGGATTTGAACGCCTGCAATATGTGTTGCTTCACACTAATGGTGAAAATTGTCATTTATTCAAATTGAAAGCAAAAGGTCGTTTTCAGATTTGGACAAAAGAAACTCTCGAAAAGAATGGTTTTCACCCCGAACACGCAGCATATTATATTGTAATTCATTTTGATACTAAAGAAATCCCATTAACAAAACGAACTGATTTGAAGCAGCGAGTCAATACATATCGAGCGAAAATCCGTCCGTTGAGTGATTTCAAAGGACTGTAATAATAACTATTTTCCCCAAAAAAATCCCCCCAACTTGCCACATTCTGCACTGCAAATCCCAACTAATGGGGATTGCCCAATTCCGTTTTACGGCTGATTTTTGCAGCGTTTAAAAACGTACAGCGTTCAGTTTAATGGCAAAACAAATACACCATAGTTTGATTTTAAATAGTCAGGAAAGGGGGCTCGGAAACGGGTCCCTTTTTTTTGTGAACAATTCTGAATGTTGTTCGTTTTTCGGCGGCGAAAATTCCGTAATAACGCGCCGCGTGCGTCAGAAAACAATTATCAGAACACAGATGACGCAGATAAAACAGATTTTCGCAGATTTTATTGATAATAAATATGTTAAAGGGTTTTCTAACCGATTCAACCCGATTTTATCCGATATGTTTTTCGGTTCGAATCGGCAAAAAACGGTAAGAGAAAAAACTCAACCTTCTCAACTCTAAACTTCTAAACATTAAATAAATACAATTATGAACATTGAAAAAATCAATTCACGGTTCCGCGCTCTGACAGAGTGGAACCTGCGCCACCGCCTGATGACGGTGCTGGCATTTGTCGCAATCTTTGTGTTGTCGGCAATGGGACTTAAACGAATCTATTTCGAGACGTCGTGGGACAGTTATTTTGTTGAGGGCGACCCGATGCTCGAGAAAACCGACGAGTTCAAGGCCATTTTCGGCAACGACTACTACGTGGCCGTGCTGGTGCAGAACGACGGCGGACTGTTCACCAAACAGAATCTGGAACTCATTCGCGAGTTGAGCAACAACCTGATGGACAGCCTGTCGTATTCCGAGAAAATCACGTCGCTCACCGACCTTGAGTTTATGGTTGGCACCGACGAGGGTATGGAACTGGGGCAGATTGTGCCCGATGTGATTCCCGACGACGCCGAGGGCCTGGCCGCCATTAAGCGCGCCGCCTACTCGAAGCCCGAACTGGCGCAGCGCCTAATCTCGAAGGACGGCACAATGTCGTGGATTATGGTGAAGTTGCGTCCGTTTCCCGAAGACTCGGTGTGGAAGGCCGAAACCAACGAGGCGCCCGACCTGATGACTGGCCGCGAGGCGAAGGAAATCTGTTCGCAGCCGAAGTACGCGAGCCTGCACCCGCACGCGTCGGGAATGCCGTATATGTCGTACGAGAAAAACGAGTATATGCACGGTCAAATGGCGATGATGCTGGTTATTGTGCTGATTATCGGCATTATAATAATGGCCGTCGTCACACGCTCGCTGCGCGGAATTTTGATGCCAATCGCCACCACCATAATGAGCATTTTGATGGCTTTCGGCTGGATTGGCTGGACGGGGCTCTACATTGACTCGGCCGCCACGCTGTCGGTTGTGGTGCTGTGCTTTGCCATTTCAATCGCCTACAACATTCACATTTACAACTATTTCCGCACGCAGTTGGTTCAGCACGGCGACCGTCTGCGCGCCATTACCGAGGCCGTGACCGAAACGGGCTGGCCTGTGATGTTCTCTGGAATCACCACCATTGCGGCAATGCTCTCGTTTGTGGCGATGAAGATTGTGCCGATGAAGGCCATTGGCATAAACTCGTCGCTGTGCATTGTGTCGGTGGTGCTTACCTGTCTGATTTTCACACCGATAATCTACTCGTTCGGACGAAAGAACATTCGCCTGCGTAAGTCGTTTGTGAACACCATTGAGGGCCGCGCCGACGCCTGGTTCCAACGTCTGGGCGAGTGGGTTCTGTCGCACAGCCGAAAGATAATGATTGTTTCGTGCGTGCTGGCAATCGTTTGTGCGTCAGCCGTTTATCGCATTCAGCCCGCTTTCGATGTTGAGAAGACAATGGGCCGTCAGGTGCCGTATGTCGATGAGTTGCTGAAAGTTAGCGAGTCGGAAATCGGCTCAATGTACTCGTACGACCTGCTTGTGGCGCTGCCCAACGCCGACGAGGCCAAACAGCCCGAAACGCTGCTCAAACTCGAACTGCTTGAGAAACGCGTTGAAACATACGGACTTACAAAGCGCCATTACTCAATTCTGCCAATTCTGAAGGATATGAACCGCACGCTGAACGAGAACAATCAGGCCTTCTACCGCATTCCCGAAAGCAGCGACGCGGTGGCGCAACTGCTCTTGCTCTACGAGAACGCGGGCGGCTCGGAAACCAACTATTGGATTGATTATGAATACAGTAAGTTGCGTCTTCAGGTGGAAATCACAAAATACAACTCGGCAGAGGTTGAGGACGATATGAACGACCTTGAGGCCTACGCCGCGCAATTGTTCCCCGATGCGGTTATCTCAACCGTGGGCAACCTGCCGCAATTCACTGTAATGCAGCAATATCTGGTTCGCGGTCAGATGTGGTCGCTGCTCATTTCGGTGCTCATTGTGGGCCTGCTGCTGATGCTGGCCTTCGGCAACGTGAAACTGGGCCTTGTGGGAATGATTCCGAACCTTGCGCCAATCATTTTTGTGGGCGGCGTGATGGGCTGGTTCGGCTATTCGCTCGATATGGTCACAGCCATTGTAATCCCGATGGTGCTTGGCCTGGCCGTCGATGACACCATTCACGTTGTCAACCACGCGCACCTTGAGTTCGACCGCCGAGCCAACTATCGGCACGCCATTTTGCGCACTTTCCGTGTGATTGGCGTTGCGGTGGTGATGTCGACGGTGATTGTCACCGCCACCTTCCTGGGCTTCCTGTCGTCAACCGCCAACAACTTCCGCGACCTTGGCATTCTGGCCGCCGCGGGCCTTGTGGCCGCCCTGTTCGCCGACCTTTTCATTTCGCCAATCGTGATGCGGCGCTTCAAAGTTTTCGGCGAAGAGAAAGAATAGGCTTGAATAAAAAAGAACACAGATGACGCAGATTAAACAGATTCACACAGATTTTACTAATAATCAAGACAATAAATCATAAATAATCGATTGTAAAAAAAACTCTAACCGATTCAATCCGATTTTATCCGATAACCTATTCGGTTTGAATCTGATAAAATCGGTTAGAGAAAAAATCGTGAGAAAATCGAAAAGGTTTAAAGTTATAAGTTATTGAAGTTTAATAAGTTTAAATGTGTAGGGACGCACTGCGTGCGTCCGAATAAAAAAAGAACACAGATGACGCAGATAACACAGATTAAACAAATCCGAAGTCAAAAAATCTGCGAAAATCCTTTCAATCTGCGTTATCTGCGTTCAAAAAATCGAAAATCAACAATAAAAAATCAGTAATAAGATGAAAAAGTTAACACTTCTGGCTGGCGCGATGTTTGCTGCGTCAACCATTATGGCACAGGCTCTTACTGGCCGCGAGATTGCCGAAAAAGTCCACAACCGCCCCGACGGCGACACCCGCTACTGCGAGATGAGCCTGACGCTCGTCAACAAGAACGGCAGCAAGCGCGTCCGCGAACTCAAATCGTTTGCCAAAGACTACGGCAAAGACCGCAAAACCATTATGTTCTTCCTTTACCCTGGCGACGTGAAGGGCACTGGCTTCCTGACCTGGGAATACGACCAAATCGACCGCGACGATGACAAGTGGCTCTATCTGCCCGCAATGAAAAAGACGCGTCGAATCAGCGGCTCGTCGTCGAAAACCGACTATTTTATGGGCACCGACTTCACCTACGACGATATGGGCCACCGCAACACCGACGAGGACACTCACACGCTGCTGCGCGAGGAAACCATTGACGGTCAGGCCTGCTGGGTGCTGCAATCGGTGCCCAACACCACGGGCGAAATCTACACTCGGCGCGTTTCGTGGATTCGGAAAGACTGCCTGATTCCCGTCCGCGTTGAGTATTACGACAAACTCGACAAACTGCACCGCCTGCTCGTCTGCACCGATGTGAAACAGATTGACGGATTCTGGACTATCGGCCAAATGAATATGAAAAACGTGCAGACCAACCACGAGACCAATCTGGTTTTCAAGGCCTACAAGTACGACCAACCTGTCAATGATAACATTTTCACTGTCAATCAGTTGGAAAAGGGACTTTGAAAGGGGAAGAGGGTGAAAAGTTTAGAGGTTTAGAAAGTTGAGAATTTCTAAACAGCGAAGCGACTAACCTTCTAAACAAGCGAAGCGTCTTAACTTTTAACCTTCTAAACAGCGAAGCGACTAAACCTTCTAAACAAGCGAAGCGACTAAACTTTTAATTATGAAACCAATACTACTCACACTGTTTTTGCTGCCATTCGCAGTAATGGCGCAAGACGACGATAACGGGCTGAAATTCAAATACAAAGGATTCGCCTACACCTACCACGCCGTTCGCAGCAGCGACCCGTGGAACTATATGTCGAGCCGCACGTGCGCGCGCCTTGAGAGCGGCCTTGAGAAAGGCTCAACAACGGGCTTTGTGTCGCTCAACGCCATTTACAACCCGATTCTCGAAGACGAGACTGGGCTGCACCTGCGCGAAGCCTATCTTGAACATAGTCAGGGCAATTGGGGCATAAAAGCGGGCAAGCAGATTGTCACGTGGGGCGTGGCCGACGGACTGCAGGTCACCGATATTATCTCGCCGATAGACTACACCGAATTTTTGGCCGAAGACTACGACGACATTCGCATTCCTGTGAACGCCATTCGGCTGAATTACAGCAATATGGCTGTGAAAGCCGAAGCCATTTGGGTGCCCGTGCCCGAGTTTTTCAACCTGCCAACCGACAGCGTCAACCCGTGGGCAATCGCAATGGGCGGAATGTACTGCGAGATGGACGACCGCACACCGTCTAAACGGCTCGAAAACAGCGAGTTCGGCGGGCGAGTGTCGGCCTATTTGAGCGGTATCGACTTTTCGCTCTGCGTCCTGCGCACGTGGAACAAGATGCCCGCCTTCCAACTCACAGGCATTAACCCCGACGGCACGCTTGCTGTTGCCGCCCACCACCACCGAATGACGATGGTTGGCGCCGATGCGTCGGCTTCGGTGGGCAAGTTTGTGGTCCGTGCCGAAGTGGCAGGATATTTCAACCAACAGTTGTCGTTCACGGGCTATCGGTCGGCGCCGATGCTTCGTAATCAAGCACTTGCGCTCATTGGAATCGACTGGTACCCTGGCAACGACTGGACGCTGATGGCGCAGTATTGCCACACCTACACCGATGGCGGCACCGCCTTGCTGGGCTGCTACCGCAACGCTGGAATGGCAACTGCCAACGTCAGTAAAGCCTTGTTGCGCAACACTTTGAAGTTGTCGGCTTACGGCCGCTTCGACTGCGCCAACAACGGGGCCTTCTTCATTCGCTTCAACGCCGACTACAACCTGACCGACGAAATATCGCTCACCGCTGGCTACGACTGGTTCCGCGCCGACGCTGGAATGTTCGCGATGTATAAGGACAATTCCGAGATTTTTGTCAAGGCGAAGTTTAGTTTTTAATTCGCACAGAGAACACAGAGAACACAGATTTTCACAGAGTTATAACACAAATGACACTGATTAAACCGATTGACGCAAATTTTATATCACTAACCGATTATAACAGATTTTATTCGAAAAGGGTATCTGCTAAAATCGGATTGAATCGGTTGAAAAATATTTGATTATCACTAATTTACATTTAACAACAACCTTTTAAATTTCAAAAAAATGAAACCAATTTTTAAAATTTCGTTACTGGCATTCGCCTGGTTTTTGTCATTCATTGCAGGCAGTTTGAGCGGGCTCATTCACCCCGCGTGTTATGCTTACGCAGGTGCGGTTGTGCCGCTGCTGATGGCGCTTGTCTATCTTCCTGCCGCTTCCGCGATGCAGCGGTTTGGCGCGGCCACGGTCCTGAACGGCGTTCTGCTCGTCCTGTTCCTGATTGCTGGCGAAGCCGACACCGCGTTCATTATTGGCATTATTCTTCTGACGGTCGCGGCCGAAATAATCCGCAACCGCTGCGGCTACAACACCCTGCGCGGCGTCCGCTTGAGTTTCCTGCCGCTGGCCTACTCGTTCTTCGCCTACACCATTCACTGGTGGACCGACACCGAAGGCTCGCTTGCCGCCGCCG
>JAEEGK010012895.1_pt1 | contig 18923 bp, 10 predicted proteins | sample 8958771 | NCBI WGS metagenome assembly JAEEGK01 (sample SAMN16246547, study PRJNA631951) | gut metagenome | biome: gut microbiome; feature: rumen; material: SC-attached | host: Bos | place: Iran: Karaj | collected 2018-10
TGGTACATTAAAATTTGAAGGAGAATATTTAAATGGAGATATATGGAATGGAAAAAGAAAAGAATATTATGATAATGGTAAATTAAAATTTGAAGGAGAATATTTAAATGGAAAAAGAAATGGAAAAGTAAAAGAATATTATTATGATGGTAAATTAAAATTTGAAGGAGAATATTTAAATGGAGAAAGAAATGGAAAAGGAAAAGAATATTATTATGATGGTAAATTAAAATTTGAAGGAGAATATTTAAATGGAGAAAGAAATGGAAAAGGAAAAGAATATTATGAAAATGGAAAATTAAAATTTGAAGGAGAATATTCAAATGGAGAAAGACATGGAAAAGGAAAAGAATATAATCAAAATGGAAAATTAAAATTTGAAGGAGAATTTATAAATGGAAAAAAGAAATAGAATAGGATATAATATAATACAATTAATATTTAAAAAGTATATTTAAAAGAAGAAAGTATAAATTCTATATAAAATAATAAATTTATTTTATTATAAATATAAAAATGATAAAATATATAAATTTTTATAATCAAATATATTTATATATTTATTTGGATAATAATTAATATAATTTAATAGCTATTTAATATTGAGGATTGGAGATTATCATTACTAATATTTTTAAATTTAAATTATTATATTTAAAATTACTATTATTGTTTTCTTTATAATTAAAATTATTATTATTATTATTGTTATAATTATTATTATTAGAATTATTATTATTATTTGAATTATTATTATTAAATATAAAATTATAATAATTATTATTATTAGCTTTAAAATTATAATTATTATATAAAATTATAATTTTTACTTGAATTAGATTTTTTTTTTCAACAACTTGATTTTTTTATTATTAAAATCATAAATATTATATTTAATATTATAAATATTATTAATTAATTAAATATTTTAAAAAAATATTAAATATTAAATTAATAATAAAAATTAATTATTTTCTTTTTCAAATTTTTCACCTTTTTTTCCGAATCTTTTTTTTCCCAAAATTTTTTTATATTTTTTCAAACTAACCGCATTTAAATTTTGTTTATTAATATGCAATCTTCCTCTTTTGATTCCCAAAATTTTATTTTTTTCAATATTTTTTTCTTTAGATTCTTTCAAATTTTTTGGTTGTTTTAAAGAATTTTTATATAAATTATCATCAGCCAAAATGAATTTTTTTTCTTTCAAATTTAAAGAAGGTCCAATTTCAACTAAATTCAAATTTTTTAAATTTTGTTCATTAATTTCGCCATTAATTTGATAATTTCTAATTTTAATAATTTTTTCATTACTTTCGCAACTAATCACAATAATTCTTTTTAATTCATTAATAATAACATTTTCAGTATTGTATAATTTAAAATAATCAAAAAAAAAATTTTTCAATCTTTCATAATTAAATTCCGTTTCGAAAATTTCACCCTGAAAAATTATGATTGGTTTCATATAAGCTCCAATTTCGATATTTTTTTTAAAATATTCAATTGGAATGTAATTCTTAACTTCAAATTCAAAAACATCCAAAAATTCATGATTAAATAATAATCCAAATGTGATTGTCATTGGGTTTCTTTTGTTATCGTTTGTGAATGTAAAAAAATTGCAATTGTTTTTGTTTGTTAAATAAAGAACATCGTCTTTACTTTCATTAATGTTGATTATTTTTTCTTTGTTTGATAGTTTTTTGCTATAATCTTTTTTTATTAAATATAAATCGTTCATTATCATTCTCATAATTTCGCTGGAATTTTTTGTGTTGATAAATAAAGTTTGTTTAGGATCTTCTATTAATTTAGGAAGAAGATTTTTTAAATATGATTTTCCTTTTTGAGTTTTTGCTGTTTTTATTTTTAATAAGTTTTTATCTTCCATAAATTAATAAAAAATATAATAATTATAATAATTGAAATATTAAAAATTTTTTTGATATAAAAATTCTTTAAAGTTAATATTATAATAAAAATGAACAATGATTTAAACTTAAATAATAATAATAATAATCTTCCTCAATTTGTGAATATTAAAAGTGCTTTTGAACAAAATTTAAAAATTGGGTATGATTTAATAACAAAAATAACTAAAAATGGGAATAATATTTCAGAAAAAATACAAAAAATTCAAAATTTTATCAACAACGAAGAAAATTATGATAAAATAACAAAAGGAATTTTATATGGCTTAATTTATGATACAAATAATATCGAACAGTTTTCTGAATATTTATATAATTTAAATAAAGATAAATTTAATGTTTTTATTGATAGTTTATATAAATTAATAGATGACTATCATATGAATTTAACACACAAAGAATTTGAACAGATTTACATTATTTTTAATAAACTAATTTCTTCAAATAATATTAAACTTTGCAATCTTTTAATTATTATTTCAAGATGCATTTATCCGGGAATAGATATGTATATTTATAATAAAGATAATAAATTTTTTTTGAACTTTCTTTTGTTTATTAAAAGTAAAATTAATTTCATTACTCAATACACATCAAATCAATTAAATTTAGTAGGCAACATTTTTATAAAAATTTTACGACTTTTATCAGAAAATCATTTTTTTTATACAAACCCAAAAAAAAAAGATTATTTTAAATCAAACGATGAATTACAATATTATCAAAACATATACGAAAATGAAATTTATATTTTAGAAAGATTATATTCATTATCATCAGAAAATGTTTTCGCGATTGGAAGAGAATTAATAAGAATTTTAATTCAACTTGGAAAAAGCAATATAGAAATAGTAAATAAAATAATCGAAGACATATCAAAAAAAAATAATTTCAATAAAATAATAAACCTTCCAATTAATACTAACAACGAAATAAAAGGTTATAATATGTATATTCAAATGAACATTCCTCCTTTGATGGAAAAAATGATAACATTTATTTTAACGAAAGTGAATAAAAAAACAACAAATTATGTTAAATATTACAATTGGATGTTGATTAAATTTAATATTAATAAAAAAATAATCAATAGTCAAAGTATTTTAGTTGATTTATGTAGATATATAATAACATGTTATTATAATTTTTATAACCAAAATTATATTATTATTAAAGATGCGACTCCGCGATGGATCATTTTAGGTAACATTCTTTTGAGTATGAATAATAAAATTATTAGTAGTGAATTTAAACAAAGTATTTTTTTTGATTGGATTTTTTTTCAAAAAGATTATGATGATTATAAATTAATTGAACCTGGCTATTGGTTGATATTTATTAATTTGAAGAATTATAAAAATTTAACTGAAGAATTAATTGAGTTTTTAGATGCTTTTGGAGAAAATTTTGATAAAAAAAATTCGGCTTTGAGAAAAAATTGCATATATGATGCGATTAAAAAATTCGAGGAAAAAAATGGAATAAATAATGTTTTTAGTCTTATTGAAAATGATAATATTAATAATGTTATTAAAGAAAAATATAAAAATTTGGTTAAATTTAATGAAAATATTGAAAATAATAATAATAATAATAATAATTTTAATAATAATAATTTCAATAATAATAATTTTAATAATAATAATTTTAATACTAATAATTTTAATAATAATAATTTTAATAATAACAATTTTAATAATAATAATTTTAATAATAATAATTTTAATAATAATAATTTTAATAATAATATTGATAATAATAATAAAAATAATAATAATAATGAAGATAATATTATTATTATTGAATCTCAAAATCAACAAAATTTATCTGAATTACAAAAAGAACTTTTAAAAGATAATTATGATGATCAAACTTTAATAAATAATGATAATAATAATAATAATAATATTGAAATTAATTTTTCAATTTCACCTGAACTTTCAAAACTTTTAACACCTTATGTTTTGAATGCTTTTTTAAAAACAAGGACAATTGAATCTTTTAAGAAATTTTTAAATGATTTTTGTGTTCATATTAATGATAAATATAAAAATTCAATTTATAATTTAATTACATTAGATCAAAATTATGGAAAATTATTAAATGATTTTTCTAGTTTTTTTTTAAATATTTTTAAAAATGAAATTGAATTAGATTTAAATAATCCTGAAAATGCAATTTCTATTAAATTTTTTTTTCAATATGTTTTTAATAAAATAAACACAAATGAATTTAATTATTTAAAAGATATTATTAACAATCTAATAAAAAACAATCAAAATATGATAATTTTTTTAATGAATTTTATATTATTTTTTTCTAATAATTTATTAAATACAAATCATTCAGAAGAAGAAACATTAAATATGATTTATCAATTTTTTAAAAAATTATTTGATTTTAACATAGAAAAAATAAAAGAAATAATAAATAATTTTTTTAATATTTGTATTGATAATTTTTATTTAGAAATTTTTAATAATTTTATTATTTTTAAAGGAATTGAAATTTTCAAAGAAGTTTTTTATGACGATGTTCATTTAGTTTATAATCTTTTTATGTATAGTGACATTAAAAGTTTAGAATATATAAAATATTCTTTAACATATGAAAAATATTTTTTATTTGGAAAAAATAATTTTTATAATTTATTAAATTACAGTTTTGAATTAAATTTTATGGAACAAAATAAATTATGGTCGCTTATTTTTAGTCAAAAAAATGTTTCGAATGTTAAAGAATTTTTGGAATATTTTTCTAATAAATTAAATAATATTTTAATGAATAATAATAATGTAGATGAAAAATTTGATGTTTTAAATTTTAATTTTTTCTTTCAGAAAATTTATATGAGTTTACAATCTTTATTTAATAAAGAATTATTTATTAATAAAAATTATGTTCAATTGCAATTGTTATTTAATTTTAATTTCGTGTTTAAAGATTATGTTTATAATATTTTTTTAAATTTGTTAAATATTTATAATAATGACAATAATAATAAATGTTCTTTTGTTTATTTTTTTGAAATTAACAAAAATTATATCGATAATAATAAAAATAATTATAATGCTTTAAATAATTACAGTAAAATAATTTCTTATATTATCGATATTGAAAATGAAAAGAAAAAAAATTTTATTTTATTTGATGAAAAAGGAAAATATTCAATTAATGAATTTAAAAAATTTTTAAAATATAATAATAATTAAAGTTTATGTATTAATATTTAATAATATAATTTATAAATATTTTTTAATTATTAATATATTTATATATTTTTAAATTCCCATCAAAAGTTCCTAAAATAATTAAACCTTTATTTTTTATTTCAATTCCTGATTTAAAATTTGTTTTTAAATTATTATTATTTTCATTATTGTTTCCTACCAAAATTTTATTTTCATTTATATTAATCACGCAATTTAAATTTTGTTTATTATAAACAATATTTGATAAAATATTAAAATTATCTACATTAATTATTTTAATTTCATTAAAACATCCGATTAAAATTTCATCAAAATTAAATTGAATCAAACAATTTTTTTCATTACAATAAACATCATTCATCATATTAATTTTCTTTCTATTTATAATATCATAAGAACTTAATTGTCCATTGCTATTCACAGAAATTAAAATATTTTTAAATTTAATTTCTAAAATTGAAATAACAGAAGCTAATTCAGTAAAATAAAATTTTTTAATATAATTATTATTATTATCATTATTAATTTCATAAAAATTAATTGTATAATCACAAGAACAATAGCAAATATAATTTTTATAATTTAATTGTAATATTTTTAAAATATAACCTAAATGAAATTCTAACATATATTCAATATTATAAGTATTATTATTATAATTTATATTAAATATTTTAACATGCGCTTGTTCATTTCCATAAGAAGCTAAAATTTTATAATCATATGTTTCACATATGTCCCACACACCTCCTATATAATTATTAATATTAATAACTTTTTCGAAATTATTATTATTATTATTGAAGATATTTATCATATCATCTGAACTACATAGTGCTATATAATTATTATGAAGTTCTATAATTGTGTTTATGTAATTTTTACATATTTTTATTGTTTTAATGTTTTCTATATAATTTAAATCTTCTTTTTCTTTTTCGTTGTTGGATTTTTTTTTTATGTTTTTATAACAAAAATTTTCAAATATAAATGTTAATTTTCCATAATTAATATTTAATGAATATAAATCTGTATTTTTAATGTTAATATTATTAATATTTGGGAAATTAAAATCATTAAAATTGTTTCTTACATTCATTATTAAATTATAATTAACATATTGAAAATTATTATTGTTATTATTAATAATTTTTGAATTATATGTCATAATTTCATAACTTTTTATTATTTTTTCTAATAAATCATACAAATTTAAATATTTTTCTTTAAAAATTTGAAATTTTTCTTCAAGATTTTTCATATATTTTTCATAATTTAATTTAATTATATTTTTAATATCTTCTAATTTATTAATACTATCTTTAATTTTTAAAATATTTTCTCTATATTTTTCTAATTCATCTCCCGAAATTAAAATTTCTTTAAATAAAATTATTTTATGTTCATTATTATTATGTTTACATTTTTCACAAAAATTTATCGAACATGTTTTGCAATAACCAATAAATTTATTTTCAGGATGATTCATGCAATTTGAATCTAAATATTTTAATTTAATTAATTTATGTTCTTTACAAAAAATATTATGATTTTTTATACAATTTGAACAATAAAAAGTTTTGTGATCGAAACAATAAAAAGATGAATATTTAATATTATTATTTTTTTCATGTTCGTTAAAATTTGAACATATTATTTTATGTAAGGAATTAAATTGAATATATTTATAATATTCGTTAATGTTAAAATAATTGTTTTTATTTTCACATAAACAATCAAAATTTATAAATAAATTTTTGCAGGTATTTGTTATGTTTATTAAAGGAATTTGTTTGCAGTTTTTACAACGAATAATGTTTGTTTCATCTTCTATATTATTTTCTGGTGTTATATAATATTCATAATTAATGATATTATTATTATTATTTATATTATTATTTGAATTATTATAAAATTCGTTATTTATATTATTATTTTTTTCATTATTTGTGGTATTATTAATAATATAAAAATTTTGTGGGGGAGCTGCTTCGTTTTTTTCATTATTTTCAATATTATTATTAAAATTTTCAATATTATTATTATTATTATTTTCCATAAATAATCAAACTAAAAAAAAAAATAATTAAATATAAATTAAATAATAATTTATTAATATTTTTTTCACATATATAAATAATATATAAAATAAATAATATATAAAAATGCTTGATTTCTATCCAAATCTTCCTATTAATTCAGACCACTTATCTTCTAATAAAATATATGAAATAAATGGTGACTCTTATTCTCTTTTAGATCTTTCTGAATTAATAAATAAACACAATTCTGGGAAATTAAAATCTGTAAACAAAAAAATAAATTTTGATCCTAACACAAATTTTAACAGTAAAAAAGAAGTGAATCTTAATGATATTAACATTAATATAGATAAAGAATTTCCTGCTTTAAGCAATATGAATATAAAAATGTCTTCATCTCAAATTATAGATGATAATAAAACAAAATATGTTCTTAAAACAAAACCAAATGATCTTTTACGTTTACCTGAAAATTATGAAACAACAGACGAAGCTGAAAAAAAATTCATAGAAAACATTAATGAACGAAGTGATGAATGGAAAAAAATTAATACGAAAAATCCTGAAGTTCAAATATATAATAAAACAATTGATAATAAAAAATCATTTATAACTAAAGCGTTTGCAAGAATTCCATTTAGTTTATCTCATATTGAAAGTTTGATGGAAAATAAAAAATTTTTATCGAAACTTGATTCAATTTATAAAACCACCCCCAAAATTTTAAATTATGAAAAAGAAACAAATAATTTAACAAAATCTATTTTATATGTTGATTTAGATTTACCAAAATCAGTTAGAAACAGAGATTTATTATTAGAAAATTCTGTTATTAAAAACTATGGTTATAACAAAACAGGTTTATTATATTTATTTAATTCAATAAACAACGAAAATTTAATAAAAAAAAATGAAGATAATATTAGAGTATTTATAAATGTATATGCAATTTTCTTTGATAGAATTACAGATGATGAAAGTTTTGTAAGAATTTGTTATCAAATTAATTTTGATAATTTTTTAAAATTCGATAATGCATATAAATTACTTCCTCAATCAATTGATAAATGGATAACTGATTTTATCACTTATGGAAAAGAAAGGTACCTTCTTCAAACAATAACCTTACCTGAAAATTATGATCCCAAAGATGAAACTGAAAATAAATTCATAGATAATATTAATGATACTAGTAATGATTGGAAAAAAATAAGAACGAAAAATCCTGATGTTGAAATATATAATAAAATAATTGATAATAAAAAATCATTTATAACTAAAGCGTTTGCAATGGTTCCTTTTAGTATAAATAATATTGAAAAATTGATGGAAAATAAAGAATTTTTATCGAAACTTGATTCAATTTATAAAACCACCCCCAAAATTTTAAATTATGAAAAAGAAACGAATAATTTAACAAAATCTATTTTATATGTTGATTTAGATTTACCAAAAGAAATTAAAAATAGAGATTTATTATTAGAAAATTCTGTTATTAAAAACTATGGTAATAATGGAACTGGTTTATTATATTTATTTAAATCTGTTCGTGATGAAAATTTAATGCCAGAAAATAAAGATAATATTAGAGTTTTTATTAATGTTTATGGAATTTACTTTGATAAAGTTTCAGATGATGAAAGTTTTGTAAGAATTTGTTATCAAATTAATTTTGATAATTTTTTAAAATTCGATAATGCATATAAATTACTTCCTCAATCACTTGATAAATGGATAACTGATTTTATCAATTATGGAAAAGATTACATATAATCTATAAATAATTTAATTTTATTTTTTTTTTAGATTTAATTATTTAAATATAAAATCATTTTTAATAAAATAAATAATCATATTTAATTTCAATTTAATTATTTTTTATTATGAATCTTAAATTTATAAAATGTAATTTAATTTTTTTTGAAATTGTTAGTTTTTTAATGACTTTTTATATTTTTGGAAATCTAATTTATTTTTCAGTAATATTCGCTAACAAATCAATATTAAATTTCCCAGATGATTATTCATATATGATTTTACCAATAAATTTTTCCGTTCAATATAAAAACAACATTTTTAATGATTTTATAATTACTCTTTATTCATCAAAATTTAACAATTTTTCAGAAAATAATAATAATAATACAATCAATAAAACAAATATTAATAATTTTAATGAAGAAGAAAATGATCCTAATGGTTATATTATATATAATAATTATACTTTTAAAGATGATGATGAGAATGAAATTATATCTAAAATTAATGAAAAAGACCCTTATAACATTCTTATTTTTGAAAATAGTACACTCGCTGAGAATTTCATAGATCAAGTAAAAAATGATTCAAACACATGTGATAGATTTAATTTGATTTTATATTTTATAATAATATTTTTTTTCGTTTTTATGAAAATCACATTATTTCAATACATTTTTAAATTAATTAGAAAGATCAAAACTCAAAAAGTGAATGGAACAACAACCACAGCGGAAAATTTAATAAATCAAATAAATGAAAATGATGAAGAAAGTAGTATTAATATTAATAATAAAAAAAAGCCGATTTTTATTAATCCGGTTTTATCTTTTTTAAACCCAATTAATTTTTTTTATTATATAATTTTTCATTTAAGCATAGTTGTAATAATTCCTACAATTTATCCGGATTTTGTTGAATATAAAATAAATAATTATTATTATGGAATTGTTCCTAATCTTTTTAGTTCAGTTTATTATTATCGAAGTGATTATGGAAAAGATGATTTTGAAAATACAAATGATTTAGATAATTTTATAATAACAAATGAAAATAAAAAAAAGAAAAGTTTTTTATCTCATAAATCATTAGATATTTCTTCATATTCGCCTAGAAATTTAAATCCATATATGATTAATTTAATAGTTATGATAAGTTCAATTTGGATCAGTCAATTTTTTAAGCCATTTGATTTAGATAAAAATGTTCAAATTAATGAAATTAATGTGAAAAAAAATAAATTTATATATTTTTTTAAAATATATTTTATTCCTATTTCATTAAGTGGATTGTGGTTATTTGGTTTCGGTTATGGAATGTATTATTTATTAGATTATATTTATTTATTTCATAGATATTTGCTTTTTAATAAAAAAAAACTTTTTGATTATCAAATCAGCGGATTTTTAATTTTGTTCTATTATCATATTTATTTTTATACTTTGAGTTTTTATTATGCGTTCGAAACGATTTATAAAAATAAAAAAAGCCAAAATGAAATTGAAATGGAATTGAAAAGAAAACAATAAAAAATGTTTATGTATTTTATTTAATTTATTTTAATTAAGAAATAATAATATAATTAAAATTATTAATTAATAATTATTTTTTTATAAATAAATAATATAATTTACATTAACAATAAAATTAAATATATTATTTATATATATATAATTTATTTATAAATATATTTATTCACAAATAAAATTATTTAATTAATGTTCATAATTACAATAGTTACATTTATTATAATATAAAAAATAATAAAAAAATTTATATTTTTTACATTAAATTAATTTACTTTTTACCTAAAAATATTTAATTTATTTTATATGAAATATTTTTCAGAGTTTTTCAATTTGATGAAAATAACAATTAAAAAGATTTTTTTGATTAAAACAAATATAATTGTTATAATAAAAAACATTAAAATTACTATTACAAATACTCTTACCTTCGTAATTAATAATAAAATTATTTTTATTATTATTAAAATAAATCATACTAATAAATTTGCTTAATAACAAATTAATTTCGAATTGACATTTATTATAAATATCATTTTTATTATTAATATTATAAATTTCATCAAATATTTTTTCATTAAAATACTCATAATTTCTAAACACATATTTTATTATAGAAACTGCAATAACATAATCAGAATATTTTAAATAATTACAGTCTTCAATAAAATTTTCCAATAAAAATAAACATTCTTGATAATTTTTATTAATATTAATAGTATTATTTTTATTATTATTATTATTATTAAAAATAATACCATATGAAAAGAATAAATTTATATAATCAAAACAGTTGAATTCACCTAAATTATAATTTAATTTTTTTAATATTAAAGTTTGAACTTCAATTAAATTCGAAAAATTTTTATAAAAACTTGAAAATCCTTTTATATTTATTTTTCCATCGTTTTTTGTACAACATTCATTGAATTCAAATGCTATTAAAACACATACAGAACTTATTACTTCTATACTATAATTAAATAAACCATAATAATTTAAATTATTATTTATAATATTATTATTATTATTAATAGAAAGATTATTTAAAATTGATATGTTCGTTTTAATAGCATTATTATTATTATTATTTAAATAAATACTATCTAAATAATTTACTGCTTTATAATAAATGTATTTGTTCATTGAAAATGCCATTATGATTTTTTTTATTTGTTGAATTCCTTTGTATCTTATTTTTAAATAGTTTGTTAAATTTAAAATATTATTTAATTCGATATTTTTTTGCGCATGTTTTATATTAAATAAAAATGGGTCCATTCTAAAAATATAATTTTCATTTAAAAACGAAGGAATAATTGCAGGTGAATTTTTGTAACATAAACAACTACATTTTGAGCAATAAGAAAGATTTTGTTTTATAGAAGACTGAATGAATTTATGAATTTTACACATTTTTTTGAAGTAATTAATTTATGATATATTTTTATATATTAAATTAAATATTTTGAAAAAAAAATTTATTTTTATTATAATATTTATTTAAACAAAATTAATATAATATTAATTTATTTTATATAACATAATTTATTTATAAAAATAAAATTATTTATTTTTAATCTTGAATGTTTTGAATTATAGGTGGAGAAAAAGGTCTTTCTTTTTCTTCATCAATAAAAACATTAATTAAATTGTTATTTTTATTATTTTCAAAATTATTATTATTAACTTCTTTTGAAAAATGAGATGAAATATTATTATCTTTTGTACTTAAAATATTCTTATTACTATTGCTATTTAAAATATTCATACTATCTTCAAAAATTTCATTCATAATTATCATTTTTTTGTCATCATTTACATCTTTAATTTCACTTATGCTATTTAAATTATCGTTTTTTATTGTACTTAATTGAATTCCTTCGTTAGTGTTTAAAATAATTTCTTTTCCTTTATCATCATATTGAATTCCTAATGAATTACTATTATTATTATTATTAGTATGCATATTTAAATTTTGTTTAATTTGTTTTATTAAAGGTTTTCCTTCGGAACTTAATTTATTATATTCGTCTTTATTAAACATTGGAGGTTCTTTTACTGCAACAAATTCACGTTCATTATATAATTCTAAATTATTATTATTATTATTTAGTTTGTCATTTGATATTATCATATTTCCAATATTGTTAAAACGACCTGTTGAATTTTTATCATTTTTCATACTGTTACTAACTAATAACATTTGAGAAAGTTTGTCTTTTCCAAATGTGAAACCATTATAATTGTTATTATAATTATTGTTATAATTGTTATTATAATTATTGTTATAATTGTTATTATAATTATTGTTATAATTATTGTTATAATTATTGTTATAATTATTGTTATAATTATTATTATTATTATTAAAGTAATTATTATTATAACGAAAATTTTTCGAACTATTTACTATTCTATTATTTTTATTATTATTTTTATTATTTTTATTATTATTATTATTATAATTATTATTATAATTTTCTTCATTAAATGTTTGATTATTAAAATTATTTGCATTATTGAAATTATTAATTTGTTTTATTTGATTATCTAAATAAATTTGATTTATAGCTCTATTACAATTCATATTAATATTAACATATTCTTCTCTGGGTGGTAATTTATATTTATTAGGAACATCCATTTTAACTTCATTATAATCATCAAATTCATTAAAATTATTATTAAAATTATTATTATCATTATTATTATTTTCATTATCAATTTCAAAATTATTATTCATATCATTATTATTATTATTATCTTCAAAATTAAAATTTCCATACATATTATTCCACAAAACATTTTCAGTTTCTTTCAAAGGTGTTCTCATTGTATAAATGAATCTTACTTTTCCACTCATACTTAAACTTATGTAATCAATTGATCTGAAAGTTAAATCTCTAAAACATTCGCTAACAAAACTTAAAATATCAATTGAAAAATTAATCCATGTTCCAATAGGCACATTTAAAATGGGAATTCTACAATGCAATTGATTAATTATTAAATCGCTATTATTCGAAGAAAAAATTAAACGTCGTTTTGTTTTAGTTGTGTCTGAAATTGTGATTTCGATACTAAATTGTTTCGAAGAGAATAAATAAATTTGAAATACAATGTAAGATTGAAATAATGATAATGTTTTTTCATTGTTTGTTGTTTTGAATATATTAAAAGAATTATGATAAGATTTTGGAATTTCCATTTTACTTAAAGTTCCTGTTGCTAAAACATGTTCATATGAACGAATAGAAGGATCAAAAATTTTTGAATGTTTTCCAGTGAATTTCCATTTTGAAACTAAGTTTTTATCAGAACTATTAAATAATTCTATGCTATTTCCTCCTTGATAACAATGTGAAAACATTTATTTTTATTAATTTATATTATATTATATAAATAAGTTTATATAATTAAATAATAATATTTATATATAATTTTTTTATTTAAAATAAGTAAAATAATTTGTTGTGTAATTATGATGAAATTTATACCAAACATTTTTATGATAACCATTTAAAAAATAATATTTTTTTTTATCTTCTTCGGAAAAAAAATTATTATTTTTTCTACATTCTTCTATAAAAAACATAATAATTAATTGACTTCTTTTTAAACTATCCATTTCATGTTGATGTCTATATCTAAAATCTCTTATATAAGGAACCTTTTCAGGATGAAATTGTGTACCATAAATATAAAATCCACTTTCTTTTTTACTTTCTATTGCATTGACAAAATGTTTTTTTGTTTTATTATCATAACCAGTTAAAATTAAGTCAAAATTATCTGTTAAAAACTTATTTTTATAAAAATTAGACTCATTAAAACCATAAATTTGCCAATATGGAGTTGATTTATAATTTTCGAATTCCATAAAATTTTTATCATCAAATAAACTAAATAATCTACTTTTTCTTGTTTTTTTATTAAAAATTACTAAATCATTTCCTTTATGATTATAACTTTGATAAAATTTTTCATCGCTATTTGAAAGAATTCCATTTATCATTAAAAATCCACGACATATACCATAAACAGGAAGTTTATTTTTCATAGAAAATTTTAATATAAAATTAATATTATCTTCCCAAGGACCTTTTGTAGATATGTTTTTAGCCAAACCAGGAAAAATAACCCCATTAATTTTATATAAAATATCTTCTATTTCAGAAAAATTCAACCATTGTGGAATTAATAAAGGTGAGCCACCCATATCTTCTACATATCTAATTAAAGCCCCATCGATTATACTTGTATTATAAAAAGAATTTTGGAAATTAGATACATTAGGTATGCCATAAATTCCAATTACCGGTTTTTTATTGAATATTATATTAATATTTATAAGAAAAAATATAAATAACATATTTAAAATATATTATTATTATAATATTAAATAATAAGATTATTTTAAATATTTAAAAAAAAATAAATTTCTTATTTAACATTTACATGCATTATTTCATCTAAAGGAATTCCTCTACTTTCTGTATCAAAATATAATACACATATCGCACAGACACATAATAATGGGGAATATACAAAATATGTATAATAATCTCCATAATTTATTGTTAAATAACTCATAAAAAAAGGGGAAAATAATGAAGCGATTCTTCTCCAGAAAATAATTAAACTTACACCCATTGTTCTAACATCACTTTCATATATTTCAGAACAATAAATTAACAAAACATTTAAAGGAATAGTTAAAAAAAATTTCAAAAAACATTCAAATAAAAGAACAGTTGTTTCCATTGAAATGTTTATTAAACTTATTAAAAATGTTAAAATAAATCCTATTCTTAATAACATTAATCTTCCGATATTTTTATTTTCTATTAATAAAGATGCTAAAAAATTACTTGGAATTTCCATTCCTTCAAAAATTATAAGATCAAAAAATGTATTTTTGTTTATTTTTGGAGCAGTTGCAGGTAGCATAAAATAAATTCCATTGAAAATAAATCCTGAAAAAGAAGCACAAATCCAAAATAAAAGTGAATAATTAAAATATTTTTCATTAAATAAATTTTTCACACCATTTTTAATAGAAATGTTACTTTCATTTAAAATCTTTTCTTTATTTTCATTTAAATATTCATCAAATTTATCAAAATTAAATTGTTTTTCTTTTACAGAATTATATTTCAAAAATGTTTTATTTATTTTTTTATTTCTACTTACAATATTTGTTCCTTCTATATCATTTAAATTCGCTTGTTCAATTGTATTTAATTTTTTAGGTAATAATTTATTAAAATTAAATTTATTTTCTAAATAATCATCTTTTTCTTTATTAAAACTTGAAATTCTTTTTATTGTTTCAACACCTTCTTGAAATTTATTTTCTCCAAATAAATTTCTCGGAGATTCATGAATTATAATAATAACTAATAAAGTTATAATACATGTTACTATAAAAGGAATTAATAATAACATCTTATAATTTAATTTATGGTCACCTTCAGTTAATTGAAAATAACAAACTACACTAAAAACAAATTCTCCTAAAGGAAAAAATAATAATATTAAAGATGATAAAAATCCTCTTATTTTTGTAGGAACACTTTCGAATAAATTTAAATAAATTAATATATCTAAAATACCCAAACAAAAACCTAAAAATAATCTATTAAATGCAGCAAAATAAAAATTATATGTTGTTAAACTTAAACCTGTAAAAATTAAAGAAAAAATCATTACTATTTGTATTGATTTTTTTCTTGATATATATTGTGTGATTATGTTTATGAATATGGTTGAAAAAGTATATCCTAAATATTCTATAGAATTCATAAATGCTAAATGATAATAAGTTAATTTATAAGTATCGTTTATTATACTTAAAAGAATAACATGAATTATTTCTTGCATTCCTGCGCAAAATAAAAAAACTGCGTTTGTTAGAAATAAAAATAAATGATATCTTGTAAAACCCATATTATCTAAAAGTGAATTTATATATTGATTGAAATTTTGTTTTGAATCATGTGATTCGTTTATATTATTATTATTTATATTGTTTATTATATTATTAATATCATTTTTATATATATTTGTTTTTTCTTGAATAATATCACCTCCATTTTTTAATTCTTCATTATTATTATTTATATTATTGTTTTGATATCTATTTGTTGAATCAAAATAATTGTTATCAATTAATGACATTATAATAATATATTAATTTAAAATTATTATTATTATTATTTAAAAATATAAATTTTAATTATTCTTTTTTTCAATTTTTAAATATATGAAATATTTTAGTTAAATTTTACTTTTTGTTTTTTATATTATATATTTTCTTTTATTTATTTATATAATTTAAAAATAATAAATATATAATATTTTATTACATATATTTAATTTTCGAAAAAAAAAATAATATATAAATGAATTTATATTTATTTGTTAACTTAAAAAACAATGATTAAATTTTAAAAAGATATCGTCCGCGAAGGGACTTGAACCCCCAACCTTCTGATCCGTAGTCAGATGCTCTATCCATTGAGCCACGCGAACTATATATTTTTTTTTGAATTAGAAAAACTAAATAACAATTATTGAAAATTAAAGATAATTGATTTTTATAAGTGAAAAATAATAAAAAAAAGTAATTAATTAATTTATAAATATTGATAATCAATCACAGTATAAAATATTTATTTTTATTTAAATTTTTATCATTAGTATAAATTATAGATTATGAAATAGTATATATAATTATTAATTAAATCATATTAAAATTTTGGAAAAAAAAATATATATATATATATTATATTATTTATATTTAAAATTATATAAGTTAATATTTTTATAAAAATAATAAATATAATAAAATTTATAAAACAAATAATTATTAAAAATTTTAATATAATAATATATTAATTAATTAATATATATATATACATGATTTAAATTCTAAAATAAAACAAAAAACAATAAATAAAAATTTTATTTTTAAATTATCAAAATAATATTTTCATTTATTAATATATTCATAAATATATTTAGAAAAAACAAAAAATTTATAATTTGATATTTTTATATTTAAAATTATTTTATTTATAAATTAAATTAAGGAAAAGAAAATATTAAAATATATTTAAAAAAATCATAATGTTGTTCACATAAAATATCTAACAAAATAGCTCCTAATTTATAAAAATTTAATTTTAATTCTTGTAAAACTGACAATTTTAATAAATCTCTATATTCTTCTTCATTATAATATTCATGTTTATTTTTATCTAATATAATTATAAAATCATTTTGATTTTCATAATTATTTATTTTTTCTATTTTTTTAACTTCAATTTTACCTTTTTGATCTCTTTTAATAATGATATAATTATCTTTTATTTTCTCTTCAAAAATATAATTATTATTTCTAAACCATCGATCTTTTCTAAAACTTTTATATAAAAAAGCTAATAATATTTGGCCTTTCATTAATTTACTAAATTTCATGTTATGTTCATTAAATATTTGAATTTCTTCTCCAAAATTTTGACTATTTAAATGAACTTCAATTCTCAATGGTTCTAAAATTTTAGGTAATTTTGAAAAAACATTAATACAATTTTTTTTATGTTTTTCATAATGAATTTTTCTACATGATTCATCACAATAAAATTCATTTTCACAAAAATTACAATAACAATCGATAAAAACATAAAAACTACAATTAGAACATTTTACAACAATTCGAGGATATTTTTCTTTACTAATAGATAATTTTGTATTGGTTTGAAATATATCAGTAATTGTATCCATTCTAAAATAAAATAATTTTAAAAATTCTTCTAATAATTGTTGTAATTCTTTATAAAAATAAAATTTTGAACGAAATAAACCTAATTCATTACGCAATATTATTCCATTTAAAAGATGTTCTAAAAATTCTTGTGGACAAGGAGGAAAAAATGCATTTTCTCTCATTGAAAATTCATTAATTTTATTAACATTTGAATCTAAATAAGGAGGTAATTGTTTTTTTAATTCAGTTTGAAAATCTTTTGAATTTTGTTGCTTAAAAATCAGCCATTTATCCCAATATGATTCTAAAATATTTTTTTTATATTCTTTTATATGTGATGCTTCCTCTTCTTCTTCTTTTTTTATATTATTTTTTTTCATATTATTAAGTTATATTTAAATATTATTATATAAAATTTATTAAAAATTGAATTTTTCATTTAAATTAAATTTATTCTAATTTATATATAATATTAAAAATATTTTTTTGCTTAAAATTTAATCACTAAATTTTAGGTTATAAAAAAATTATATATATCATTTACTATTATTTAAAAATTTAATATTATAATAATTATTTTCATTTTCCATATTTATAAAATCTAATTCTTTATCTTTCATATATTTATTTTTCTTTTTTTTCAAATTATAAATTTTTTTTATAAACAATAACAATAT
>JAEEGK010012899.1_pt1 | contig 18919 bp, 6 predicted proteins | sample 8958771 | NCBI WGS metagenome assembly JAEEGK01 (sample SAMN16246547, study PRJNA631951) | gut metagenome | biome: gut microbiome; feature: rumen; material: SC-attached | host: Bos | place: Iran: Karaj | collected 2018-10
TAAAACAATAAATTTTATTCCTGATGATAATCCAGAATTAACTTTATGTGATGCTTATGATCCAATAAAAAAATTATTTAATTTATTTAGAACAAATTATGATTATGTAGTAACATTAATTTCAATAATTGGTGATAATGAAGATTTAATGTTAGAAAATAAAGAAGTTTTAAGTATTATAGATTTATTTTGTCATCAATTTTATGATAATATATTAATTCCAAATCCAGAACAAGAAGAATTATTAATTTTAATATATTTATTATTAGAAAAAGAAATTAATTCAATGAATGCTGCTTCAGTTGCTTCTTTTTTAGATGATAATTATTCTATTTTAGGAAAGTTTTTAAAAAGTTATACTAAAAAACAAGAATTAAAAAATTACCTTTCAAATACTTTAGGTTCTTTAATTTTATCTATTGAAAATGAACCTAATAGTTTAGATTTAAATATTACTAATATTAAAAATATAATTATCTCTGAAAATAAAGGTAAAAATATTTCTAAAAGAAGTTCTAATTTATCTCAAGGATTACCTTTAAATGATATTATTGAAGGAAATTTAACTAATGATATTCCTAAATGTAGAATAAATTTAGATAAAAGAATAAATGAATTATCATTAGATAGTAATGATGAAGATGAGGATGATGAAATAAATGAAAATAAAGATAATGAAAATTCAAGTTCTTCAAGTTTAAATACTTCATCTAGGAAAATGAGTCTTGACACAAATAAAGATTATTTAAATGAAATTAATCAAAAAAATTTAAATGATAGAATTAATAATGAAAAAGATCCAAATTTAAAAGAATTTTTCTTAAGACAATTAGAAAGAATAAATAAAGATCCTAATATATTTACAAATAAAAAATTTTTAAACAGTATAAGTGATTTTCCAGATCAAAATGAAATAATAAAAATTTATAGAAGAAATTTTTTAAAAATACAAGAATATATAGATTTAATAATTCAATCATTAATAGATAAAATATCTACAATACCATATCCTTTAAGAAGTATATGTAAATTAATTTATATGTTAATTCAAAAGAAATTTCCTAATATTAGTAAATATGAAAGAAATGCATTTATAGGAGAATTTATTTTTGGAAAATGTATATTACCAATTTTAATTAATAGTGATATAAATGCTATAATAACATCAACTATATTATCTCAATCAACAAGAACATGTTTAATAACAATTGCTAAGGTATTAACAAAAATAAACAGAGGAATATTTTTTGAGTCAAATTTAGAAACTGAAAGTACAATATTTAATCATTATATTATTGAAGTAATACCAATAATAAATCAATTTTATGAAAGATTAATAGATATTCAATTACCTAAAACTTTAGATAAATTATTAGAAGAACATATGAAAATTCCAAATATTTCAATTATAAAACAAACTCATATGAGACAAGCTAATTATGAAAGTTTAATTAATAATAAAAATTCTGCTCCACAGCAAAATTCAATATCTCCTTCTTATAATTACTTTTCTCAAAATCCAGATGAATTAATTAATATTCAATGTATGTGTTTTAGTCTTGAAGATATTTTATTTTTATTAAAAACTCTTAAACTACATAAAAATAAATTTAGTCATTTAGAAAAATTTAATTTCTTTACTAAAACAATTGATAAAATTTCCGCATCAGAACCAAAATTATATGCTGAAAGTCAAAAGAATCCAGAAGTAAAAAAATTTTTTTTATTGTTTAATATAAATGAAAAAGAAAATAATTTATTAAATGATGATGAAAATATAAATTATTCAAAGTTAGAAAATGCTGAAGATAGTAATTTTATTTTTAAAAGAATAATCTTTTGTATTAAAACAGTATTATCAGGTTTAAACTTATTAAATAATAAAGATTATCCTTATTTAAATATTGCAAATACAACAAGTAAATTTTTTTCTGCTTTAAAACATACTTTAGAAGATTATGGAGAATCTCCTGATGGACAAAATCAAAATGAAATTCCTTTAAAATGGTATAGTCAGTATATTTCAAATAATAAAAAAATGTTAGATAAAGCTTTAAGAAAAAATGATTATGAAAATTTTTATAAAAATTTATATTCAAAAGAAAATACTGTTTTAAAAGATTTAAAAAATTTCAGTTCTGAATTAAATACAAGAAATGGTTTAAATAAAAGATGTGCTGAGAAAATAATAGAAAAAGCAAAAATTGATTTAAGTAGAATGAAAGTAATTGAAAAATTTTTAAAAATAGAATCTTTTATAGGAAAAGCTAAAATTGAAGCTTTTGTTGAAGTTAAAAATGAAGATAAAAATTTATTAAATGAAAAAAGTAAAAATAAAAATATAGATCATAATGATGGACCAACAATTATTATAAAGAAAGAATCCTCTGAACTTCAGAAATTATTATTATTAAATAAAATTATTCAAGGTTCAACTGAAAAAGATGAATATAAGTTAAAAAATATAAAAGATTTTATAAATTTATTTAGAGAAAAACCTTGGAAAATAAATAAAAATAATTATCCTTTACCAAGGAATAAAGTTATATATGATATAGAAAATGGAGTTCAAGAAAATAAAATTTCAGAAACAATTTCACAATATTTATCAATAGTTAAAACTAATTTAGAAAATGATAATAAATTCGATAGTGAAAAAAATAATGAATACACTTATATTTTAGAAAGTATTGAAAATCATATACAAAAAAATATATATTCATTTGTTTTTCCTAAAGAAAGTTTAGATAATGATAAAAAATTTTATGAACAAACAGTGAAATTATCTTGGATTACTCCTGAAAATTTAGATATTAAAAAAATATTTGTAAATGAGTTAAAATCAGCTGAAAATTTAATAAGTCAAATAGATAGTAAAAAAACTTGTTATGAAAAATTAAATTTAATTGCTGAAGTTTATAATACAATTAATAATACTATTAAATTTTCAACTGGAAAAAGAAATGAAGATGCAGGAGCTGATGATTTAGCTCCTATTTTTCAATATATTATTATTAAGTCTAAACCAAAGAGGTTTTATTCTAATATATTTTTTATTAAATGCTTTATTAGAAAAGAAAAGCTTAAAGGAGTTTATGGTTTTCTTTTAACTCAATTAGAATTTGCTGCTCAGTTTATTAATTATATTGATCATAATAATGTTAAGTTAAGTGAAAGTGAATTTAATGAAAATGTGAAAAAAGCTTTGGAAAAAGAAAAGGAAAGAGAAAGAGAAAGAGAGAAAAGAAATGTTATTTAATAGGAATTATATAATTAGATAAAAATAAAAAAATAAAATTATTTAATAATTTATATATAATTTATAAAAAATAAATCATAATTAAAATAAATTGATTTTGATTAAAAGTTGTTAGAATGTTTAGAAAATTTAATCTAATAATATAAGGCTCAGATTCCTTTATAATAATTAACATTAATAAACTTTTAATAAAACATAAAAATTAGGCTTAAGATTATATCAAAATATGAATTATATGAATTTTAATGGTAAAGAAATTGTAAAAACTAAATTTAGAGAGGTTTGAATCAAAGGATATACTCAAAATTATGTTGATGATTAATTAATTGTAAGTCTTTTAAAAAGTGATAATGATATAGAAGATTTATTATATTTTTTATACAGGAATGATATACTGAAAAAAAGCAAAAATTTTAATTCGAAAGTAATTTAAATCTTATTGAAGAAAAATATTATAAAATGAAAAATACATTAAACATAAAATATAATCAATGTTTAATAAAAGTTAAATTATATTTATTTTAAAATTTATGAATATAAAATCTTAATTTTAATTCCATTTGATTTTTTTAATTCTTGAAATAAAACTTTTATTATTATAATCAAACTGAAATTATATATGTTAAGTATTATATTTAATAAAAAAAATAAGATTAAAAAATGGGAACAATATGTACATCAAAAAATAAAAATAATGAAAATAATGTAGTGGCGGTTAAAAGTTCACCATTAAAAAAAACAAAAACAAAAGCAAAATACCAATCAGAAGACAATGAGAAAGAAAACGCAAATGAAAATGAAAAAGAAATAAATTTAGAAATGGATCAAACAACAACATCAACAAATGCAAACACAAAAAAAACAACAACAAATCAATCACCAAATCAAAAAAATAATGTAGTATCAATAGACAGTAATGTATTTATAGTCCGTGGTGAATGTTCTCCAGATCAATTTTATATAAGAGAAAAAACTTTAGGAAAAGGATCTTATGGAACAGTATATTTAGTTAAACACAAACATTTACATAGATATTTTGCAATGAAAGTAATAAGAAAAACAAAGAAAAATAAATCTGATGAAGAATCATTAGTAAATGAAATAAATATATTAAAAAAAATGGATCATCCTAATATATTAAAAATAACAGATTTTTACAATCAAAAAACAGAATATGATATAATAACAGAATATTGTCAAGAAGGAGAATTATTTAATGAAATAAAAAGCTATGCTCCTTTTAATGAAACAATAACAGGATATTACATGAAGCAAATATTAAAAGCAGTATGTTATTGTCATTCAATGAATATAGTTCATAGAGATTTAAAACCAGAAAATATATTAATAGTAAAAAGAATGAAAAATGGATATCATCCTATAAAAATAATAGATTTTGGAACGGCTAAAGTATTTTCAAAAGAAAAAAGAGAAACATTATTAATAGGAAGTGCTTATTATATAGCACCTGAAGTATTATCAAGAGATTATACTGAGAAATGTGATATATGGTCTTGTGGAGTTATAATGTATATTTTATTAACAGGAAGACCTCCTTTTCCTGGTAATACAGATATTGAAATAATGCAAAGAATAAAAAGTGGTAAATTTGATTTAAGTAAATATCCTTGGGGAATTATAAGTAAAGAAGCTAAAGATTTACTTAAAGATTTATTACAACTTAATCCTAATCAAAGATTAACTGCTGAACAAGCTTTAAAACATCCTTGGTTTAAAACTAAACAAGTTAAACAAATAGAAAATATTAATAATTTATCTAAAAATAATATTATGAAATTAGTTGATAATTTAACAAAATATAAAAGTGATAATTTATTAAGATGTGCTGTTATTGCTTATTTAGTTCATAATAATACTCAATTAAGAGAAGCACATGAAGCTATTAAATTATTTAATCAAATTGATGAAAATGGAGATGGGAAAATTACTAAAGAAGAATTATATAATGGCTTACAACAGTTTTTAGATAAAAAAGGAGATGAATTAAAAGATGAAGTGGAATTAATTTTTAATAATATTGATGCTGATCATAATGGTTATATTGAATATGAAGAATTTATTAGAGCTGCTATTGATAAAAATTATTTTCTTTCTAATAATTTTATTAAGTTTGCTTTTAATTATTTTGACAGAGATGGTTCTGGGAATATTACTATGGAAGAAGTTAAAAATTTATTTTATCAAAATGAAAGTAATAAAAAAAGTGCTGAAGCACAAAGGCAATTAAAAAAATCTTTTGATGAAATTGATGTTAATCATGATGGTTCTTTATCTTTTGAAGAATTTGTTCAAATGATGAAAAATATTATTGATTCTACTTAGTCTTTTTTTTTATTATTTTTTTAACACTCTTTTGGGGTAATATATTCACTTCTTTTTAATTTCCATAATTAATATATATATAATATTTTATTTGTATTAATTTATAGTAGTTTAATTTTTTCATTTGTTTTTACTTTTACTATTTTATAAATTAAAATAAAATGTTAAAATTTTTTTTTTAATTTATTTCTTAAAATATTTAATGTATAAAATATAATTCCTTATTATTATGAAAAATAATTATAATTATTTATATAAATAAAGAGTTTTTTCGTTAATAAAATACTTTAATAAATTTAAGTCATCATCATTTAACTTTAGGCACAAAACTTTTTAATTATTTTTAGGAAAAATTTCCCATTTTTTTTTCAAAAAAAAAATGTTCTTAAATTATGAATTTCCTTAAAAAAAGGAGTAAAAACTATTTTCAATATTTTATTAATTTATTCTTTTCAGAATAAATTTGAATAAAAATTCTTCTATTAACCATTTCTGATAAAATACAACCATCATTCAATAAATCAACATTACTTCTTTTTCTTTTGATATTAAAAATAAATAAAATTATCCGTTTTATTTATTAATGATTTTATTACTTAGAACAAATTTATTTTTTCAAAATTATTTTTCTTTCCCTTTTACTTTAATTCCTCTTTTTTATTTATACCCTAATAATATACATAAATATTTCGATAATATATATTATATTTTCTTTATGACCTTTTTTTAATTTTTTACTTTCAAATTTTTTGAAAAAAAAAAAATGGAAGAAAAAAAACAAAGAACAAATTTAAAAGAACTTTCACTAGAAGAAAAAGGTAAACTTTTAACAATGATATATTTAAACGATATAAGACAATTAAGATTAATATCAATAACAACAATAAATTTAAATTTTTTATTTCCTTCCTCAGCTTTAGATTTATCATTTGATAAAGAAATATCTCCTTTATTATTAGCATGTTATATTGGAAAATTAGAAGTATTATCATATTTATTAACAAATGAGCAAATAGACATTAATTTACAATCAGAACCAGAAAAATATTCTCCTTTAATGATATCATGTTATAAAGGCTATTATGAAATAGTAAGAATATTATTAGAATTAAAAGCAGATATTAATTTACCAAATAGAAAAGGACAATTACCTTTTATTTTTTCTTTTAGTAGATTAGATCAAAACTCTTTTAAATATGAAAATAGAAAAATTTGCATGATGTTAGTTGATTTGTTATTATCTTATGGTGCTAATATAAATAGTACTTTTGATAATGAAAAAGGATATACTGTTATTATGAAGTTATTATCTTGTGAAATTAATAGTGATGATAAATTTGAAAGTTTATCTGAGATTATTAAATTTTTATTACAAAGAGGAAGTAATGTAGAAATTAAAGGGAAAGATAATAAAAATATATTTGATATTTTAAGAGAAAATAAAAAAATATTAACTAAATATAAAGGAGAATTTTATTTTATATTAGAAAATACTAAACAACATATTTTTTTTGATAATGGGACTTGTGAATATGATAATACAACATCTAATACTAATTTGTCAAGTATATATCAAGTAAAGCATATTAGAAATTTAAGCTCTTTATATAATGGAATAAAGAATAATGAAATTGTGTTTCAAACTGATGATAGTTATGGAGCAAATTGTTGTGATATTTTTTAATATATTTATTGTATATAAAAAGATATTTAAATTATTCACTTTTTTATTAATTCATTATTTATTTTATTTATTTTTCAATAAATTTTTCAAATTTTAAAAATTTCAAATATCAATTTGTATAAAAATCTTATTTATAAGTAATAACATAATTTTTAAGAAGATTAACACTGGCTGTAAGAATAGGAAGAATACAATTAAAATTAAAGAAATAAAATGAAGAATAATTGAAGAATAAAGATTATAAGTAAAAACATATATCAATATTATTTTAATTTACTTTTAATCAAGGATATAAATTAATAAATAATTCTTTATTTATGATAAATTCTAATTAAAATTTATTAAAATAAAACTAATTAAAGAGTTTATCAAAATTTAAATTTATCAAATTAAATAAAACATCATACTACTTATTATTATTTAATTTATATATAAATAATATAATATTTCCAAAAAAATAATTAATAACTTTTTATTCATCTACAAATAATTTTATATAATGTTTATCCATTTTTTTGATGAAATTTTCTTGATTAAACATTCTTTGTAATTTAGGTTTAATTCTTTGTATAATTTTTTCATGCAAATATATTTTTTCACTTTTTTTTCTAATTTTTTTTTCAGCAATAATTTTTTGAACTTCATTAATATTATTTAAAAAACTATTTTTAGATCTATTAACTAAATATTTTTCAATTTTCTCATCTGATAATCCTTTAACTTTCTTTAAATAATCTTTTAAAGTTTCAATAACTTTATTATAATTATTTTTAACTAAGCTTTCATAAGCAATTTGTAAAAGACTTTTTTCTTTAGGACGATAAAAAAAATTTTGAGTATGATTAGTTCTATTAGTATAATTAGTAGAATTAAATCCTTTATTTATAATTGATTCATTGTTAAAATGATTATCTAAAGTTTGAGCATGTAGATTTAAAAAATCATTATTTTTATTTCTTGTTTTTAAATCTAAATTTACTTTTGGAGAATCAATTGAAAAATTACTTATTCTTCTTCTAACTTTAGTATCAGATAATAAATAAAATTGTTTTTCTTTTTTTTTTGATATTTTATTTAATAATTTATTTTGATAAGTTCCTTTTGTTATTTTCTTTAAAGATTCATCCATTATTTTTTTTGAAAAATCCCTACTTTGAGTTTTACTTATATTATTACTATTATATTTATTATTAATTGTCTTAGGTTTATATTTATGAGGAGAATAAAACGGATTATATGTTTTATAATCTTTTAAAGGTTCTTCTTTAATTAATTCCAATAATATTTGTATTTGATTTAAAATTTCTCCATTTGTTTCTTCTTTAATATTATCATTATGATTTTTAATCTTAATATTAGGCATTAATACTTCTTCATTTATTGGTTTTTTATTAGCATCTTTATTATTTTTGTGTATTTCAAATATTTTTTTTTCAACAATATTTTTTAATTTCTTTAAATAAATAACAGTTTGAATTGCTACTTTTTTTCCTCTTTTAGATTCTGTAAGAGAAACAAAATCAGAATATAATCCATCATATAATTTATCTTCATTTCCTTCTATTAAAGGATTCATTCTAAATAAATTATGATCTACTTTTAAACTTGGAATTTTATATCCTCTTTCTTTATATTCTTCTATTATTTCTCTAAATGTATCTTCAGGACCTAAAGTGTTTTTTTTTTTTAAATATTTTTTTATATTTTTACTAAAAGCTTCATTTTCTTTTTTTAATTTATGTATTTTTGGCTCTTTTGTGAATGTTAATTCTGTTTTTATTTTTAATAAAGTTTCTTTTAATTCTTTTTCTTCTTCTTTATATGGATTTGCTTTTTTTACATATTTTGTTTCATCGATCACTCGAAATAAATTTCTATCTTTTTCGTAAAATTTAAATAATTCTAATAATTTGAATTTTGATTTATACTTATATTCTTGATTAACTTTTTTATTTAAGTTTTCACTCATTTATTATTACTTTTTTTATTAAAAATTAAATAAATTTAAAAAAAGTATGTCAGTCTTAAAAAGATTATCAATATAAAAATATTTGAAGGAAAAAATAATAAAGTAATCGAAAGGATGATTTAAATTTGATTATATTTATCTGATGGTTTAAATATAAGAAAAATGTATAAGAAACTTGGAATAAAAATAAAATGAGGAAAATTTAATTTATTTTATTATTGAATATAATTTAATTTTTCAAAATGAAAATGACAAAGAAAAAATTAAAAAAATGTAGAATAATATAAATAACAAATTAAATTCTTTATTCTTAATAACTAATTTTTGAAAAAATATAATATATATCATTGGATAAAATTCCTAAAAATAAATTATCTAATAAAAAACAAGGAAACAATAATAGACAAAAAAGTAATATTTGAGATTTAAGAATTGAAAGAAATTCATTCAAATGAAAATTCTAAATTTATATATTATCTAAGTGTTTTATTTATTATATAATTATGTATTAATATTATATAAAATCATAAAATTTATTTTTTTAATTTTTTTGTTATTTAAATTTATGTTAATATACTTTTAAATATATTTAACATGATTTATATTTAACTGTTTATTAATTGATGATTCTGAACTATTTTTAACAAAAATTCAATTATTAAACAATTTACAATAAATACTAAAATAAAATTACTAAAATAACAATTATTAATTTTTATTTAGAAAAATTAAAAAAATTTTAATTTAATGATTAATTTTAATATACTACTTTTATTTCCCACCATCAATTTTATTAAGTAAATCAGCAGCATAATCTGGAGAATAATATTTAACAATATCATCAGGATAATAACCATTAATTTCATCAATCAAAGCTTGTAACTTAGAATTAACTTTAGATTTCAATTCCTGAATTTTTTGTAATCCTCCATTTTGTGCAAAGTTCCTCATTTCTGTTGTATTTCCTTTTAAATTTTTAACATATTGTTGTAAAATATGTTTCAAAATTTTTTCAGGAGCAACATGTAAAAGTGGTTCCAAAGCACTTAAATTAGAGCAATTATCAATAATTTTCTTTAAAGCATTTTTAGCTTTTAACTTTAAATCATCAGTCGAATTAGGATCCATATAATAATAAAGCATTAAACTTAAAACATTAGCATCAGAAACTTCTTTAGCATGCTTAGGACTATGTCTCCCAATATGACCAAGTGCATAGCAAGCAGCACTTTTAATATGTTGATGAGGTTCATTTTGTAAAGCATCTCTTAATTGTGATATTGCTTTAGCTTGAATAACTGACATTGCTAAATCATCTTTAAAAGCTGCTATAAAACCTAAAGATAAAATACCATATAAACGAGGATCTCCTTTTATATTTGTTATAAAATCTACTATTATTCCTGGTCCTCCTGCTGATACTATTGCTTGTGCATTTTCTGGACTTTTATTTACTATTTCACATACACAAAATGCTGCATTTTTCTTTACTATATCATCAGGGTCTTTTAAGCAATTTAATAACTTTTGAGGATTACTTATTTTTGCCATTACTTGAGTTGCTAAATCTGCAGAATGCTTTGTTATATTTCCTAATAATTGACATATATTTCTTTTTAATTGAGTATCATTATATGATAAAAAAAATGTTATTGTATCTAAACCATTTTCTGCTACGGGTTGAGCTAATTGTTCATTATGTTGACATATATATGATAGTGTTTGAGCTGCTGCTCTTTTTAATAAAATTTCAGGTTCTTGTAAACATAAAATTAAACTATCAACAGCTCGAGCTTCTACTACTTGTAAACTTAAATTAGCATTATGTTTAGAAATATAACCCAAAGCCCAAGCAGCAGCTTCTTTAACTGAAGGATCAAATTCATCTAAGCATTGAACTAAAGGCTCAAGTGCTCCACATTTAACAATATCATCAGCAAGTTGAGGAGAATGTTTAGCAACTGATTTAAAAACATAACAAGCTGCTTTTTTAAAGAATCTATTAGGTTTAGCTAATGAATATATTAATTGTGTTATTATATCATTTTGAACTACACTTTCTGCTAATTCTTCACTGTAATTTGCTAATCTTCCAATAGCTAATGCTGCACTCTGTTGAATAGAAGGTACACTGTCTAAGAGGAGAGGACGAAGGAGGGACATGACTCCTGCTGCATGGAGAGCTTCTATATTTTGAGGACGAGATGCAAGTTCAGCTACACTTTGAACGAATGATATTCTTGCTTTTTGGTATTCTTCAAATGGCTGTAATACTGCTCTTGACATTTTTTATATTTTTTTGATTTATTTTTAAGAAGTTATTGGTTTAATAATTATTAATTTTTTTTTCACAATAGTAAAAAAGATGGAATTAATGATAATAAATTAAAATAAATAAATTATGCTTTATGTGTGAAATTAAGTGTTAAGTAATTGGGAATTAATTTAATAAATTTAAGATGTTTGATTTTGTTTTCATTTGATATTTTTCAAATACAATTATTATATTTAAGTTTAGGAAAAACAATTGTTTTATAAATAAAGGTGAAATCCAATAATAATGAGAGGATGTGTAATCTAGGAATTTTAAAAGAAATAGAATTTTAAATAAAAATATGATACAAATGCAAATTTTATAAATGAGTTGTTAAGACAATAAATGGAGAATTTTTGGCAATATTCAAAAGGTAATAATCGGTTTAAATGAGTGATTTCAAAATTTTTATTTATCTAAAAGAATAGATTTTAAAAGATAATAAATATTTGAGAATTAAACTAAAATAGCTCATTATTAGATTACAAAGTTTCAGTATTATGTTAGAAATATAAAGAAATAAAAATTCAAATTTTGATATATGAAAAACAATTTAAATCCTAAAATAATTCAATAGAAAAGAAAAAAGCGTATTAAAACTTTTTAGAGCTTTTCAGATTTTAAAATTTAATTAAAACTTTTATTTCACAAAAAAAATCAATTTTCTTAAATCATTTTAATCAAGGATATGATTCAAGTTCTTATCATCATAATTTAATTTTTAAATTTTTTCAATAATTTAATTATTATTTCAATTTGAAGAAAAAAAATCTTAGAATTTATCCAAATAAATTATTGTTATCAAAAATAGTTTAATCAGAAAAAAATTTTAGTCTGTCACAACCTTATTTAATTTAAAACTTTTTATCAATTAGTGATTCTTTTATTGATAATTTACTAATTTTTGTCATTCTAATTTATAGCATTTAACAATAAAAAAGTGAATTTCTTTCAAAATTCATGTAAGGCATCAAAGAAACTCAGTGAAATTTTAAGAAAAAGAACTTTAAATGAAACAATTAAAGATGAATATTAATAATTAAAAACATGAATAATTAAAAAACTTTAAAAGAAAAAAATATTTTTTTCTTAAGAAAGTACAACATACGTATATTGTTTATTTTTTTATTTATTTTTATTTAATATAAATATTTCCACATAATAATATTAAAAATAAAATAATAAAGTATCTTAAATAGATATTTATTCCATATTTATTTCTACTTTTTTTGTCATTATAAAGTTGTATTAATCAAAAAAAGTAGGAATTTTTACTATCTATTTTAAATAATACATTAAATAATTAAAAACCATTTAATATCATTTTTCATTTAAATATTCACAAGAATATTTTATTATTTAGTATTAGTTATCGACTTAATTGAATTCTTGTTTCTTTTTAAACAACCTGAAAATAAGAAATTTTTTGATAGTATATTCTTTTCATTTTGTAAACTATAAATTCATTATTTTCTTTTTATTAAATAAAAAAGATGGACATTTGCTTTGAATCAGAAAATTACACAGATAATACAAAATTTGACATGAATGACTTTGAAGAGAATCAAATTAAATCAGAAATTGATTTAAATAACTGTAAATGCCAATTTTATATTTATAATGGGGAAAATAAAGACAAATGTAATGCCTCGATTATAGGAGATGATACTGAAGAATATGATGAAAAAAATTCTCTTTATTTACTCAGTAATGATTTCATTATTTCGACATTTGATTTTTACGAAAAAAATAATAATTATAATGTAGAATTAAACGAAAATGATTATGAATTTGTTTCAAAAAAAAAACATCATAGTCATGAAAAAGAGTTAGGGACTAAAAGAAAAATTATAATTAATAAAAACATTTTAAAAAATAATTTAATTAAGAAATTAACAAAGGAGGAAAAAGAGAAATTATTTTGTAGAAATTATCAAAATCAAAATTACAATGTGATGAACATAAAAAGGAAAAGAAATGATTTTTGAATATTTTAATTAATATATAAGGAATAATAATTATAAATTATTATAAAGAATAAATTTTATAAATATCTTTTTATAAACATAACAAAATAATAATTAAATAATATAAAATATAAAAAAAAGAAAAAGCAAAAATAAAATAAAAATTAAAAAAAAAGAATTAATAACAAGTGAAAATTGCAGCATAAATACTTTTTATTCTTCTTCTCCTAAAAACTTAATATTCAAACCAGATATGTAAATAAAAAAAATTAAATCTTTATATAATATGAAGTGATGTATAACTACAATAAAATGATTAGTGTAAGAATTAGAAGATTGTAATTATAAATCATTAAAAAAATAAGGTATTCAATAGAATGAATGAAATAAAGATTGAAATTTAATAATATTTTTTCTAGTTCACCATAACTTTTAGGAATTCAAAGATGTGATTTGTTAAAAATAAATATAGATATACTTAGTTAAAGGTATTACTTTATATAATTAAATTAAATTTAAATGACTTATCATTGGTAATTCTTGTAATATCAATTGTAAAATTTATTTACCAAAGAGTTATAAAGAAATTTTTATTTCTTTAATTTGATTAAATAAAAGTAAAGGTTTATTTAAAAGTGTAAAAGAAAAATAAATTAATGGATGTATTATTGATAAATATTCTAATAGGAAGATACGTGATAATTTTAATAATAAAGTTATTATGATGATTTAATTAAAAGAATTGAATTTATTTTCAATTATAAATTTATTTTAATGATTTTATGGATAATATGAGAAGAAATATCTTTTGAACCACAATTTAAAAGGCCTCAACAAAGACAAAATCAATATTTTTAATCATCTTCCTTAAGTTCAAAATAATGATAATTTAAAATATTTAAACCAATTATACCTTTAGATAATAAAAATAAATTCTCTTGAAAGAATGAAAAGATATTTCCGAAATTCACTTCAATTATTCCATAGTAAAATTAAAACAAAAATTAAAAAATAATAAGATAAAATAAGGAAAACAATAACTTATAAAGTATTTACTATAAAATATAAAAGAAAAACTAGAATGGATATAAATGAAATGTATATTAAAGATTATTTTATTCAGAACAAAATAAAATTTCAACTTTAGAAATGTTAATAAGAGGATTTTAAGTGAAAGAAAAAAAATTCTTATATTATTTGTTACTTTCCTTCATTAAAACTTTTAGGAATCTATCTTTTTTATTATTATTATATATTCGTTATTAATATATCTTTAATATTGTTTGTTAAAAGATGAAAAAATAACAAAGAATTAATCCTCTTTATTTTTTTTTCTTGATTATTTTAAAGCTTTTTAAAATGTGAATTATAAACAATCAAAAAGATAAAAGTAAATGATTCTTAACTTTTTAAATAATTTATATAATAATTCTGAATTATTTGTTTTATTTTCTATCTTTTCTACTCAATGAAGACTAATTGAATTAATATTCTACATAATGATTTTACTTTTGATATTATTTTATTTTTGTTTCTATGAATTAAATTTAATTTATAAAAAATAATTATATAATTAATAAATTAAATATGAGAAAAATCCAAGAAATTATTAGTAATTATGCTTTAATAAGAAATAAAATTAATTTAACTTCTTTACAATTTACCGGTTTTAAAAAAAAACCAATGGATTATACATTTACAGATCTTTTCACTTTAATAGAAGATCAAAATAATTTAATATTAGAATTAGGGAATTATATGAATATTTTAATTAGATACATTATAGGAGAAGAAAGAACAATTAATAATACATGTGATCCAATTTTAAATATAGGAGTAAATTTACCTTATAAACTATCAACTAGGGATTTTATCTCAAATTTAAAGGATAAAAATAATAATAATATAATTGATAAATTCCAAAAAAGTGTTAAAAAAAATTTATCTGAAAATAATTTAACTACAAATATATCAACAAAAGAAAGTTCAAATCCAAATATGAATAAATATTTATTAAGATCTAGTTCTAGTATAAATATTAATAAAACAAAAAATAAATCAATAAATTCATTAAATAAACATTTTAATAGAAATGATTTAAGGCCCTTTAAACAAACAAAAAATATGCTAAGAAATCAATATAGAATATTAGAAGAATATAGTAGTAAAAAAGATAAATATTCAACTAAGAGTATGTCAAATGCTTCTTACAATTAACTTTCTCTAAATTATTTTAAATTAATCTTATTTCTTTTATTTTTTATTAATTATATTAATTAATTAATTAAAATTATTCAATTTAATTAATTAATTATTTTTTACTTTAATTTATTTATTTCTTTTTTTAATAATATTTGAGCAATAAATTTTTTATTATTTTTTTGAAATTTAATTTTTTATAATTTTATAACTTAAAAAACAAATAAATTATTTTCTTAAACATTCATTATTAAAACGTTGAAATTTATAAATTAATTAAATTAAATACCTTTAATAATACAAATAGTTTTAAAAAATATTACTTATTTTTTTATAAAAGTGATTATAATTTATTTCATTATTAACAAATAAAAAATATGTTTGAATCTGAAACTAATAAAAATTTAAATGAAAACCAAATATTAACATCAAGAATAAATTCCGAAAAAAAACAAAAACAAAAACAAAACCAAAGAAAAATATATATAAATACATTTAATAATAATAATTTCTCACAAACTCAAAAATATACAAACAATCACATTAGAACATCAAAATACACTTTATTAACATTTTTACCATTATCATTATTTTATCAATTTAACAATGCTTTTAATTTATTTTTTTTAGTAACAGCAATAATAACAGTCATTCCAGAAATAAGTACAATTACTCCAATAAGTGCAGTAGCACCTTTTATTGTTGTTTTAATAATAAGTTTAATTAAAGAAGCAATTGAAGATTATAGAAAATATAAAAATGATAAAAAAGCAAATAATTCAATTGCAGTTATTTATAAATCTCCTATTTTTACAGAAATAAAATGGTATGAAATTGAAGTAGGAAATATTATTAAAATTAAAAAAGATGAATTAATCCCTTGTGATATTTTAGTTATTAAATCTTCACATGAAAATGGCTTTTGTTATCTTCAAACTTCTAATTTAGATGGTGAAACTACTTTAAAACCAAGAGAAGCTATAAATTATTCTCATAAAAAAATAACAGATAATAATGATATTTATTCTGATGTTATTAATGAAATATTTGATTATGAAAAAGATAATTGTTATATTGAAATTGATCAACCTTCAATGAATATATATGAAATAGAAGGAACTATTTTTTTTAAAGGTAAAAAACATTATTTTGATATTAAAAATTGTTTATTAAGAGGAGGAAGATTAAAAAATACAGAATATGTTTATGGAATTGTTGTTTATTCTGGTAAAGAAACTAAATTAATGAAAAATATAAATAAAAGTTCGTTAAAAATTTCAAATATTGATAGAACATTAAATTTCATTGTTTTATTTATTTTATTAATTTGTTTTCTTTTATGTATTATTTGTACAATAATTGGTTCAATTTGGAGAAGAAAAAATTTACCAAATTATGAAACTGAAGAATTAAAAGCAGATTATATTTTATATTATTTTGGCCATTCTAAAAATACTTTATTAGAAATTATTAAAATTTTCTGTGCGAATTTTATTACTTTAAATACATTTATTCCTATTTCAATTATAATTGTTAATGCAGTTGTTAAATTATTACAATCAATTGTTATGGAATTTTTATCACCTGAATATAAAAGAGACCCAGGAGATAAAGTTAAATGTTTTAGTGTTCAATTACTTGAAGAAATAGGAATGACTAAATATATATTTACTGATAAAACTGGGACTTTAACTAAAAATGAAATGGAATTTAAAGCTTGTTCTATTTTCACTTTATTATTTGATGATTATGAAGAAATGCTAAATGAAAATAATAATAATTTAATAAATGAATTTAATGAAATTCCAAATGATAATGTAAAATCAAAAATATCAAAAACTTTTAATAAAAATTATTTAATTAATTTTTTAAAACAAAGGAATATTCCTATTAACTTACCAAATACTGAAGGATGTCCTTTTAATAATTTATTAGAAGCTATTGAAGAATTTTTTTTAAATATTATTTTAAATCATGATGTTTTAACTGAAAAAGACTCAGAAACAGGATTAATAGATTTTCAAGGAGCAAATCCTGATGAAGTTACTTTAGTTACAGCAGCTAATGAAATTGGATTTACTTTTATTTCAAGAGAACAAAATATAATTAAAGTTAAAATAAAAAACCATTCCAATGAACAATATAATGAAAAGACTTATAAAATTCTTCAAAAATTTGATTTTACAAGTGAACGACAAAGAAGTAGTATTATTGTTAAAGATTTATCAGATAAAAAAATTAAATTATATTTAAAAGGAAGTGATAGGAAAGTATTTGAAAATATAAATGAATTTAGTAAAAATAATATCTTAGAAAAAATAAAACAAGATTCAGATTCTTTCGCAAAAAGAGGTTTAAGAACTTTATGTTATTCATACCGAAATATAGATGAAAGTATTTATTTAACATGGGAAAAAAATTATTTAGATTTAAAATATAAAAGTATAAATGACAAAAGTTTAAATAAAGATTTAGATTTATTAATAGAAGAAATTGAAAGAGGAACTTTCTTATTAGGAGTTTCAGCTTTAGAAGATAAACTACAAGATAATGTTAAAGATGATATTCAAAGTTTTATTGAAGCTGGAATTAATGTTTGGATGATAACAGGAGATAAAATGGATACTGCAGAATCAATTGGTCACTCATGTAAATTATTTGATGAATCTACTGAAATATTTAAAATTAGAGAAAGTAAAGATACTAAAAAAATTATTAATAGAATGACTGAAATTTTAGGTAATATTGAAAAAGCTAATTATGAATTAGAACAAGTTGATGAAAGGAATAATCCTTTAGATAATAATAATTATAATATTAATGTACAAAATGAAAATCATAGTTTTATTTATGGTAATAGAATTCAATTTATGGATGATAAAAATGAAAATAATAATAATGAACAACTTATTAATGGAGAAGTTTCTTATAATAATAATAAAATTCAAATTGGTAAAAATGATAATAAATTAGATTTTAATGATCAATCAATATTTAAATTTATGATAAATAAAAACTTTTTAAATAACTCAGATTCCAAATTTGAAAAATTATCAATATTAGAAGGAAAAGTAAAGCAAGTTTCTATATCAGAGAATAATTACGATTTAAAATTTTTAAAAAAAGATTCAAACAATCAAAAAGAAATTTCCTTAGAAGAAAATAAATTCAATATAAATAAAAC
>JAEEGK010012902.1_pt1 | contig 18915 bp, 9 predicted proteins | sample 8958771 | NCBI WGS metagenome assembly JAEEGK01 (sample SAMN16246547, study PRJNA631951) | gut metagenome | biome: gut microbiome; feature: rumen; material: SC-attached | host: Bos | place: Iran: Karaj | collected 2018-10
GATTTACGGCTTTGGAAATAACAGTTGTTACCTCCGTTGAGGCAGCGTTATAGTTGTCAGTGGCTGCTACTTGGCATTTAATTTTATAAGTGCCGGCGTTTACGGCAGAGGGAATTTCTGTGTAGTTTTTCCCGTTCATTGTAAACGTAACTTTTCCATTAGTGGCACTTGCCTTAGAAAGTAAAGCCTGTGCTTTGCCGTTATAAGTAGAGTTCTGCGGTATTGCTGCAATTGTATTGTTGATTTTTGCAATTTTGCATGTTATGGTTGCAGGAGTTGATGCACTCATATTTTTGTCTTCGTTTACTTTATAATAAACGGTGTAAGTGCCGGCGTTAATTGCTTTTGGTAGGTCAGCGGAATATGTTTTTCCGTCAAGACTATAAACAACCGTTCCTTTGTTCTGTGCAGTTCCTTGTGAAACTAATTCCTGTTCCTTACCAGAGTATTTAAGATTATTAATAGCCGTCGGCTTGTTCATAATTTTGCCTTGAATTTTGGCAATGGTTATATTGATAGACTGTTCGCTGACACCCTTAAAACCATCACCGTCTTCTACCTTGTAATAAACGGTGTATGTACCTGCATCGGTGAAAGTGGGTTGCGTTGTAGTATACTTTCCGTTTGTGCCGATTTTACACACTACTTCGCCAAAGTTAGTGCTAATATTAAGTTTATATGGTCTGCCCGTATAGACCCAATTATCAGGCTTTTGTACAAAAACTACTGCTTGTGCTGTTTTAAGTGTCAGATAACCATTTGTAGTGTTGGCGTAGTCAGCCCCTATATTATCGATACCATTACATGTCGCATTTGGACCGAAAAGTTTTGTACAACCGGAGAATATCTGTTGGTATGTTGGATCGCTAATTTTTGATACACTCCAAGCCTTGCTTACAAATATTGTTTGAAGGTTTGAACATTCACCAAACATTCTAAACATATCAGTTACGTTCTCAGTATTAAAACCGCTTAAATCAAGATTTTTAAGACTACTGCAATTAGAGAACATACCGAACATATAAATTACTTTCGAGGTGTTGAAGCCTGTAAAATCAATGTTTTTGAGGGACCTGCAACCAGCAAACATCTCTTCCATATTGGTAACATTGGCTGTATTCATGTTGCTAAGACCTTCAATTGAAATCACATTAACAAAATTTTTAAACCAGTAAGACAGACTATTCCCTAAGTTATAATTCGTATAGGATTTATCGATAATAACTTTTTTAACGTCTTCATTTTCAAAATCATCAGAAGTACCGGTTCCATAATAATATGTTGCTGTGCCTGATGTTTTATCAAACTTTATGTATGGTACTTGGGCTTGGCTTTGAGTTGAAACACCAAACAAGATTAGCATTAACAATAATGCCGATAATAAATTTTTAAGTTTCATATTATTGCTATTTAATTTAATGATTACTATTTATAAGTATTTGACGAACCGCAAAGGTAGTAAAAAAATAGCACGTGTATTCTGAAAAAACACGGTGTTTTAAAAAACTTTAACATTTAAAGAATTTTAAAACACCGTGTTACATTGTATGGACCTCGCCTATTTTTATTTATATCCCGGATTTTGTTCTAAGACAGCGTCCTTATTGAGTTGAATTTCCGATAATGGAATCGGCAAAAGTGTGTGAACATTTGCGTCAAAACCCGTAATCTTCTTTTCTTCAACGCCTTCGGGATATTGTGTTACCATCATATTGACCCTTTCTGCAAGTTTTCCTGTTCTGCAAAGAGTGTAACGGCGGTTTTCCTCGCCGACAAGTTCGCGGATTCTTTCGTCAAGAATAAAATCCAAAGACATTTCTGCTGCCGAAACTTTGCCCGCTTCTAAGTTTCCGCTTTCGGCTCTGAAAGTTTTGAATGCACGGTCTCTTAATACGTTAATATCGTCTGCGGCACCCTGAACGTTGCCCGACAAAACTCTTGCCTCGGCTCTCAACAAATAAGCGTCTGCCAAACGCATTAAAGGCCAGTCTTTTATCAGAGCCCAACCAAAATCGTCTGTAACATCGTAGCCGCCCCATTTCGTACAATGCGGATACATAACAGCCAAAGTGTCAGCCTTAGACCAATGAACCAAATCGCCGGTTTTAACCGTGATTTGCGTTGCGCCGGGAGTGTCTTCCGAAACTTTGAAACCGTCAGAGTCTATCCAAATCGTTTCTTGAAAACCGGGTTTGTTGTAATAAAGTTTGCGGCGTATATTATGATTGGAATTTCTGATGTCGCCCTCCTGATAAACGCCGTATTTAACATAATTACTTAGTCTTAATCTGCCGTTTCCGCGTCCGCCCAAAGAGTCGGCGTTGACCATTCCGCTCAATTTATGAAAAGCCGCAACCCAATTTCTGCGCTGTTGAGGTGCATTAATTGTGCCGCCCGGAACTGTGTTGTTGTATTCCATTTGAAAAACCCAAATGCCTTCCGTATTGCCCTGACTTCTGCGCTGATTGCCCCAACGGAACATATCGCTGTAATAGTCGCCGTTGTCTGTAAGAAATTTGCCGTAACGCTCCTGAATAAGGCTGTAATGACCTTCTTCAATCACGGGCGAAACGATATTTTCAGCCTCTTGATTTTTGCCCATTCTGAGAAACGCTTCCGCAGCAAGTATTCGAGCACAATCTTTGTTGATACGGTTTTGCGTAATTGTTTTGTCAACCTCCGGAAGGTTGTTAATTGCATCGGTCAAATCTGCCGTTATGACCGCATCTATTTGTGAAACTTCGTTTCTAAGATAATCGGTTCTTGGTGTTGAAGTGCTTTCGGTAACAAGCGGCACTTTGCCCCAAAATGTTACCAACATATTATAAGCGTAGGCTCGGAAAAATTGTGCCTCGGCTTTTTCGGTAGGAGAGGCCTTTTCTGAGGAAATGATAATGTTGGCATTGTTGATAATCACGTAAAGTGATGTCCATAAGTGATTTACACCCGCATTTTCGGAATTCAGCGAGGCATATTGATAAAATGGAATTTCAACGCCTTGCACATCGCCCGGTGCGCCGACATCCGTTCCGTCTTGAAAGCAGCCTACAAAACCTTGCGAATCAGACCAGCCCCAAAGTTCGGCAAACTGTCTGTGAAGACCGATTATTTTTGCGGGAACGTCGTCTACGTTAACTGAATACGACGAATACATTTTCTCTTCCAAAAAATCCTTGCTGCACGAATTTAGCGTCAAAGCAGTGGCAGTAGCAATATATATAAGTTTTTGTAATTTCATAATAGTCTTGATTAAAAAGTTATGTTCATACCGAAAATTACGCTTTTTGTCATCGGATAATTTTTTTCATAATTGCTGAACCCGCGTCGAGCCAAAACAATTTCAGGATCCCAGCCTTTCCATTTTGTGAAAGTTACGAGGTTTCTGCCCGTGGCGTAAAGCGTTACAGAACCCAAATGTATTGCATCAGCAAGCCTTTGCGGGAAAGTATAACTGAAAGTTATGTCTTTGATTCGCGTAAAACTTGCATCTGAGGGATAATTATAGCCGTTACGGTTAGAAGTTTTGGAAAGCGAGCGGTATTCGTTGCTGCGGTTTTCAGGTGTCCAATAACCGATTTCAGTCGTAAAATTTCTGCGACCCATTTCGTCGGCAGCCGCTGCCAAAAGTGGGTTGTTTTGTTTTACGCCTTGAACCGTGGTTATGAAAACCGATAACGTAAAGCCTTTATACATAAAGGTGTTAGTTAAGCCTGCTGTCCATTTTGGAGTTGTTTGTCCCTGAATGGTTTTGTCTTCTTCGGGCGTGATTTTGCCGTCGCCGTTTATGTCGCGGAGTTTAACATCGCCGGCCTGAGCCTCAGGGTCCCAATTCAAATGATCTCCTCTATTAATTTCGTCATCTTGCCAAATACCTACCATTTCGTAATCATAAACCACGCCTATCGGTTCGCCTATAAACCAACGGTTGCCAATGTCGTCTTTGCCGTCGCCGTAAAGGTCGATGATTTTGTTTTTGTTAACCGAAAATACCAGCGATGTTTGCCATAGAAAACCGGCTTTGTCGATGTTATGAGTATTGAGCGTAAATTCTATGCCGATATTTTGCGTTTCGCCTATATTGGTCATAACATTTTGATAACCTGAAACTTTCGGAAGATTTCTGTTCAAAAGCAAATCCGTTGTGTTGGATTTGTAGAGGTCAATTGTTCCTGTAAATCTGTTCTGATAAAGTCCGAAATCAATACCGACGTTAACGGTTCTTGTTGTTTCCCAAGAGAGGCCTGAGTTTCCCATTTCGTTTTTAGCCCAGATTGCGGCGGAGGATTTGCCGTCCATTGCAAGAAGTCCGTTGTCCATTTTGCCGATTGTCCTGTAAACTGAAATTGCCTCGTTGCCGGCTTTTCCGTATGAAACTCTGAGTTTAAGGGCGTTGAGCCTTTCGTTGAAATTTTCCATAAACTTTTCGCTCGAAATGTTCCAGCCCAAAGCCACGGACGGGAATACGCCGAATTTGTTGTCAGAGCCGAAAACCGAAGAACCGTCCCTTCTGACCGTAAAAGTAAACAAATAACGGCTTGCGTAAGAGTAGTTCAGCCTGCCCATCTGAGATACTGAGTTGTATTGGTCGGAATATGAGGCGGAAGTCTGTGTTTCCGCACTTCCGAGGTTGTGCCAGAGAAGGTCTTCGTTGATGAACTTTTCGCCTGCCGCCTCGTTTTTATGGTATTTTCTGCCGCCTGAGGCGTAGAGAAGTGTCAAGTCCAAATGATGGTGGTCAAGAAAATCCTTGTTGTATCCGATAATGTTTTCTGCGGTGAAACTCTGCGTTTCGGCGTTGAAAATGTAGCCGTAACCGCCGTTGAGATTGTCCTGCTCAACGCCGTTGAAATACGCGCTGCGCTCCGGAATAAAAGCGTAACCGAGGTTGAAACGGTAGTTGAGACCGCTTAGAAGGCTCGCCATTTTGCCGAAGTCAATTTCTGCGAAACCGTTGAGGTTGATGTTCCAAGAGCGGCGTTCATGGTCCTGATTGACGTCTCTCATCGGGTTGAAAAACAGTTTTTCGCTTGCCATCGGATAGACGCAGTATGAGCCGTCCTCTTCGTAAACCTGTCCGTAAGGGCTCATCGCCTCAGCCATAAGGAAGTTGACACGTCCGCCGTCTTTGTTGTGTGAGACGATGTAGGAGTTTGTGCCGACTTTAAGATAGTTTGTAACCTCGGCGTCAATATTGGTTCTGAAAGAAAACCTTCTGTAATTGTAACCTTTCAGAATACCTTTTTCGTCCATGTAATCGCCTGAGACATAATAATGTATATTGTCGAAACCTCCGCTGATTGTAACGTTGTGGTCCTGGATAACGCCCGTCTGAGACGCCATGTCGTAAATCCAGTCAGTTTCTATTCCGGCGGCTTGGTTGGCGGCTTCGGCTTCGTTTTTAACAAAGTCGTTGAACATAGTTTCGCCCGGATTTTGAGCGACATAATCCCTGTAACGCTGCGAAATCTGTTCGCCGTTGCAGAAATCAAGTTTGTTGGAAAAAGTTTCCGCGCCGAAATATCCGTTGTAAGTAACTTTCGGTTTGCCTTCCACACCGCTTTTTGTGGTGATAAGGATAACGCCGTTGGCTCCGTTGGTTCCGTAGATTGCGGTTGCGGAGGCGTCTTTTAAGATTTCGACTGATTCTATGTCGCCCGGATTAATATCGTTGAGCGAGCCGCCGCTTTTGCTGATTGGAATACCGTCAACAACAACGTAAGGACTTGTACCGGCGTTGATTGAGTTGCGTCCGCGGATTAAGGTCAGAGGCTCTTCGCCAGGAATAGACGATGACTGCGTAATGGTGATTCCCGCTGCCGAGCCTTGAACCGCCTGCATGACGTTTGTTACCGGCAGTTTTGAAAGCCTTTCGTTGTCAACGGAGGTTACCGAACCCGTAACGTCGGATTTTTTCTGAACTCCGTAGCCTACGACCACGACTTCTTCCAAGTCAACTTCGCTTTCCTTTAAGGAAATGTTAATAATCTGCCCCGGCGAGAAATATATTTCCTGCGAGATGTATCCGACACAGGAGATTACGAGTGTACCCGACTCGTGGGCGTTGAGTGTGTAGTTGCCTTCAAAATCTGTGATTGTTCCGACGGTAGTACCTTTGATGTAAACGGTTGCGCCGACAACCGGCTCGCCTTGCAAATCTGTAATATGACCTCTCACAGGCGTTGTTTGGCGGATGTTTTCGATAATTTGCGCGGCTTCGGCTGTTTCAGGAAAAAGAAGTCCCGCGGCAAAGCATAATGACAAAACTTTTAAACAATTCATATTAAGTCGTATTTGATGCCGCAAAATTACAAAAAAAACGTTAATTAAAATTAATTTTTTTGATTAATTTTAATTGACGTTTTATTTATTTTATCTTCTTGAAAATTTGCAGTTTACCCCAACGTTTTCTTCCAAAATTTTCGGGTTGCCGGTCAAGACCACGTGAGAACGGTCAGAAATGTTGATTTTCAAGGTTTTTGACGAGTTGAAAAATGCGTCCGAATTGCCGGAAATTTTTGCAGTGGAGTTTTGCGCCGACAGTCTCAACGCTTCAAAACGGCTCAAACCCGAAACCGTCAAATCCAATTTTACGGTTTTGCCTTCTGCGCTTATTTCCGAGCCGCCGCTTAAAACAAACTCAGAATTTTCAGCGGAAAAATTTTTCAGTTCTATTTTTGAGGAGTCCGCCGTAAATTTCACCGTCCTGAAACTGCCGCCAAAGTAAGCCTCAGAGCCGGATTTAAGAAACAGTCCCAAAGCCTGCGCCGAAATCTGTCCTTTTATCACCGAATTGTTTTCTGCTTTTATAATAATTTTATCTGTCTTGAAATTATCTTCTAATTTCATTGAAACACAATCAGTTATCAAAATGTTTTGCACCTCTTTCGTTAGATAAAGGTCGACAATGATATCACCTTCTTCTGTTTTTGAAACCGTTCTGCCGTCAACGTCCATCTGCATTTTGCGCAGTCTGTAAAGCCTCAAAACGCCTTTTTTGAATTTTACGCCGGCGTTTTTTTCAGGAAACGTTGCATAATTTTTTTCAGAAGTATACACTCTGACTTTCAGAGAGTCAGAAATGATGACTTTTTGGCAGCCGTTAAACTTTTTTTGCGCGTTAACCATCAAAGCGCAAAACATAAATATTATTAAAATACAAATCCTATTCATTTTTTTTATACTTTTGTACCCGTTATGTTAGAAATTTGCAGTATAGCCTCCGGCAGCAACGGAAATTGCTATTACATCGGCAACGAAACCGATGCAGTTGTTATTGATTGTGGAATTTTTTACCGTAGTTTAGAGACTCGCGCCGAAAACGCCGGAATTGATATAAAAAAAATCCGCGCCGTCATTGTCAGCCACGAACACAGCGACCATGTACGCGGCGTTAAAACCATTGCGAGAAAACTTAATCTGCCGGTTTATTTTATGCCGAAAACCTACGAAAAAACTTACAAACGGCACAGACCGGATTATTATAAAGTGTTATCAACGGAAGAGCCCGTTGAAATTTTCGGCTTTTATGTCCACACTTTCAAAAAATATCATGACGCCGTAGATGCCGTAAGTTTCCGCGTTGAATATCAGGGAGTTAATATCGGTGTTATGACAGACATCGGCGTTGCAGACGTAACACTTTGTAAGGAATTTTCAAAATGTCAGGCGGCGTTTTTGGAGAGCAATTATGACGAAGAAATGCTCAAAAACGGACCTTATCCGCAAGTTTTGAAAGATCGTGTTGCCTCTAACGTCGGACACCTTTCCAACTCTCAGGCGTTTGCATTAGTGAGGGATTTTGCTAACGAAAATCTTACGCATTTAGTTTTTTCGCATATTTCGCAAGAAAACAATACTCCGGAAAAAGTCCTTGAAAAGTTTTCTCCTTTCAAGGACAAATATTCAATGTGTGTTGCGCCAAGGTTTGACCCGAGCGAAAAAATTGTACTTCTTACTTAACAATCTCCATTTCTTGAATTAAATTTTCCGCACCGCCAAGTTTGTCTATTAAAAACAAAACGTAGCGTATGTCAACGGAGATGTTCCGGCAGATTTCGGGATTGTAATAAATATCGCTCATTGTGCCTTCCCAACAACGGTCAAAATTTATTCCGATGAGTTCGCCGTTTGCGTTGATAACTGGAGAGCCAGAATTGCCGCCCGTTGTGTGGTTTGACGCCAAAAAGCATACGTGAATCTTGCCGTCTGTGTCGGCGTAGCGTCCGTAATCTTTTGACTTGTAAAGATTTTTCAACTTTTCAGGAACGTTGTAATCGTAAATTTGCGGATTGTCTTTTTCGATTACGCCGTCAAGTGTAGTGTAATGATTGTAGTATACACCGTCTCTTGGATAGTAGCCGTCAACTTTGCCGAAAGTAAAACGCAACGTTGAATTTGCGTCCGGAAATTTTATTGTAGCGGGTTGCAATTTCTTTAATAGAGCCTGATATTTTTGCTCAAAATTTTCAGTTTCGGTGTCAAAATTATACGATGCAGCGGCTATATCGCTGAAATACAGTTTTATAAGATCGTAATAATAATGTATTCCGATGTCTTGTTTTATGATTTCTAAAAATTCAGAAATGTTTTTCTCAAAATTTTTCTGATTTTTTTGAAGATAGACGTATTTGTTTACAAAATTTTTCAGTCTTGCAGAATCCGACAAAACCGAATTTTTGTAATAATAGTTTATGAAATCTTCGCTTGTTTTTAGACTTTCAGGCAAAAAATCTGGACACGAGTCGGTATAAATTTTATAAAGTGTTGAAAAAAGTTGCCTTTCCAACGCGCTGTCGCGTGCGGCAAACAAGTCAACAACTTTTTTTACTGCTTCGTTTGCGTGGGTTACAATTACCTCAGGAGAATCTTCCAAATCTAATTTTGTCAGCGCAAAAGCCTTTTCGCCGACCTTAAAGGGAAATGTCTGATAAACGGTTTCAAAGAAATACGCATCCGCCATCACGTATTTGTAATTTTCGTCAAAAACCTTTTTGTAGTTGTCTGTCAGTGTTTTAACCTCTGCGTTGTTGAGCAGCGTTTTCTCGTTTTCAATTTTTTTGTTTACAACGTCAAAACGGTTGAGACCCAAAATCGTGCCTTCCCATTTTTTCTTTGCGTTTTCTGCGCCTGCGTAAATCGAAGTGTATTGCAACCGTGTTTGACGGTTGGCATCCATTGCTTTTGACATCAAGTCCATTCTTGACTGACGCGCAAAAATTCTCGCGGGATAGTTTTTGTCTTTGTAGGCCTTTACTGCAAAAGACGGCAAATATTCCTCGGTTGTTCCCGGAAAACCGTAAACCATTGTAAATTCATCTTTTTCAACGCCTTTGAGCGAGATTTTGAAATGATGTTTTGGCTTGTAAGGAACGTTGTTTTCGTCGTAACCGCTTGTCGGATTGTTGTCCTTGTCGGCATAAATTCTGAAAACAGAAAAGTCGCCGCCATGACGGGGCCACATCCAGTTGTCGGTGTCGCCGCCGAAATTTCCGATTGCCGAGGGCGGTGCGCCAACTAACCGTACGTCGTTGAAATTTTTATAAATAAACAAGTAATAAACGTTGCCTGCATAAAATTTCTCAACAGAATATTCGTATTTGCCGCCGAATTTTTCTTTGAGTTTTTTTACTTTTGTGTTGCGTGCGTCTTCGTCCAAGGGAAGTTCGGTCATCTGTTCCAAAATCTTGACGTTAAGACCGTTGCAGGGCAGTTCTTCGCTCATGCTTTTTGCCCAGAAACCGTCCGTTAAGTAGTCGTGTTCGAGGGTTGAGTGTGAGACAATTTCGCCCCTTCCGCAGTGGTGATTGGTTAAAAGGAGACCTTTGTCAGAGACAATTTCGCCCGTACAGCCGCCTCCGAACCACACAACGGCATCTTTCATGCAGGCTTTGTTGACAGAATATACGTCTTCGGAGGAAAGTTTGAACCCGCCCGCCTGCATGTTTTTTATCTGTGAGCCTACCAAAGCCGGCAGCCACATTCCGCCCTGAGCGAAAACGTTTAAAGTCAGGGTCAGAGAGACAACAAGTGTAAAAATTTTTTTCATTCCTGATGACGGCCTTTTAAAATTCCGATTACGTCTTCTATTTTTTTGCCTTTCGCGCTCAGCAAAACCACCGTATGATACAATAAATCAGCGGCTTCGTTCAAAAAGAGAGAGTCGTTGTCGTTTTTGCTTGCGATAACGAGTTCCACAGCCTCTTCGCCGACTTTTTTAGCGATTTTGTCAACGCCTTCCCTGAAAAGTTTTGTCGTGTAACTGCCCGCCGGACGCTCAGCGTTGCGTTTGTCGATAAATTTTTGCAGGTAAGAGAGAAAACCGATGTTGCTTTCCTCAAAATCAAAACACGAGGTTGTGCCTTTGTGACAGGTAGGACCGTCGGCTTTGGCTTTGATTAAAATTGTGTCGTTGTCGCAGTCGGTGAAAATCTCCTGAACGTGCAGGAAATTGCCGCTTGTTTCGCCCTTTGTCCAAAGGCAGTTGCGGCTGCGCGACCAAAAAGTAACTTTTTTGGTTTCGAGGGTTTTTTTGTAACTTTCCTCGTTCATGTACCCTAACATCAGCACTTGAAGTGTCTGATAATCTTGTATAACGGCGGGAACAAGACCGCCTTGTTTTTGAAAATCCAGCATTTTTTCTTTTAATTTTTTGGCAAAGTTAACAAAAAAAAGAGAATAAAAAAAACGGGGACTTTTTTTAAGACCCCGTTTTTTTAGAACAGTTTTTATTTTTTGCCTCTGATAAACGAAACAACGGCAAGAATGATAACCGCGCCGATAATTGCGCTTACAATGTCCCAAACCGTACCGGAAGGGAGAACTTTTGCGAGCAGCCATTTTCCGAGCCAAGAGCCCGCCAAACCGACGAGAATGTTGATTATAAGTCCGTTGCCCGAACCTTTGAAAATCAAACCTGCCAACCAGCCGATAACACAGCCGACGATTAATGTAATGATAATATCCATAATTGAACTATTTAAAAGGTTAAAATATTAAAAAAAACTTACCGCCCAAAAGTACTAAAAAAATCAATTTATTTGCAAAAAAAAAATCACAAAAAACTTTTTATTATTTTGTCGGTGATTTCCAAACATTGAGCCGCAGCGCGGAGATATTCCTGATAATACTCTTTGCCGCCGCCGGTCAATGAATCCGAAACTGCCTTTATAAAAAGGCAAGGCACATTGTTTCGTCGGCACGTTAAGAAAATCCCCGCCGACTCCATTTCGCAAATATCCGCCGAAAATTCCGAATGAAGTTTTTCTTTCGCGCTCTTGTCCGCAACAAATTTGTCGGCGGAGGCGCATGTTACTTTCCTTAACTCTGGACAAACTGCTAACGCCTTGTGAATCAATATACTGTCAGTTAACAAAAATTCATTTTCAAAGCCCGGATACTGACCCTTTTTTACGGGGTCGATTCCGGAAAGGTCAAAGTCGTAATGCACGATTTTTTCAATTACACAATTTTCTGCAAGCGACATTTCCTCTGTCAGCGCACCCACAACGCCGAAATTTACGACTAATTCAACATCGTAAACATCTATCAAAACTTGTGTTGCGGCGGCGGCAGCAATTTCACCGACTCCGCTGTTAATTACCAAAAGTGTATAATCTTTGTTTTTAAAACTGTAAACCTTGAAACCGCCTGAGGTTTCTTCTTTTAAGGCTTTACCGTATTTTTCAAAAACGCTTTTTTGTTCTGAGGCCACCAAAAGCCCTATTTTGCGGTTTTTTGCAGAAAGTGAGCCGCAAAACATAACTGTCAGCAAAAGAAATAATAGAAATCGTTTCATAAGTTTTTTTCTCGCAAAAATAGCAAAAAATTGTGCACCTTAAAAAAAACAGTTATTTTTGCCTTAAAAATTAAGAAATGCAATGGTTCTGAATTATATATGGATTTCGTTTTTTGTATTGGGCTTTTTGGCTGCTCTTTACAGACTTATCGCCTTGGGTGATACTGAAATTTTTTCAAAGATGGTAAGCGGCACTTTTGATTCCGCAAAAACGGGTTTTGAAATCTCGATTGGCTTGACAGGTGTTTTAACGCTTTGGACAGGACTTTTGAAAGTTGGCGAAAAAGGCGGAATGACTAATTTTTTAGCGAGAATTTTTGCTCCGTTTTTCCGTCGTTTGTTTCCTGAAATTCCCGAAAACCACCCTGCGATGGGCAGTATAGTTATGAATTTCAGCGCAAATATGTTGGGACTTGACAATGCTGCAACTCCGCTCGGACTAAAAGCCATGAATCAAATGCAAGAACTCAATCCCGACAAAACCAAAGCCTCAAACGCTCAAATTATGTTTTTGACTCTTAACGCTTCCGGTCTGACAATTCTTCCCGTAACGGTGATGATGTACAGAATACAAATGGGCGCGGCGGAGGCTTCTGACGTTTTTATTCCGATACTTTTGGCAACGAGCATAAGCACTCTTGCAGGTCTCATAACAGTTTGTATCCGTCAGAAAATCAACATTTTTGACAAAGTAATAATGCTTTATCTTGGCGTTTTGTTTTTGGCTGAGGGACTATTGGTATGGCAGTTTTCAAAAATGGACGGCGAAAGTATTTCTGTTGCAAGTTCTTTATTAGCAAACATAATTCTGTTTTCGGTGATAATAGCGTTTATTGTCTCTGCGGCGGTAAAGAGAATCAACGTTTATGACGCTTTTATCGAGGGCGCAAAAGACGGCTTTTCGACGGCGGTAAAAATTATTCCGTATATGGTTGCAATTTTGATTGCGATAGGCGTTTTCAGAAATTCTGGGGCGTTGGAGTTTTTAACAAACGGTTTGAGTTCTTTGCTGTCGGTTTTGGGAATTGACACCTCGTTTATTCCGTCCTTGCCGACGGCTTTGATGAAACCTTTGAGCGGCTCAGGCGCACGTGGAATGATGATTGACTGTATGAAAACTTACGGCGCGGACTCTTTTGCCGGACGTTTAAGTTGTACGATGCAGGGCGCGGCTGACACCACTTTTTATATTATCGCGCTGTATTTCGGTTCGGTAGGGATAAAAAATACGCGCTACGCAGTTTCGGCGGGTCTGATAGCAGAGTTTGCCGGACTGATTAGCGCGATTTTTATAGCGTATTTGTTTTGGTAAACGTTTATTTAACGCTTACTTTCTTGGTGTTAACTCCTGATTTAACGATGTAAATTCCGCCTTTACTTAGTTGAATTTCCATTCTGTTGGAATCAGGAGCAACGTTTTTAACAACCCTTCCCGTTAAGTCGATGATAACAATTTCGTTTACAGCATTTTCAACGAAGATTGTTTTTTCAAACGACCAGATTTTTACGCTTGAAAGCGTGATGTCTTCCGTAGCGGTTTCGGGATTGTCCGGATTTTCTATCTGAGGTTCAGGTTCGGGCACAACTACCGATTCAACGCCCGGAAGTTCTTTAACGTTTTTCCAAGCCTCGCCGCCTTTTGCAAGAAGTTGTGCAACTTCGCCGGATTTGAACTCGGCAGCAGTTTTTGCTTGCGGGGCGTCTGCGTTCGGGGTGTCGGCTAAATAATAGCAGTTTTCAACATTAGAAACCGTTTCAACTTTGCCGGCAATGCCGTTAACATTTTCAGTGCCTTTTACCTCTGATAATGAATAGCAGTTTTCAATTTTGCCTTCTGATTGTCCGCAGATTGCGCCGACATTTTTGCCGCCCGAAATGTAAGAGTCAACAACGCCGAGATTTTTTACAACGGCCTCTGAGGTTATCGCGCCGAAAAGTCCGGCGTTGTCCAAAGTTTTGTCGTTGATAAAAAGTCCGCTGATTGAGTGTCCTTGACCGTCGAAAATGCCTGCAAAAGCGTTGTCGGCGTTTCCTATCGGCTGCCATTCTGTTAAATCCGTTTCAGATTTTGAAAGTCCAAACAGCCTTAAAACACGTTTTACACAATCTCTGTTGATGATTATATTGGCATTCAACGCGCCGTTTGCCTTGGTATCGCCGTGATTGACGTCAAACACAAACCACAACAACTCTTCCAAATTTGAAATCAGATAAAAACCGTCTTTGATTTCGGGTTTTGTGTACGGATTTTCAACAACGGGTTCAGGTTCGGGTTCAGGCTGAGGTTCAGGTTTCGCGCTGACGGTAACTTTTATTTCCGCCGTTTTTTCGTTGTAAACTACTTTCAAAGTCTGTTCACCGATTTTTGAATTGTCAAAACCCGAAATTGTTGCTTTTGATAAATCCAAAGTGTCAGAAGAATTGTTGTTGTAATAAGCCACAAATTCTCCGCCGTCCGCTGAAAAGGCTTCACCTTCAAGATATTCAACTTTTGTCGGTTGAGTTGAAATCGCAATTTTAACAAGCGATTTTGCAACAATATTCACTTTCAATTCGGTTTCTTTTTCGCTGTAAACTATTTTCAAAACTTGTTCACCGATTTTTGAATTGTCAAAACCCGAAATAGAAACTTTTTCGTCTGTTAAAGCAACTTTTTGAGTTGCTTCGTTGTTGAAAGTAACGGTAATTTCGCCGCCCTCTGCTGAAAATTCTTCATTTTCAATGTATTCCAATTTTGTCGGTGCAGTTGTCAACTCTATTGAAACAATTTCAACGGCTTTTACGTTGACCTCAAAAGTAGTTTCTTTTTCAAGATACGTTACTTTTATGGTTTGCTTACCAACGGTTTCTGAATTAAAACCGGAGAGTTTTGCAATTGAAAGTTTTGCGGTTTCTGTTGTCTCGTCGCTGTAAGTGATGGTTAATTCTCCGTCTGAAATGTTAAGATCCTCGCCTGCAAAGTATTCAGTTTTAGGAAGTTTTGAAATTGTTATGCTCAAAATTTCCTTGTCGGGAACAACAGTAATATTAAAGGTTGCGACTTTTTCAGAATAGGTAACTGTTATGCTTTGCGCACCGAGTTTTGTGTTGTCTATGTCTGAAATTGTTACGCCCTCGGCTGTAAATGCAAGAATTTCAGTTGTTTGATTGTTGTAAGTAACGGTGATTTCTCCATCGTCAACGGATAAAACTTCACCTTTTTTGTAAGTGAGTTTTTCGGGCGATTTTGTTACGCGGATTGACGCAACGGATTTTGCAACAACGTTGATTTTGAAATCGTCAACTTTTTCGCCGTTGTAATTTACGGTCAAAGTTTTTTCGCCGATTTCAGAATTGTTGAACTCAGAAATTGTTACGTTTTCATTAGAGAGCGGAATATCTTCGGAGGTTCCGTCGTTGTAAGAGATTGTAAGTTTTCCGCCGGTCAAGTCAAGGGCAGTGCCTTCAACTACGTTGAGGTTTTTAGGCGCAGTGAGGGCGATGTTTATAACTTTTTTCGGGGCTTTTGTAAAGTATCCCGGATTTTTCTCGCCGCCGTCAATGTGGGCGTAGGTTGCATCGATAAAGTCTGCGTTGTAGGCAGTGCCTTTGCCGCCGTAGATATTGTTGCAGCCGTCGAACATATTCTCTGATTCAGTAACATTCTTAGTAGTCCATTTGTCGCCGACATAGATTGTTTGGAGATTACTGCAACCGCCGAACATACTACTCATGTACATAACATTGTCTGTATTGAAATTGGAAACATCGAGTGTGGTAAGACTACTGCAACCGCTGAACATATTGGTCATGTTCGAAACAATTTCTGTTTTGAAATTGGAAACATCGAGGGTGGTAAGACTGCTACAACTGCCGAACATGCCGCCCATGTCCGAAACCTTCTCAGTGTTGAAATTGGAAACATCGAGTGTGGTAAGACTACTGCAACCGTTGAACATATAATCCATGAACATAACGTACTGAGTATTTAAATTTTCAAGGCCTTTGATTTCCGTCATATTGTTGAAATACTCAAACCAAAAGGCACACGTAGTAGGATGATAATTTGCGAAAGACTTGTCGATTATCACCTTTTTAACTGTACCCGGATTGTTAAACCGATTATTGCTTCCAAATATAGCACCTTGTTTATATTCACCATAATAAAGTGTCAGAACGCCATTGTCGTCAAGATAAGCATAGGAGGTGTCCTTGGCTGTTACATTGACTTCGTATGTGGTGGTTGCATTTAGTAATTTGACAGTAACAATCTGTTTGCCGACCTTGGTGCTATCGTAACCGCTTGGAGTAATATTGAAACAATTATACGGCAACTGCTGAGCCTCACGATTGTTGAAATTGACGTTTAAAATTCCACTTTGTCTATTGATAGGTTCACCCAAAGTATGTTCGGAATAAGGGTTAACGGCAAAATCAATAGATGTTACAGTTGCCTTGGAGTTTCCTTTTTTGGTAAAATAACCCGGGGTATTGTCGCCGCCGTCGATTCGAGCCATTGATGCGTCATATACTTTGTATGATTCAGGCATAGAACCCTGTTCTCCGTATAGTGAATAACAACCCTCAAACATATTGTTGCTTGATAGATAGTCTGAAAAATTCCAATTGTCGCCCACAAAGATTGTATGCAAATTGTCGCACCACCTAAACATTGCGCTCATATTGGTAACGTTGCTAACATCAAACCCACTTAAATCAAGGCTTTCTATATTAGAACAATAAAAGAACATATATTGCATATCCGTTACCTTTTCGGTATTAAGGTTTTCTAAACCTTTGATCTCTTTGAGGTTTAATAATCCATAGAACCAACATGCCGTACTTGTCGGCTTGTAGTTCTTAAATGATTCATCAAACACAACTGTTTCGTAGTCTCCCCATGCCCACGGCGTGTAATTATACGATGTCTGTAATTCTATTGCGCCTTCTGGGATTGTTTCACCTGAGTAGAAAGTGATTGTTTTGTCAGCAAGGATTACGTAAGGTTTGGCAGGGGTAAATGGCTGTTCGCCTGATTTTGTAAAATATCCGGGTTTGCCGTTTTCGGGGTCGTCGATGCGGGCGTAGGTGGCATCGGTGATGCCATATTCGTTAATTGACGAGCCTTTGCCGCCGATAAGTGCAGGACAACCGTTAAACATATCTTCGCTGCTCGTTACGGCAGAAGTTGTCCAATTATCTCCTACATAAATGGTACGAAGGTTGTTGCTGTTAAGAAACATGTCTTCCATATTCGTAACATTTTTTGTAGAAAAATATGACAGATCAAGAGTGGTAAGATTTTCGCAGTTGGCAAACATATAATCCATTTTTGTAACTTTTTCCGTTTTGAAGTTACTGAGGTCAAGTGCTGTGAATTTACCGCTGAACATACCACTCATATTTGTAACGTTTTCAGTATTAAGATATTCTTTCATACCTTGAATTTCCGTCAAATTATGGCACAATAAAAACCAACATACACAACTTGTGGGATAATAATCTGCAAACGATTTGTCGAAGACGACTTTTGTAATATCAGAGGCGACTTCTGACCATTCGTCATTATATGTAGTTCTCATTCCATACGCGCCGTCAAAGTTGGCTTTGTTTTTGTCGTAGTAGAATGTGAGAGTGCCGTTGTCAAAAACAGCGTAAGGTTCATTTGAAACATACGGCTGCTCGCCAGCCTTGGTAAAATATCCCGGAGCATCTGCGCCGCCGTCAATGCGGGCGTAGGTCGCGTCGATAAAGTCTGCATTGTATGCCGTGCCTTTGCCGCCGTAGAGATTGTTGCAGCCGTAGAACATATACTCGGCAGTAACATTCTTAGTAGTCCAATTGTCGCCGACATAGATTGTTTGGAGACTGCTGCAACCGTTGAACATATAATACATGCTCGTAACCTTCTCTGTGTTGAAATTGCTAACATCGAGTGTGGTAAGACTGCTGCAACCGTAGAACATACTACTCATGTCCATAACCTTCTCAGTGTTGAAATTGGAAACATCGAGTGAGGTAAGACTGCTGCAATCGTAGAACATACCACTCATATCTGTAACGTACTGAGTATTTAAATTTTCAAGGCCTTTGATTTCCGTCATATTGTTGAAAGTGTTGAAAGACCCAAACCAATTGGCACACGTAGTCGGATGATAATTTGCGAAGGACTTGTCGATTATCACCTTTTTAACTGTACCCGGATTGTTAAACAGATTATTGCTTCCAAATATAGCACCTTGTTTATATTCACCATAATAAAGCGTTAGAACGCCATTGTCGTCAAGATAAGCATAGGAGGTGTCCTTGGCTGTTACATTGACTTCGTATGTGGTGGTTGCATTTAGGAATTTGACTGTAACAATCTGTTTGCCGACCTTGGTGCTATCGTAACCGCTTGGAGTAATATTGAAATAATTATTATACGGCAACTGCTGAGCCTCACGATTGTTGAAATTGACGTTCAAAATTCCACTTTGTCTATTGATAGGTTCACCCAAAGTATGTTCGGAATAAGGGTTAACGGAAAAATCAATAGATGTTACAGTTGCTTTGGAGTTTCCTTTTTTGGTAAAATAACCCGGGGCATTGTCGCCACCGTCGATTTGAGCCATTGATGCGTCATATACTTTGTATGATTCAGGCATAGAACCCTGTTCTCCGTATAGTGAATAACAATCCGCAAACATATTGTTGCTTGATAGATAGTCTGAAAGATTCCAATTGTCGCCCACAAAGATTGTATGCAAATTGTAGCAGTTCGTAAACATACAGTCCATATTAGTAACGTTGCTAACATCAAAACCACTTAAATCAAGGCTTTCTATAAGGGAGCATCCATTGAACATAAATTGCATATCTGTTACCTTTTCGGTATTCAGGTTTTCTAAACCTTTGATCTCTTTGAGGTTAAATAATCCCAAGAACCAAGTGGCCGTACTTGTTGGCTTGTAGTTCTTAAAAGATTTATCAAACACAACTGTTTCGTAGTCTCCCCATATCCACGGCGTGTTAAAAAAATACGACGACTTCAATTCATACGCGCCTTCTGGGATTGTTTCACCTGAGTAGAAAGTGATTGTTTTGTCAGCAAGGATTACGTAAGGTTTGGCAGGGGTAAATGGCTGTTCGCCTGATTTTGT
>JAEEGK010012903.1_pt1 | contig 18914 bp, 16 predicted proteins | sample 8958771 | NCBI WGS metagenome assembly JAEEGK01 (sample SAMN16246547, study PRJNA631951) | gut metagenome | biome: gut microbiome; feature: rumen; material: SC-attached | host: Bos | place: Iran: Karaj | collected 2018-10
GTATACGCAAATATTGATGCATAGTTAATTTTTAGGATAATCATTGATAATGAAAACAGCAAACTCCTTCTGGCGTTTGCTGTTTTTTTATCATAATTCAAACAAAAATCCCAAAAACATTTTGCATCCTCACAAAAAATATTTTTCTTTGCAACATATAATAAAAGGAACGCAATATGAACATTACATTCAAAGACAAGGACTTGGAGAAATGTGCAGTTAATGCGAAGTACAGAATGAAAACACTTGGCGCATTACGTTCAAAACTTTTCCAAAAACGGCTTGACGACTTGCGGAACGCCGAAAATTTGGAAAAGACACGTTATTTGCCCGGCAATTATCACGAACTTGTCGGCAATAGGAAAGGTCAGTGGGCTTGTAGTTTGGACCAACCATACAGGCTGATTTTTGAACCGCACGAGGAACCAATTCCAACCGATGAAAACGGAAAATATCTTTGGATTGAAATCAAAGGCGTTGAAATAATTGAAATTACAAACTATCACGAAAAATAATTATGGCAAGGACAGGAGCATATATAGTGCCGACTGAGGCATTTCACCCGGGTGAAACATTGGAGGAAAAACTCCAAGAAATGGGACTTTCGTACATTGAGTTTTCCACTGTGTCGGGACTTGACATCGATACTGTGAAGGGCATTGTGTCGTGTAAAATTGACGTCAACCCTAAAATCGCCAAAATCCTTGAACGATACACCCAAATTCCGCAAGACTTTTGGCTAAACAAGCAGGAAACCTTCAATCGTTACCGTATGGAAAAACTTGCCAAAAGCCTCGTCAACGATATGAGGAAGGATTTTTACGGACGAAAACAGCAAATCAAATCCTCCGCCGAAAGCCTTTACAGGTTTGCGGAGAGTTTGTAATGGGAAGGTATCGGCATCTCCCAAAAAGAAAAAGTGAAAAATTACGTAAAATCACCTATTGCAAACACCGCCAAAACTTAATACATTTGCAATCAAGTAAAAAAGACGAATATGATTGCAGAAAAGATACAGAACTATATCGACACGTTGCAGGCGGAGGAGCGCGGCAACTTGTTGAATATCATCAATATAATCGAGGCTAACAACCCCATCGAAAGCAGCGACGCCGACGAACTTCTTGACATCGCCGCCAACGAAATCAATGCCGATTCCACAACGTTGGCAAGCATCGCCGCATACGCCTTCCTTGAACGCGAAACACTTGTCAACCTTTTGGAAACCAACACTTTTGGCGACGAAATGGGCGGCATACTCAAAGGCGTGTTGAAAATACCCGACTTCAACATCGACAAACTCAAAGAACAGACCGAAAACCACATCAAACTCCTCGTTACCTTATCCGGCGACGTGAGGGCGATAATCATTTTGTTGGCTGTTAACCTCCAAAAAATCAGACATATAACCACGCTCGACGACCCCGACAGCGTCCGCACGGCAAGCCTTGTGCAGTACCTCTACGGCCCAATCGCGCACCGAATCGGTCTTTACAAAATAAAAACCGAAATGGAGGAGACCTGCCTCAAATTTTTTGAGTACGACACATACCGCTCCATTGCCGACAAGTTGCAGATTACCAAGACGGAACGCGACCGCTACATCGAGGAGTTCATCGAGCCGTTGAAGAAAAAATTTGAGAAATCCAACCTCAAAGTCCACATCAAGGGCCGTCCAAAATCCATCTCGTCGATATACGCCAAAATGAAAAAACAGGGCGTGGACGTTGACGGCATCTACGACCTATTTGCAATCCGCGTCATCATCGACTCCAAACCCGAGGACGAAAAGTCTGACTGTTGGAAGGTGTATTCGATAATCACAGAAAAGTACAAGCCAAATCCGTACCGTCTCCGTGATTGGATAAGTGTGCCCAAATCAAGCGGTTACGAATCGTTGCACACCACGCTCATCGGCCCGCAAGGACGTTGGGTGGAGGTTCAAATACGCACCGAGCGTATGGACGAAGTGGCTGAAAAAGGCCTTGCCGCGCATTGGAAATACAAGAACGGCACCGACGGAAAGGCGGGTACAAACATTTTCACCAAAATTCGCGAGGCCATCGAAAACCCTGACAATGCACAGCAGTCGTCGGCGGAAAAAAAGGCTCTGTACAGCGACGAAATCTACATTTTCACGCCCAAAGGCGACCTCAAAAAAATGCACAAGGGCGACACGGTGCTCGATTTTGCTTTTGCAATACATTCGGACGTCGGCAGCAAGTGCATAGGCGCGCACGTCAACGGCAAGTTTGTGTCGTTCAAGCACTTACTGTCCAATGGCGACACCGTGAGCGTACTCACCGCCGCCAACCAAAAGCCCGCCGCAGAGTGGATTAAGATTGCCAACAACAGCCGCACCAAGACCCGAATCCGCCGCATTGTGGACGCGCAAAACAACCGACTTGCCGAAATCGGTCGCGACATCGTGCGCCAAAAATTTCAGCAAATGGGGCTTGATTTCAACGTTACCAACGTGCAGCCCCTACTCCGCGCTTACGGCGTGGAAAGCCCGATTGACCTCTATCAGGGTCTTGGCGAGGGCAAACTCGACCTCCACAAAATCAAACAGGCGTACCAATCCACCGCCGAACCCGAACCGCCCGCCCCAACCCCACAGCAGGAGGAGCGCAAGTACCGCGAAGCAGTAGCCGGCGACGATTCCGACTACCTGACTATCAGCAATATGGACACGATTAACTACACTTTTGCCAAGTGTTGCAATCCGCTGCCGGGCGACAGGATTTTTGCATTTGTAACGGCTACAAGCGGCACCAAAATCCACCGTTACGACTGTCCAAACGCCAAAAACATCCTCCAAAAATATCCTTACCGCGTGGTGAACGCAGTTTGGAAAAAGGAGGCATCCAAAGACCTGATGAACGCCACGATACACATCTCAGGCGTTTATGATATTTCGATGAGTGCAGCCATCAACAATGTGATTATCAACGATTTTCACGTCCATATCCGCTCGTTTAGCATCACCGAGGAGCCGGGTGGCAAATTCTCCGCCACACTCTCCGTCAACCTCCTCGGCGAAAACCAACTAAACGCCATCGTGGAGCACCTCAAACGACTGAAAAACGTGGAAAAAGTGATGGCGTAATGGGGGAAACAGGCGGCTTGAACGCCAACGATTATTTACAGGATTTAATCAATATACCCACCCAAGCGGCAAAACGTGGACATCGTGCCAAAATATTTTTGATACCGATTTCTAACGCTATTAAATTGCCCTCAATTACTTTGTCATAATTGTTTTTGATGGTCAAAAGCCGCTTGGATGGCGCCCCATTGGGAGTGGTATTAATTTCTTCCGGATTGGCATAAGAAGTGATGATTTCCTGAGTTTGCAAGGCTTCTTTTTCTGAAAAATAAGCTCTGAAACCATCATTGTTGGAAAACAGAAGAGCCTCAAATTCGTGCAGTTGTATATAAGGTATGAAACGACGGTCGTTGATGTCGGCGGCGATGCATTGTTCCATTACTGCAACTTGTTCAGGATGCGACGATATGTTTTCCCATCTCTCTTTGAATGGCACTTCCGGCATCCTAAAAAAGTCAACAAACATCGACACAACAAAATCGTCTTGTAAAGATTTGAGCAATTTGAGCGCGTCGTTTTTGAGATGAGCATAATTCACAAACCCACCTCTGCCGTTTTTACTCGTCCTTATTAATACAGGCGTAACTATATAAATGCCAAATTGTTGCAAATACGGCAACAACAATTCTTTAACAAATTGTTGCTCCGTCTGACCTTCTACTATGACATACAATCTCTTCACGGCTGACCTCCAATAATATTCTTTTCCCAAATATCACCAATACTATACTCTGACAACCAAGCACTTAATTCTTTGCTGTCGAGCCTGTTGAATACCGTTTGATTGTCAGCCCTGTCAACAACCAAAATATCTTCCGGCTCAAAACAATTAACCAAATTAACCGACTGCGTCGCTAAAATGATTTGTTTTTCTTTTGCTGCACGACGTACCAATGCCGCCAATTTGTTGATGGCGGTAGGGTGCAATCCCAATTCGGGTTCGTCGATTATAATGGTTTTGGGCAAATTGGGCTGCAAAAGCAACGTCGCCAACGCAATAAATCGCAACGTCCCGTCTGAAAAACTATTGGCATCCAAATATGCATCTGAATCCTTTTCCTCCCATTCCATAAAAATCATTCCATTGGGATTTTCACGGAGTTTAAAACATTTAAAATATGGGACAATAGAGCGAACTACCCCCTCAATCAACTTAAAACTCTGTGGCTCCGTCTGTTGCAATCTATACAAAAAAGCCGCAAGATTAGAAGCGTCGTGGCGCAAAAAATCATTGTCTCTCACATTGCAACTTCCTCTCATTGTAGATGTTATGCTCGTATCGTGAAAATGATAAACAGTGAAACTTCTTAAAAAACTCCTCAAATATGTAGCACGATTTTTATAACTATCCAAAATGTTCGACTCCTCTACCGCATTGTCCCATAGCATTTTGCTCCACGATTCATCGTAATTTTTTTTGTTATCTTGCCATTTATTGTAAAAATCGCCTGACATTTCGATAAATGCCTTGTCGCCCACCGCAGGTTTCAACGTGAAAAAAAACGCATTCGTATTGTCAAAATCAATCAAACTTTTAATAAATCCCGAATGTTTTTTCCCTTGGTACAAAAAACGGTCAAAACCACCTCTTTCAAGCACATAACTTCCAAGTCGTTTGTTAAGAATAGCGTTAACTAACTCAAAAAAGGAGATAAAATTGCTTTTGCCAACACCGTTTGACCCTATCAATACATTAAGGTTGTTCAAACTGATGTCGGCGTAACGAATTGATTTATAATTTTGTATGAAAATTTTTTCAATCATAATGTTGCAAAATTATTACATTTGAACTTAAAAAACAAACTTTTCACCAAAAATTTTCGCAAAATCATTATCTTTGCAACCAAAACAATTAATAACAACATTTTCATCAATAAAAATGAAACATCTCATTGCTGCACTGATACTTACACTCACGACGGTACACATTGCCGCCGCGCAGACACGTTACGCCATCCCTGTGAAAATTTGGGCGTATGGCGTACAAAACGCGCCGTCTTACGACGACATCAAAAACACTCTCCAAAACCTCAACCGTCTCAACGCGCAGACCGAAACCGGGTTTTCGTATTACCTTGTGGATTTGGAGTTTGTCAGGAAAAAGAAATTCGACAATATGGGTTTTGGCATTCAGATGCCTTGGCAGTCGATAACTCGCCACGAAAAACACCTCCTCAACATCGCCCTCGTCGGCGGCCTGCACAAGTCGGGCGACAAACAAAAAGGACAAGGCAGGACGGGCGTATGTTTCAGTCCGACGGGCAGCGTAACTGTTACCAAGGGCGAGGATATGTCAGTTGTAACGCACGAGGTGGGGCATTTTCTCGGGTTGAAACACCAATTTGACCTCCAAGACAACATTATGTCCTACAATCCCGACAAGTCCAAACGCCGCGTCTTCACCCCCGAACAGAAAAAACAGATGCTCAACGAAGCCGCCAAAATGAAAAATTCAAAACTTTGGCAACTCGCTGAGGACGAACCTGTTGCAGACGAACAAGAACCCGATTCTCAATACGAACTCGCCACCCCAATCCGCAGCGGCAAAACCCAACAGCACACTTTCCACCGCATCATCAACAACGATGGCGCAACTTCCTACGACTCAGAGGATTGGTTGAGATTTTCATTCTCAAAAAAGACCACCCTCGACAACCCAAAAATCACTGTGGAATCCGCTCAAACTGTCAAGATAGAACTCCTTGACAACAACCGCAATTCAGTTGCCTCCAACGACAAAGACAACACCCTGAGCCTCAACGGAATAGCCCCCGGCTCGTACTTCATCAAGATAACCAATTTGCAAAAATCCACCGCCACGTATTCAGTTACGCTCCGCCTAAACAACGATTAATTATGAGCCTTGTAGAAGCGATTGTTTATTTGATAGCGTCGGGCGGACACGGTATGCGAGTTGACCAAATCGCCGACCAAATCAACGCCCGAAAACTCCATCAACGCAAAGACGGTCAGCCTGTTACTATTCAACAAGTTTACGCCGTCATAATGCATCATCCCGAAACCTTCGTCAAGGAAGACGGACGGATTAGGTTGATAATGTAGGAGAGAGGAATGAGGAAAGAGGAGAGAGGAATGAGGAAAGAGGAGAGATTAAAGAGGATAGTTAACTATTAATTATTAGAAATTATGAAAAAAATCCTTTTAGCATTTGCGCTGACTGCCGCTGTGATGACGGCGGGCGCACAGGTCAAGGAATTGGAGCCGGACGATGTTTTCGAATTGACGGAACCGGAAGCAGTCAACCCCGAAGATGGCGATGATGGTCCGCAGGATTGTTTCCCTGTAACGAACATCAAAGCCACAAGCCGCCTTGCATCACAGGGCGCAAACAATTACAATGAGAAAAACCTATATGACGAAGATTTCAAGACGTCGTGGGTAGAAGGTGTAAAAGGCTATGGCATTGGTGAAAAAATCACATTCACCCTCGAAGATGTATATGCGGGTGCGACAGGCATCATCATCACCAACGGATACTCCAAAAGCCCGACCGCTTGGAAAAACAATTCGCGCGTCAAGCAACTGAAATTCAGCGTGGACGGCGAACCGAAATACATCCTCAATCTCAAAGATCAAATGGGTGACCAAGTCTTTCGGTGGGACGAGGACGGGGCTGTCAACGAAGACGGCGACAAGTTGGTGGGAACATTTACCGTAACACTCGAAATCCTTGACGTTTACAAGGGCGACAAGTACGACGACACGGCAATCTCGGAGGTTCTGTTCTTGGGTTGCTATTAACAACGAGAAAACAGTAAAAAAATTTGGAATCGGTTGCGAAATAATTATTATTTTTGCAACCGATTTCATTTTTCACTAACCTTAAATTTTATTATGAAAAAGTCATTAATATTTGCAATGGCGGCAATGACGCTCGCAGCGTGCGGCGGCAATGCGCAAAAGGCCAACACAGAAGGATCCACAAAAGCCGATGCAGTGCAATTGCCTGCCTCTCAGCGAGTTTTGGAGAACGGCGGTCAGGGCGACTTCAAGGCGGTGATGTTTGAAGACCCGTCCCTCAAAGCCCACACAATCTTCTGCCCAAAGGATCTCTCTAAGTTCAACAAGGACAATCCGCTGCCCGTACTCGTTTGGGGCAACGGCGCGTGCAACAACTCCCCGCACGAGCACATCAATTTCCTCAACGAAATTGCATCCCACGGCTACCTCGTAGTTGCAACCGGCTATATGCCGCAGGACACCGGTTTCTACAAAGGCCCGATGTCAACCACGCAGCAACAGATTGAATCCATCGATTGGGCAATCGCGCAAAACGGCGACCAAAAGAGTTACCTCTACGGCAAGGTAAACACCAACGCAATCGCCGCCGCCGGTATGTCGTGCGGTGGGTTGCAGACCCTCTTCAACTGCGCCGACCCGCGCCTGAAAACAATTATGATCTGCAACAGCGGCCTGTTCATCAACCCGATGGGCGCAATCCCCAATATGCCTATGCCTGAAAAATCCAAACTCGAAGAACTCCACACACCCGTCATCTACATCCTCGGCGGCAAGGAGGACATCGCCTACGAAAACGGTATGGACGACTTCCACAGAATCAAGCACGTGCCCGCATTTGCAGCCAACTATCCCGTTGGACACGGCGGCACCTACGCACAGCAATTTGGCGGCGAATTTTCGGTGGTGGCTTTGGCTTGGCTCGATTGGCAACTCAAAGGCGACAAGAAGGCAGCCGAAATGTTCAAGGGCGACTCCCCCACCCTCGCTTCCCGCGAAAAATGGGTGATTGAGAAGAACGAACTCATCGACAAGTAAACGTTTCACCACCTTGCGGTGATGGATTTTTTTAACGGAAATTACCGAAAATTTATTCGTCAATTATCGTCAATATCTCCGATGATTCACAATAAATTTTCGGTAATTATTTTACATTTTGGTTAATTTCTGTCCGTAAGGACACTTCCAAATACGTATTCTCAAAAAATATATTAAAAAATTCTTCATTCGCAATTAAACCAACAATAAAAAACGCAGTCAAATATTAACGAAAAACTACAATTTTTAACCATAAATTATAATATACATCTTATGAGAAACAATTTAAAAGTTTCGATTGTAATCGCGATGCTTGTAGGTCAAGCATTTACACTTTCGGCGCAGAACAGGAACGCGCAGCCCCAACAACAGGTGGCGCCCTCGCCGAGCATCGACAACTATTTTGTGCCCGCGTCATCTACGCCCGCCAAACCCAACGAAGACGGCTTCATCGGCCGTTGGCTCCTCTTGGACCCCATCGGACGCCCCAACCGTGGCAACACGGTGTTCGTTGACAGTTACATCCGCGAGCAATTCGCCAAGGAGTACTACCCCAACCAATTCAAGACAATCCCCAAAAACGGCGAGAAGGTGAAGGCTAACGTCCTCAAAGAGCCGGAGGTGAAATTTGACGGCCCGCGTCCTCCGATGGGATTCAAGTTCCCCGACCCCGTGCCCGCCAAGGAGACACTCGTATGGCACGCCTACGACAGCAAACTCTTCAACGTGAAACTCTACCGTTTTGCAACAGGCAACAACAAGACCCGCTACGGCATCATCTTCCACGCCGTTACGGTCATCAATTGTGAACAAGACATCCCCAACGTGCGCCTTGCAGTGGGCTCCAACTCGGCTTCGATGTGGTGGCTCAACGACGAGGAGGCTGTAATCCTCTCGGGCGACCGCCGTATGGTGATGGACGACTGCGTCTCCAAGCGCATCACCCTCAAAAAGGGCAAAAACGTACTTCGCGGCGCTGTCATCAACGGACCCGGTATGAGCGACTTCTGCGTAAGGTTCATCGACGAAAACGGACAACCCGTCAAGAACATCACAATCACCTGCAACTAATTTAAGGAGTGTCCTTCGGACAGAAACCTTTTCAAATCAATACAAATTTTATGAATGCTAATTATTTGAGCATCTGAGATTTGTCAGATTAAAAAAAATTGCAAAATTCTTAAAATAATTGCAAGAAAAAAAGATTTGCAAGATTTTTAAATGATTTGCAAGATTTCTAAAAGATTTGTAAGATTTTTAAAAGATTTGTAAGATTTCTCGCGGAGCGACTATCAATTTAATAACAAACATTTATTATTAGAAAACAATGAGAACAAGAAATATACTTGCAGGCGCGTTGTGCGTGGCGTCGGCGGCATTTGTACAAAACACCAACGCACAGATAGGCACACCGTTCATCCACGACCCCTCCACCATTATGGAGTGCAATGGCAAATACTACACCTTCGGCACGGGCGGCGGCGGTCTGATTTCTGAGGACGGATGGACTTGGAACGGCGGCGCAGAACGTCCCGGCGGCGGCGCGGCTCCCGACGCAATCAAGATTGGCGACCGTTATCTCATCGCCTACTCAACGACAGGCGGCGGTCTCGGCGGCGGTCACGCCGGCAAGGTTGTCACGATGTGGAACAAGACCCTCGACCCCAAGTCGCCCGACTTCAAATTCACCGACCCCATCGAGGTGGGCGGTTCGGAATATGACGAGGATTGCGACGCAATTGACGCAGGCCTCCTCCTCGACCCCACCGACGGACGCCTTTGGCTCTCTTACGGCACGTATTTCGGCTTCATCCGTCTTATAGAACTCGACCCCAAGACCGGCAAGCGCGTTGAGGGCAACAAGGCAATTGATGTAGCCATCGACTGCGAGGCGACAGACCTCATCTACCGCAACGGTTGGTACTATCTCCTTGGCACTCACGGCACTTGCTGCGACGGCGCCAATTCCACCTACAACATCGTCTGCGGACGCTCGCGCAAGGTGACGGGTCCGTATGTTGACAATGTAGGCCGCGATATGATTCACGGCGGCGGCAAGATGGTTGTGGATGCAGAAGACCGTCGTTTTGGCGCGGGACACTTCGGCCGCGAAATCATCACCGATGGCATCGAAAAGATGTCGTTCCACTTTGAGGCCGACCTCGATATGAGCGGTTACAGCACATTGGCAATACGCCCGATTATTTGGAAAAACGATTGGCCCACCGTCGGCGAAAACATCGAGGACGGCGTTTACGAAATCTCCTCCGAGCGTCGCGGCTACGCACTCGAACTCAGCGTCGATTTCACACGCGCACAGGGCGGTATGCGTTGGTTCAACCGCGATCAGGAACGCCCCATTGAAAGGGTTAACAATCAGGTGCTTGCCGACGTTCAAAACACCTTCCCCTCGGGCGTCAACCCCGTCAGGATGAACGAATGGATGAACCGTCCGCATCAGCGTTGGCAGGTGGTGGCAGTACCCGAAAAGGGCGGCTACCTCGGCGGACCTTACTTCAAGATTGTCGTAGAAGGCACCAACCGCGCACTCGCAGCCACAGCCGAGGCAGAGGTTGTAACAGTGCCCGAATACACCGGCGCAGACGAGCAACTTTGGCGCATCGACCAATGCATCGACGGCACTTACCGCATAATGCCCAAGAGCGTCCCGGGTCACAACGGCGAAGAATTGGTGCTCTACTCCATCGGCGACAGCACCCCCACACTCGCCAAGTTCGACTTCAACAACGACAATTCAAAATGGAATTTCAGAAAAAAATAGTGTGTTGAATCATAGTAAGTTGATAATTAAAGGGAACGGAGATTTCATTCTTCCGTTCCCTTTTTTTTGATTTTTTTTCAACCACGGAAAACACAGAAAGCACGGATACTCATTAAATTACAACAAAAATAAAAATATTTTTTGTTACGGAAAACACAGAACGAGATTACAAACGCAAAGTCTATCTATGAAACCCATTTTCATTTCTGTGTTTTTCCGTGCTTTCCGTGGTTAAAACACCTTACAATACCTCGGCGAAATAGTGTTTGCGCAGCGGCATCGTAACAGCCTCGCCGGTGAGTTTTACGTTGGCGGTCTGACGGATGTCGGCGGACGACGCACCGATTTTGATGGTGAATTTGCCGGAGGCGATGTTCCATTGATTGTTGGCGAAATACCCCAACTGCGACGGCGCAACGGCGAATTTCACGGTCTGTTTTTCGCCCGGATTGAGCGACACGCGGGCAAATCCCTGCAACTGTATCGGCCTGATGTTCTGACTCTTGTCAGTGGGCGATACGTACAACTGCACGATTTCGTCGGCGGCAACAGAGCCGGTGTTTTCCACATTGACGCTTACATTGAACCTCTCGGCGTCGGTGGGCACATTGGTATCTACAACAATGTCGGAATATTGGAACGTCGTGTACGAAAGTCCGTAGCCAAACGGATAGGCGATGCGCTTGTCGGGTTCGTTATTATAATTGTAACAAACCGCCTCGTGCAACTCTTCTGCGGGGTACGAAACGGAAAGTTTTCCCGAGGGGCTAACGTTGCCAAAGATGATGTCAGCCAATGCGTTGCCGCCTTCCTCGCCCGGATACCAAGCCTGAATCACGGCGGCGCACTTTTCGGCGAGACCGCTGATTACCTGCGCCCTGCCGCCAAAAATGACAAGCACGACGGGTTTGCCGGTTGCAATGAGTTTGTTGACAAACTCCTCCTGACAACCGGGCAGACGGAGTGTCTTGCGGTCACGGTTTTCGCCGCAGAGGATGGCGTTTTCACCGACGGCGGCAATTATCACGTCGCTCTGTTTTGCCATTGCGAGAGCCGCCTTTTCGTCAGCCTCCTCGCCGCTGTCAATCTTGCGGTTTTGGATTTCTTTCAGGTAGGCAACACGCGGGTCGCCGCTCTGATCCACTACGGTCTCCACTTCCTCAGTCCAATCGCAACCACGCTGATAATCAAGCGAAAATCCGCGCGGCAACTTGTTGGAAAGTCCGTCTTTCAAGCCGACAATTTTCGGGTGCAGACCGTCCTCGATTGTGCTCTTCCAAAAGAATCTCATCGACTGATAGGTGTAGTCGCCGAGCATCGCCCACATCGAATTGGCGTTAGGACCTGTGAGAGCGATTTTGGTTTTCTTGGTTTTGAGCGGGAGGACGCCATTGTTTTTAAGCATCACAACCGACTGAGTGGCAAGTTGATAGGCGGTGTTGCGCTCCACGGGGGTGTCAAATTGGATGTGTCCCTCGTCGTAGAGTTTCACATTGTCGCCAAGCGTGCCAACCATATATTTGAATTTCAGGACGCGCTTAACAGCCGCCTCAAAAGTCTGTTCCGTTACAAGACCTTTCTCTATGGCTTCGGGAATGAGTTTGTAATTGTCGCCATTCGGGAAATCAACATCATTTCCGGCGTTGATGGCTGCGGCGGCACGTTGGAGCGGCGTCATATTGTCGTCCACCTGATCTATTGAGCCATAATCACTTACCATAATGCCGTCGTATCCGAGATAATTGCGGAGGATGTCTTGCTGAATCTGCCGGTTGGCAACGCATTTGGTGCCGTCCACAGCGTGATAGCCGGTCATTACCACCTTGCTGCCCTCCTGACGGATGCAAGCCTCGTGCGGCAGGAGAATTTCTTCCATAAGTTCCTTCTTGTCAGCGTTGCCGCCGCCACCATATCCGAGAAAATGTTTTGTGCAGGCTGCCACACCTTTTTTGAGGTCGCCGTGTTGGAGACCGCGCACAAATGCCGTAGCCATCACAGCCGAAAGGTAAGCGTCCTCGCCGTAGGACTCTTCAAGGCGGTTGAACGACGGGTCGCGCACCACGTCAATCATTGGCGACAACGATAGAAATCCGCCCGCCTTCCTCAACGCCGCCGCCGTCTCAAAGGTCTTCTTCTCGGCAAGCGCGGGATTGAATGAGCAAGCCAAACCGATTTGCTGCGGATACACAGTGGCTTCCATCGCATTGACACCGCTCAAAACCTCCTCGTGCATCAGCGCGGGGATGCCGCTCGGCGTATTGTGGATGAGCCAATCCTGCATCTGCGCCACCATATCGCGCACCTTGTCGGGCGGGAGTTGGGTGTTGAGCATAAACTGAGAACAATGCCCCACACCGAATGGGATTTTTTCGGCGCATTTTTCGGGCATCAGTTTATTGTCCTCGTCAAAAAACTGCGTCATATATATGCCGCACAACTGCGCCACGCGCTCCTCGTTGGTCATTTTTGCATACAACGAATCTACTTTTGCGTCGATGTCGTTGGCCTGTGGCTGCGTGTCGCAACCTGCAATGGTTCCTGCAAGAGTCATAATTGCTGCGTATTTTGTGATGTTTTTCATAAATTATACATTAGGATGATTATTTCATTGCGCAAAGTTAAAAGAAAAATTTGTTATACAATATTTTTGGGAATATCATTTCAACAATTCCACCGGATTGATTTTGAAAAAATCCTCGACCTGACGCGGGCCCATTATCACCTGAATGAACTTTCTCGGCTCATTCATTCGGTCTATAATTATCTTATAATCAATACGTTTGTACATATTCAAAAATTTTACTCAGTGCATTGAGTAATTTTACTCAGTGCACTGCGCAAATATAAGAATTAATTTTGGAATAGAATTTTGACATATCAAACATTTAAGCCTTTTTAACTACCAAAAATTTGTTTATTCCAATATATCCCCTTACATTTGGCATCGAAAAACAATTATTACAAACAATCAAAAATACAACAATTATGACAAAATGGATTTGCCCCGTTTGCGGCTATGTACACGAAGGAGAGGAGCCGCCAGAGCGTTGCCCGCAGTGCAAGGTGCCCGGCTCTAAGTTCAAGAAGATGGAAGAGAACGCAGCCTTGCAATTCGTTACCGAGCATGTAATCGGCATCGCCAAGGATATTCCCGATACTGAAGACGGCAAGTTTGTGTTGCAGGGGTTGAAAGACCACTTCAACGGTGAATGTTCGGAGGTGGGCATGTACCTCGCAATGAGCCGTCAGGCCGACCGTGAGGGCTATCCCGAGATTGCCGAGGCGTTCAGGCGTTACGCATTCGAGGAGGCTGACCACGCAGCAAGGTTTGCCGAGATGCTTGGCGAGGTAGTCTGGGACACCAAGACCAACGTGGAGAAGCGCATGCTCGCCGAGGAAGGCGCATGCAAGGGCAAAATGGACATCGCAAAGGTGGCAAAGCAGCTCAACCTCGACGCCATCCACGATTCAGTACACGAAATGGCTAAGGACGAAGCCCGCCACGGCGCAGGTTTCCAGGGACTCTTCAACAGGTACTTCAAGAAGTAAAACGCAAATCGGTTTTTCTTTTAACGTGAATTACCGTCAATTTAATCGTCAATTATCGAAAATTTCTTTTAGAAAATTAATGGTAATTGACGTCTAAATTGACGGTAATTTTTGTTTATAAAAATCAACTCCGCAAGGAGTTGCACGTTCGTTTACAATGCTGATTCCTCGTAGTTGGAGAGGTAATTGTCGCGGAGCTGGTTGTGGAGGGCAACCATCTGGAGGGCAGTTGCAGCCGCCTCGTCGCCCTTGTTGCCGAGCGAGCCGCCGCAGCGTTCACGCGCCTGCTCGATGTTGTTGGTGGTGAGCACGCCGAAGATAACGGGCTGGTTGTACTTGATGTTGAGCTCGGTGATGCCCTGCGTAACACCGTTGCAGATGAAGTCAAAATGCCTTGTGTCGCCCTGGATGACGCATCCAAGCACAATTACAGCGTCCACGTCGGTGTATTCGAGGAGGCTCTGTGCGCCGAGCGTGAGTTCAAAAGTACCAGGAACGCTCACCGTCACGATGTTTTCTTCCTTCACATTGTGCTTGACGAGGGTGTCGTGTGCGCCCTTGAGGAGTGCGTCGGTGATTTCGTGGTTCCATTGCGCCACTACGACGCCTATTTTCATGTCGATGCCGTTGGGTATCTCAGCCGACCCGAAGTCGGAAAGGTTCTTGAGGTTTGATGCCATTGGTTTGATGTTTTTTGATGATTATTAACGCCACAAAATTATATAAAAAAATTTCCCAGTGCAACTTTTTTGCGTCTATTACGTTAAAATACACAACAAACCAAAGAAGCAGACGATGAAAATAAAATACACACTCCCGACCATCCTGGCGTTGGCATTGATGCTATCGACATCGTGCCACAAGGACGAAGACCATATCGTCGAAGAAGACGACAACGGCATCCAGACCATCAACAGCAAGCCCGAAGACGAGGATCCAATTGTCCTCAAAAACCGCGAACTCCTATCGGAGCTTGACGGCAATGTCAGCGACAACGGCAGTTTCGTGATAGAACAGGCGGTCAGGGCAGGCAACTGGGAGGACGGCGAATACAATACGTGCAGCTACAGTTACATCTCCACCACAGCCTCGGGACAGCCCGTATGGCTCACCGGACGTATGGCGTGGCCCAAAGACGGCGACGCCAAAAATATCGTTGTTGGCTGCCACTCCACCATCACCGACAACGCCTCCTGCCCCTCCAAAAGCATCTCCCCAATCTCCGAATGTGGCATTGCAAGCGCGATGTTTGCATCCAATTCGCTTGTGGTGTTCCCTGATTATGAGGGATTTGGCTCTACAGCCGACCGTCCCCAGGCATATCTCTGTCAGGAGGCGACGGCGCGTCAGGTGGTGGACGGCATTGCGGCTGCACGCGAAGAATTGGTAAAACGCCACCACGGAAGCATCCACGACGGACATAAGACCGTTGTCATCGGATATTCGCAGGGTGCGGCAGTGGCGATGGCTGTGCAAAAATACCTCGAACAAGGTTTCCCCGGCGAACAACCCAAGACAGAGGCAATCCATTTTGCCGGCATAGTTTGCGCCGACGGCCCTTACGACCCATTGGCAACCATCAAAAAATACGTCAGCGACGACAGGCTCTACATGCCGGCAATTGCGCCATTGATGGTGAAAGGATTGTGCGAAACCCACCCGCTGCTCGCCGGACGATACAGGGCGGATGATTTTCTTTACGCCGATTTCCTCAATAGCGGCATCCTCAGATGGATTGTCGATAAGACGCACACAGTCAACGAGATACAGCAAAGCCTCTGCGACTATTCCATCGACCATTCGCTCGGCACAGGCGAATATGAAACCTCGACGGGCGACCCGGTGTTCACGATGTACGGTCAGGCGGATTTGCACCCCGATTCGCACATGAGCCAGACCGACGGCTACATCGCAATGAATGTAATCAACAATGACAATTATTATTGGCGCACCACATCCGGCTCTCGTTTTGCGCCGCCGTCGCAGATGCTCAAGAAGGAGCTGTTGGATTTTATCAATGGCAAATCGGCAAAATCCGATGCGCACACCAATTTTCTAATGGCACTCGAAGCCAACAATATGCTCACTGGATGGACTCCGACGCACCCTATGGTGGTATTTCACTCAAAGTACGACGAGGTGATTCCGTTTGTAAATTACGAGAACGCCAAAAGGGCTTTTTCCACGACGGCAATGTTCCACGGCATCATCTACAACACCCGCATGATCAAGATGCACAACGACGTAGGATTGATATTCTATGCATTGTACATGTCTAATTATGCATATTCAATACTCAACAGCAAGGCGTACGCCCTCGAGCCGGAAACCACGATTGACGGAATGTATTAGGAAAGAGGAGAGATTTAAAGAGGAAAGATTAAAGATTAGAGGAAAGTATAAAGATTAAAGAGGAAAGATTAAAGAATCAAGAAAAAATCATTACCTTTGCGCCAAATAATCAAAACATAAAAACATTATGAAACTTTGGGACAAAGGCTTTGACACGGCGGAATTTGTGACCACTTTCACCGTGGGCAAGGACCGCGAAATGGATCTTTATCTTGCCGAATACGACACCCTCGGCTGCATGGCGCACGCGCAGATGCTTTCCGAATGTGGTCTCCTTGGCAAGGACGACAACGAAAAACTCCAGCAGGAACTCCGCAAAATCCATCAATTGGCGGCTGACGGCAAATTTACCATCGCGCCCGACGTGGAGGACGTTCACTCGCAGATAGAATTTCTCCTGACCGAACGTCTCGGCGACCCGGGCAAGCGTATCCACACTGCCCGCAGCCGCAACGACCAGGTTGTAACGGCAGTCAGGCTGTTCACGAGGGCAAAACTCCAAAAGATAATCGAAACCGTCAAAGGCGTTTTTGACACCTTCGTCACCCTCAGCGAAAAATACAAAGACATTCTCCTACCAGGCTACACGCACCTCCAGATAGCGATGCCGAGCAGTTTTGGACTTTGGTTTGGCTGCTATGCGGAGAGCCTTGCCGACGACCTCCAGACGCTCCTTTCGGCTTGGAAAATCAACAACCGCAACCCTCTCGGCAGTGCGGCGGGCTATGGTTCGTCGTTCCCGATTGACCGCCAGCGCACGTCGGATCTTTTGGGTTTTGACAGCCCCGATTACAATTCCGTCTATGCCCAGATGACACGCGGCAAGGTGGAGACTGTGGTGGCGTCGGCTCTCGCGCAACTCTCGCAGACCCTCGCCAAATTCGCCGCCGACTGCTGCCTCTTCATGAGTCAAAATTTCAAGTTCATCTCGCTGCCCAAGGAGTACACCACCGGCTCGTCGATAATGCCGCACAAGGCCAACCCTGACGTTTTTGAGTTGATGCGCGGCTATTGCAACAAAATCAGCGTCCTGCCTTTTGAACTCAACCGCATCACCGGCAACCTCACCTGCGGCTACTTCCGCGACCTGCAACTCCTTAAAGAGAGCTACCTGCCCGTATTCGAGAGGATGCAGATGTGCCTGGACTTCATGGAGTTTATCCTGCCAAAGATCCAGCCCCGCGAAGACATCCTCCAGAATGAGATGTACCAGCCGATATTCACCGTGGAGGCTTTGAACGAAATGGTGGTGGCTGGCGTGCCGTTCCGCGACGCATACAAGGAAGTGGGTCATCAGGTTTTCGAGGGCAAATTCCATTGGGACAAGCCTCTCAACCACACGCACATCGGCAGCATCGGCAACCTCTGCAACGACAAGATTTCAGCGTTGTTTGATTCCATTTACCAGCAATTCAATTTTGACAAGGTGGACGCCGCAATTGCAAAACTCACGAAATGACACTTGAAGAAGCGATAGTATATCTGATTGCGGGCGGTGGTCACGGCCTGACGGTGGAGCAAATCGTCACCATGATCAACGCCCGTCAATTGTACCGGCGCAAAGACGGCCAGCCAGTCACCTTGGCGCAGGTATATGCAACGATTATGCGCAGGAATGATATTTTTGTAAAGGAGGAAGGAAGGATACGGGTGATGATGTAAAGACTCGCCACATGAAACGTCTCTACATCACGTGCAATGCGATACACACCGGCAGACACAAAAAAATGACAGCCGCCAGGAATTACTTCCGGCGGCTGTCAAATTTTCAAATTTCAATTTTCAACATTCAACTTTCAATTTCCAAAATCCACATTACTTGTTTTTGAACTCAACGCTGTCGATGTAGAAACCATCGCCATCGGCGGTGATGCAGATGTTGGAGACGCCGACTGGAACGTATTTCACAGGGGCTGTGATGGAATGCCAATTGCCGTCGGCGGTAGCCTTGACTTTGAACGTGGCTATAACCTTGCCTTGGGGCGAATTTTCACGGATGGAGAACGTGGTGGCATTGTTGACACGGACGTTGACGATGGCGGATGCGCCGCTATTTACTTTGGTGAAATCAACATCCTTATAAACAATGTAACTGCCTTTCTGCTTCAGTGCCGCATACCAGCCCTTGAAGGTGTTGGCGGGATCCACAAAATCGGTTGTAACGTCCGGGGAAGCCTCGTTGTAGCGGTCAACATCTATCCTGCTGAGGGCGGGATTGACGCCCACACCGCGCATTGTCGGCTTTATCTCCTGGATGGTGCCGTCGTGGTTGAAGGTGAGTTTTTCGATGCGTACGCTGCGGCGCTTGTCGTCATTGGGCGAGTA
>JAEEGK010012904.1_pt1 | contig 18914 bp, 18 predicted proteins | sample 8958771 | NCBI WGS metagenome assembly JAEEGK01 (sample SAMN16246547, study PRJNA631951) | gut metagenome | biome: gut microbiome; feature: rumen; material: SC-attached | host: Bos | place: Iran: Karaj | collected 2018-10
ATGGGGGATGGCGCAGGATATTCTTGTCGGTTTCTTTTGTGAGGCAGATGGAGACGGCGATATCCATATGGATGAAAGCGAGTTGAAATACGCTGAATGGGTGAGCCGGGAGAATATAGTATTACAGCCCAATAATCTGAGTCTGACAAATGAGATGATGCGAATGTTTAAAGAAGGAAAAGTATAAAACATTCTTGAAGAACGCGCGTCATCATTTAATTAACGCAGAAGGAGACGGTTTATGGCTACGTACGTGATTAGTGACGTCCATGGTCAGTATGAGATGTTTGTGGAATTACTTGGAAAAATCCAACTGAAGAGTACGGACATGCTTTACGTTCTCGGCGACGTGCTTGACCGCGGACCGCATCCGATAAAAACTCTTAAGTTACTCATGAAAATGCCGAATGCCATATGCATTCTTGGTAATCATGAGCTTATGGCCTTGGAATGTTTGGAGTTTTTGATGCAGGAAATCACGGAGGATTCCATTAATAAGCTGGATGAAAAGACGTTGGATAATCTCCTTACGTGGCAATTTAACGGGTCGCAAACCACCATCGATGAGTTTAGCGATTTGGATTTCGAAGAAAAACAAGAGGTGATCAATTTTATCAAGGACTTCTTGATTTATGAGGAGGTATCGGCAGGAGACAAGGAGTATCTCTTGGTTCACGCGGGACTTGGTAATTATTCCCCTGAGAAGGACTTAGAAGATTATTCGCTTCACGATTTGATCTGGATGAGAGCAGATTATGGCGTAAAGTATTTTGAGGACGTTTACGTTGTCACGGGGCATACGCCAACGCAAACAATTGAAGACAATCCCAGGCCCGGATTTATCTATCGGAAAAATAATCACGTCGCGATCGACTGCGGAGCAAATTATCCCGGCGGCAGGCTTGCCGCCCTATGTCTGGAAACGGGAGAAGAGTTTTATTCATCTCCAAATGAAACGGAGTAAGGGCAGCTGAGCGTTTTTATTTAAGAGATTACGAAAAAATATTGTTTTGGTGCGGAACAAAATGATATAATGTAAAAAATTGGTCATGAACCAGAGGAGGTGCATCATGTTTCAATTAAACAATTTTTATGACAACGGCAATATGAAATGTATCAGTGCATTGGGGCAGTATCAGATTTTTGAACATGAAAAAGATCTTTCCGTATCACCTAGTATGGCGGAGACGGCGTATTTTGCGGCGCAAATGAACGTACGCAGAAGGCAGCTTTTAGTGAACTTAAACGGAACAGGCTGTACCGTGCAGGCGGGAGCCATGCAATGGATGCTCGGCAACGTAAACATGACCTCCGGAGTTAAGGGAGTTGGCAATTTTATTGGAAAAGCCATCGGTTCCGCAGTGACAAAGGAATCCGCAGTGAAGCCGGAATATTCCGGAACAGGTTTATTGATGCTTGAGCCGACGTACAAGCACCTGATCTTTGTGGACGTAGCCCAGTGGGGAAGCATTGTATTGGATGACGGACTTTTCTTGGCGTGTGACAGTACCTTGACGCAGCAAGTGGTTGCCAGAAGCAATCTTTCTTCCGCAGTTTTGGGCGGGGAGGGTTTGTTTAATTTATGCCTCACCGGCAGTGGCGTTGCCGTGCTGGAAAGTCCCGTTCCCCAATCAGAGCTTATTGTGTTCCAGGTACAGGATGACGTTGTCAAGATTGACGGTAACATGGCAATTGCCTGGTCCGGAAGCCTTCAATTTACCGTAGAAAAATCAGGGAAGAGTTTATTGGGTTCGGCAGTCAGCGGAGAAGGACTTGTCAACGTATATCGCGGAACGGGTACCATTTTGATGGCGCCGACGGCATAAGCGAAATGAAATGAGGCAAACGCCGAGTGGAATGGAGCAATGTATCGCGAAGCGATTTTATTAAGGAGGACAATATGGTACAGCAAAATCTATTGAACACGTCCAACGTGGAAGTGATCGCCTCCATGGGCGGCATGACGGTTCTGCAGCATAAGATGGATTTGAGTACGTCTCCCCTGACGTCTAGGATGGAGTATTACAGCGCGCAGATGAAGGTTCAGAAAAAGCAGGTCCTTCTGGCACTGAACGGAAATTCCTATTGCATTCAGGCAGGAGCCATGCAATGGATGAGCGGGCAGGTATCCATGGAGAGCGGCGTGAAGGGCGTCGGAGGTTTTCTTGGCAAGGCCGTTGCGTCAGCAGTAACGAAGGAATCCGTAGCGAAACCGATCTATACGGGATATGGAGAAATGATGCTGGAGCCCACCTATCGTCACATTATATTGACGAACGTTGAGGACTGGGGAGGCCAGATCGTATTGGATGACGGTTTATTCCTGGCTTGTGACGGAACGCTGCAGCAGAAAGTGGTTGCAAGAAGCAACTTATCCAGTGCGGTTTTGGGCAAGGAAGGCTTGTTCAATCTCAGCATTGTCGGAAAAGGCGTTTTGGCAATCGAAAGTATCGTGCCGAGAGAGGAATTGATCGAAATCGTGCTTCAGGATGACGTCATGAAGATTGACGGCAACATGGCAGTTGCATGGTCGGGCAGCCTTAGCTTTACGGTTGAAAAATCGGGAAAGAGTTTGCTTGGTTCGGCAGTCAGCGGAGAGGGTCTTGTCAACGTATATCGCGGTACCGGCAGGATTTGGATGGCACCCGTACTGTATGGCGGCTATAGTGCCGGCGAAACGGTGAGCACGGAGACTGCGGCAAACGGACAAACGGGCACGAAGATGGCAAAGGTGGACGTTGGAAATGCAGTGGACGCCGTTTCCAGCGTGCTAAAAATGTTTAAGTAAAAATATTCTGCAGACCTTCGGATTCGTCACGCAAATCCGTACTTTTTAAAAAGTCCTGGAATCATTGATTCTAAGGACTTTTTTATTATGAGGTTTTATGTTAAAGTAGAATTAATCATATGGCACGTGGCTTTACGGAACAAGAAGCTTGGGGAGGTGGGGCGTATCAATCAGGAAGTATTTCACGTCATTGATCTGGTTATGCAGGCCGTCTATCTTCCTGCCCATTTATGGTTCATTCTCAGATTGATCAAATGGCGCACGCCGTCCCCCGTGTCCAGGTGGTTCATTGTTTTGGTATTTGGCTTGTGGGGGATCGTGCTGGGCGATTTTACGGAAACTATTTTGAGTTTGTTCTGGAAGAATAATGCCATTTACGCTTTTGGCGTCTACTACCAGCTGACGTCAACCATGCTGGCTACCATGGCGTTTTTGATTTGGAATCTGTATGTTGCTGGCAACGTGATAGTTGTGGAAAACAGGGCATTCAGAACGTGTGTCTACGCGCTTTCCCTTGCCGTGGCCGTCATCATCTGTACGGATCCGTTACATCATTTGTTTTATGAAAAGCTGATTCTTGACGAACCCGTGATCCACGGAAAAGTGTTTGCCCCCTGCGTGCTGATCGTGTATGGAATGCTTTTGGCCGGATGGATCATTTCCTTGGTCCATATAGTGAAGTTTGGGGAGGACAAGTTAAAAAGAATTCTTGTTTTTTCCATGTATCCCCTGCTCCCCGGCATTACCAATCTGATCCGATCCCTGACGGGCTTTACCCTGATCGATTTAAATCCTTTAGTTATGACAATATGCATTGCCTGCCTTTATTCTATGGTATTTAAGAACCATTACGTCAGCATTCTGCCGGCATCGATGGAACAGACGTTGGAGCAGACGGGGAATATTCTCTTTACTTATGACCCGGAAAAAGGGTCGATCGGATATTGCAACAGAGCCGCCAAGGAACGGTATTCTCAGGCGATCCATGAGATTGTTTCCAAGCTGGATAAGGACAGCAGACAATTTGCGGGCAAATATGACGGGAAATACCTGAAGGGCAGCGTTTCGACAGTGGAAAATGAACTGTTGGTCACCGCTACGGACGTCAGTGAGATAAAAAAACAGCAGGAATCCTTGCTTTCCCAAATTCGGGAGAGCATGGAGCTTCTGAAGGAACTGGAAGAAAAGAAACGTAACATTGACGCATATCTGGATTTTTTGTATGAGATCCCGAATCTGAAGGAGAAGTGGGAGAGATTTTCGGCAGCGCAGGAGCAATCGAAGGAAGCATTTACAAAAATGGAAGAGAATCTGCGGCGCACGCTGGAACAGGGTACCGACCCGAAAGACTTGCTAAATGAGAATCTTCTGATTTCCGAAAAAACGATCCGGAGCATTCGGGAGGCAGTGGCACTGCTAAAGGAGGATGCGCGATGATGAATTTGGACGTCCTTTTCAGGCAGATGCCCGACACGGCAGTCATAACGGATGCGTACGGGTACGTGCTTGACTTTAACAGAAATGACAAGGTGGAGGGCCTAAAGAAAGGCATTCGCCTTACAAAACTGATCCCTGACGTGTTTAACCAAAAGGAGGGAAACGTGGAGATCGGTGAATACGTTTACAGCCGCGTTATTTCTCCGGTGAGCAGTGGAAATCACGTCATTGGATACACGGTAATCTTTACTGACGTCACGGAGGAAGTCATCCTGGAGCGTCAAAATGAGGACCGGGGAAGGGAGCTTCGCGCACTGGCGCGGGCAAAGAGTGATGCGAACAGGAAGCTGGCGGAGTATGCCATGGAAGTAAAGAACCTTTCTGATTACGCGGAACAGCTCCGCATAGCCAGATCGATCCATGATGATTCCGGACATGCCGTGACGGAAATCCACACAATCTGCCAGATGTGCCTTCAGCTGATGGACAAGGACATTCAGGCATACAGAGAGCTGATCGGAGAAGGCATTAAGATTTGCAAGAAGGCTTCGAACGGAGGGGAAGAGGAGAATTATTCCTCCCTGAAGGAGCTTGCGGAAACCTTCTTCCGGCGCGGTTCCATCGAGAATCAGGTCGTATCCGAAGGCGGGGAGCCGGCCTTTATGAGGGAGAAATATGAGACGGTTTCGAGGATCCTGAAGGAAGCCTATCACAATACCATGGAGCATTCCCTTGGAGATGCCATGGAAGTGCGTCTGACAGGGAACGAAGATAGCTTTACGCTAATGATCAGGGATAACGGAAGCTTCCGGGGCCCGCTGGAGAAAGGGTTTGGATTGATGACCATGGAGGAATACGTAAGGGCTTCGGGCGGGCAGGTCCAATTCCTTACGGAAGAGGGCAAGGGCTTTGGAATTGTCGTGACTTGGAGGGAACATGAAGGAGAAGATTAAGGTAATTCTGGCGGATGATCATAAATTATTGCTGGCAGGTCTGAACATGCAGATTGCGTCCTGGGAAGAGTTTGAGGTGATCGCGACCTGCGTGAATGGGAAGGAAACCATTGAAGCGTGCGACAGGAGCCTGCCCGACGTCATTTTGATGGACATGCAGATGCCCATCCTTACCGGCGTGGAAGCGACCAGGATCATCAAGGAAAAGCATCCTGAGGTGAAGATCGTGGCGCTCACGACGTTTGATGATCATGAGACTGTTGAGAATGCCTTAAATGCCGGGTGCGACGGGTTCCTTTTGAAGGTATCGGATCCGGAACAGCTCCGGTCTTCCCTGCACTCCGTCATGGACGGTGTGAGCGTCATGGATGCCGAGGCCATGAAGCATTTCCGGCAAAAGGCGGAATCCCCCGGGGTGGGAGAATTTAATGAGAGGGAATTGACTGTCCTAAAGCTGGTTTGCAAGGGATATACCAACAAGGAAATCGCAGGAGTCCTGTCACTGCAGCCCGGGACGGTGAAGAATATCGTGTCCATGCTGCTCAGCAAAACCTTCTGCGTCAGCCGGGCAGACCTGACGAGATACGCGTACAAAAACAATCTTGTGGACGAAGAGTAGAATTCGGAGCCTTATTCGCAGGAACAGGCTCGTAAGAAAAAGATAGTGCCAAATGGAATGACCATTGGCACTATTTTTTTTACGCGGTTTGTGGGATGATGGTAACGTAAAGGAACTGGGAAAGGGGGACAACATGTTTTTTTTCTCAAATCTTTTTGAAAACAAGGCGGTAAGGATGAACAGGTCGGGGGCGGTGAATGCCAGCGGTGCGCAGAAAAAAGCGGAAGGGCTTTTGAATGCCGGTAGCGCACAGAAGAAAACGGAAAGACGGAGGAATGTCTATGCCGAGTTGGAAAAAGCGGCAAATGCCTATGCTGCGCAACTGGAAAGAGCAACCAGGGAACTAGGATACAACCTTAAGGATTATGAGGGAATCACAAATTAATCGTCAAGGCGAGAACAAGGGAGGAATTTGATGATGAGAAAGAGTAAAATGGTATGTGGGCTTGTGGCAATTGCCATGACACTGTGCCTAGCGGCATGCGGAAAGGCGGAGCCGGGAAATTCAGGAAATTCCGGCAATCAGGGCGGGAGCAGTTCTAACGTGGCCAGCTCTGACAACGGGCAGTCAGGAAATTCGCAGGGTAGTCAGGGAAATCCGTCTGGCGTGACCGCAAAGGAAAGCATGCTCCCGGGAAAGCTCCATTTTATAGAGCTTGAAGACAGGGATCCGTCCATTCTGCGCGGAGTGCGTATCACGGGAAATATCTGTGGCAGCACAGAGTTCAATTATTCCAGGGAGAAAGGGAGCGACGGAATCCGCTGTATCTTTCAATTAAATGAATGGGTAGATTTTTATCCGGATACGGACGCAAAGTACGGCCTTAGGGTTTGGGTTCTGAAACATCGTGAGGATCAGAGCTCCTACGAGACGACGCAGTTCTCGGATCTGATGCCTGACTTTGTGACCTATTGTGACCTGCATTATCCCGAAGATGAGGAGAATCCTGAGGAATACCAATGGGGAAGTTTTTACCTTAATCCCGCAGACTGTCAGCCGGGTTACTATGATTTTGTCTATGTTTACGAGGGCAAGGCCATTGCCAAAATGCTTACTTATTTTTATGCTGATGGGGAGATTCAAGAAAAGAGCGACGAAGAATTGGAGAAGCTGATGAGCGGCCTTGCCGCGGATTGATTGTATTGATCGATTACATTGAGAGGAGCTTGAAAACAACGTGTTTTCGAGCTCTTTTTTCTATTACGCAACAGCCAAGGTGCCGTTGGATCTCTGGGGCACGATGCGGTGCCTTAATATGAGGGATTTAGAGCCTTTTCGTGATAGAACTAAGTCTGGGAGTAGATTTTACTCCCATGGAGTCCATAGATTTAAGCACAAACGTAAATCTAACGGGTTTCAATTGTGGATGGCAGAGCGGATATCTTACGAAACCGGATTTATCCAACAATCCTGACATGCGGTATCTTGACATTCAGTTTTTACCTCTGAGTGAACTTGATGTCATAAATTGCCCAAAACTGGTTGACATTGTTGAAAACTGTGAACGTGATGAAATCGGGGACAGAAAGGCATGGGACGGAGATGACGAACATGAAGGTCAGATTCTGATCCCGCTGAAATGCAAACTGATTTACAAATAAACTTACAGTTTGGGCGTTGCAACGGCACTTAACGGGATTGCCAACCGGCGTTGCGGGATTGTTAAGGCTGCTTGGTGGTGCTTTTTGGGAGAAAATCATACGATGGATTCATCAAGAAAATTTGAAGGAGGATTTGTTGATGAAAAACATCGTATTGAATTTGCTACCTTTTAACAATCGGAAGGACATGACGGCACCGGAGTACGTCATAAAGAAGCTGTTGGCGTTTGTCCTGATCTATGTTGCCAGCGTGATCATAGGAGAGGCCGTCATCATCGGGGCGCTGTCGGGAATGGGCTTTGACGTCATGAATGGCGAAATGCCGCCGGAGGGAATTGCGACTTGGCTTCTTTCTTATTTTGAATATGCCGTTTATATTCTGCTTGCGTTTCTCTATTTTAAGTTGATCGAAAAGGAATCCCCGAAAGCCATGTTTCAGGGGAAGGCGTTGGATTATCTGACGGGCGCGGTATTTGCCGTGGGGTTGCTGGCGGTGATCATTTGTGGCTGCTGCGCGTCAGGATCCATTTCTTTCTTGGGCGCGGGCGCAGGCGTTAACGTGTCAAGGCTTCTTTTGATTCTTCCCGGGATTGCTTTACAGGCGGCATCGGAAGAGGTGCTGTGCAGAGGTTTTTTGCTGGGTGCGTTGAAAAAGAAAATTTCCGATCCGGCAGCAGTGTTTATCAGCTCGACGGTATTTGCGCTCCCGCATTTCCTGGGAATGCTTTCCTGTGAGCCGGAATATTTCGTCGTGGGATTGATCAATCTGTATCTAATTTCCTTTTTATTCTCCCTGCTTACGCTGTGGAGAGGCAACATTTGGATGGCCTGCGGACTTCATTTTGCTTGGAATTACGTGTTAAATTGCATTATGGGGCTTACGGTAAGCGGAAATGAAAGCTTAACCGACGGACCTTTGGCCTTTTGCGTGAACGAAGGGAGTCTGTTAAATGGCGGTGCCTATGGGATTGAAGCGAGCATTCTTACGACGGTGGTGATCGCGATGGTTTTGACGAGTGCCTATGTTGTTGCAAAGAGAAAGAAGGGGTGAGGGTCATGGTCACTTGTGGGCAAAGGCGAAGGCGCATGAACGTCACTTGAGCAAAATCGAAGGTGCACGAGCGTCACTTGCGCGCAGGGTTGATATTTGGTATGATTACCTCAACGGGAAGCACTTGTGAGAAAGGTGAGCGAAAATGGAATTTAACAATAAATTATATGAACTGCGAAAGCAAAAAGGGTTCTCTCAGGAGGAGCTGGCGAATCGTCTCAACGTTTCCAGACAGACGATTTCGAAGTGGGAAGTTGGAGAGTCAACGCCCGACATGGAGAAATTGGTTGCGATCAGTGATTTGTTCAAGGTGTCGCTGGATGAGCTGGTTATGGATAAGGAGCCTCAAAAGGCGGAGCCTTCGGTGCAGGTAGTGAAATCGGAATTTTACGGTGACGTGAAGGAGCACGTGCTGACGGAGGCAAACAAGCAGAGGGCAAAAAAGGGCCTAAAGATCGCGGGCATAGTATTCGGGATCATCCTTTTGGTGGATCTGATTAGCTTTATCATCTATGCTGCGGTATTCGGATTACCGCAATGAAAAAATTTGTTTGGAGGATTTGATCGTGGCAAAACTGGCAATTATTTTTCCGGGAATCGGGTATACCTGTGACAAACCGCTATTGTATTATGCAGGGGATCTGGCAGCCCAGAGTGGTTATGAATGCAAACGGATAGCGTATGCCCTGCCGCGAGAAACGAGGATTCGCGGGAATCTGGAAAAGATGGAGGAAGCATTCCGGATTCTGTATGCCCGTGCGGAAGAATGCCTTTCAGACGTGGATTGGGAAGGGTATGAAGAGGTTTTGCTGATTTCAAAGAGCATTGGAACGGTCATCGCAGCCGCATATGCCCAAAAGCTGGCGGGAATGCGGATCCGCCACGTGTTGTATACGCCGCTGGAGCATACGTTTCCCTTTCATCCGGAAAATGCCATTGGTTTTATTGGAACGGCAGACTCTTGGTGCGTACCTTCCGAAGTTCTAAGGCTTGCAAAGGAGCAGGGAATCCCTATGCACGTCTATGACGGCGCAAATCACTCGTTGGAAAAGGATGACGTATTGGCTGACCTAAGTATCATTCGTGACGTTATGGAGAAGACAAGCGAGTTTTTGAAACTCGGTTAAAATGGGTTGCGGGCAAACGGGCTTCGGTTAAATGGGTTGCGGGCAAAATGAGCGCGGGTAAAATGCCCCACTGACCTCGTCCTCAGAGCTTATAGCCTACCGTTTTTTTTGATGAGGTGGAAAGCAACAAAATAGACTGAAAACCTAGAAATTGTTGCTGCCGTAGGCGAGACGGAATGCAGAAGGCAACAAAATAGGCTGAAAACTGTGAAATTGTTGCTTCCGCAGGCGAAAATAGGAAGTAGAAGGCAACAAAATAGGCTGAAAACTGTGAAATTGTTGCTTCCGTAGGCGAAAATAGAAAGAAGAAGGCAACAAAATAGGCTGAAAACTGTGAAATTGTTGCTTCCGTAGGCGAAAATAGAAAGTAGAAGGCAACAAAATAGGCTGAAATCCTAGAAATTGTTGCTCTCATAGGCGAACGAGGAAGAACAAACGGCGGAATCCAAGGTAAACTTCGTTTTCGCCGTACTATCGCAGCGAAATGGGAAAAAAGGACGGGGAAAACAAAGAATTTGACAATTCCAGTTTGTCGAGATAAAGGAGGTTGAAAGCTTCCGGGTTGTCGTTCTAAATAAATTCAATCAGTTAGAAAAGACCTGGCCACAAGGTGGCCGGGTCTTTTTAGTGATGTTAATTTAGTGACGATAATTTAGTGACGTTAATTCAGCAGCATCAGTTCAGCGCGTAATACAATCCCTTCAGTGCCATGAGTTCTTCGTGGCTGCCCTGTTCGGCAATGCCCTTGTTGGAGATGTAGAGGATGCGGTCGGCGCTTCTGATGGTGGAGAGGCGGTGGGCTACCATGAAGGAGGTCTTGTCCTTTAGGATTTTTGCAAGTGCCTTTTGGATCAAGGCTTCCGTCTCAGTGTCGATGGAGCTTGTCGCCTCGTCCAGGATGACAACGGAAGGGTTCTTCAGGATGATTCTTGCGAAGGAGAGGAGCTGCTTTTCACCGGCGGACAGGCCTGCGCCGCGCTCTTCCAGCTTGTGCTGATAGCCGTCGTTAAATCTTTGGATAAAGCCGTCCGCGTAGATCATCTTTGCGGCGGCAATGCATTCTTCATCGGTGGCGTCCGGACGGCCATAGCGGATGTTTTCCATGATGGTTCCCTTGAAAATGAAGGGCTCCTGCATGAGCACACCCACTTCTCTTCGAAGGGAATCCAAGGTTACCTTCCGCACGTCCTTGCCGTCAATGCAAACGCTGCCTTCCTTCACGTCATAGAAGCGGGTCAGCATGTTGATGACGGTAGTCTTGCCGGCACCGGTCGGGCCAACCAAGGCAATGGTTTCGCCGGGGCGCACGTGGAGGTCAAAGTGCTCCAAGACGTTCGCGTCCTCGTCGTATGCAAAGGTCACGTCGTTGAAGTCCACCTTTCCCTTTACATCCTTCAGTACTTCGCAATCTGCTTCATTAGCGATTTCCACGGGGTAATCAATGGTGTCAAATACCTGCTCTAGGTTGGAGCTCACCTGTGCGAGCTGCTGGATCAAAACGGCGATCATGGTGAGAGGGCCGCTGAACTGGGTCATGTAACTGGTGAAGGCAACCACCAGACCGGCATCGACGTTCTTGGATCCGCCAAGGATCAGGAACAGTGCTACGCCATAGAGGCAAACGGTTCCAAGGTTCCAGAAGGTCTCTACGATGGGAGTGTTGAGCTCGTTGCGCTTGAAGATCCGCAGCCACTGCCTTACGCAGGCGTCATGGATCTCAGCATAGGTCTTTTCGCTGCTCTCGGTGCGGTTGTAGCTTTTCACAATCTTCTCGCCCATGATGGTTTCCACCAAAAATGCGGAACGGTTGGAGTTCTTGGCACGGAGCTTTGCAAACTCTTTCCGGATGAAATAGCGGAGGGTGAAAATGCAGATCATCATGGGGATCACGATCGCAAACACGATTGCCGTGAGCGCAGGGCTAAGGCCCAGCATGAAGAAGGTCACGATGATCAGCTTCACCAGGTAGGACAGAAGATTCAAAACATAGTTGGAAAAGAAGTTCGCCAGGTCGTTTACGTAATCCGTCACGCGCACGACAATTTTGCCATTGGGCTTGGAATCGAAATAATCAAAGGGAAGCTCCTGGAGCTTGTAAAATATGTCTTTCCGGACGTCGCAGATGATTTTGTGACCAACGATGCCCATAATCCGCTGGTGCGCAAAGTTCACGCAGATCTCGAGGAAAGCGATGGTTGCCATGGATGCCACGACAAAGGTCAGGAGCTGGTAATCCTCGGTCTCGACCACATTGTTGATGATCTCCTTTAGAAGGAGCGGGGTGATCATGGCGAGACCAGCAGACACAAGCATCAAAATGCCCACCAGAACAAAGTAGCCGACATAGGGCTTCATGTAACGGAGCACGCGCCCAAACTGGCGTACGTCGAATTTTTTCTTGATGACTTCATCTTGGAAATACGTATTGCGCTTTGCCACGGTTACACACCCCCTTCCGCAATCTTGTCAGCCAAGGCATCGAAGTTTACTGAGCCTTCCTGATTCTTTTGGATGTTATAGATTTTGGCGAAATCGCCATTTAGCTTCATGAGTTCGTCGAAGGTGCCGCGCTCTTCAATGCTTCCGTCCCGCATGAAGAGGATCTCATCACAATCCACGACGGAGGAAAGCCTGTGGGCGGAAATGAGGAGCGTCTTGTCGGGATAGAATTTCTTGATGTCCGCAAGAAGCTTTTTCTCGGTTCCGACGTCGAGGGCGGAAGTGGAGTCATCCAAAACGAGGATCGGCGCATCGCGAAGCAGCGCTCTTGCAATGGAAACGCGCTGTTTCTGGCCGCCGGAGATGCCAAGGCCGCGCTCGCCGACGATAGTTTCGTAACCGTCCATCAGATTTGTGATAAAGCCATGTGCCTGCGCATGTTCTGCTGCCTTTTGGATCTGCTGTCTCTCGACCTCCGGCTCGGAGTAAGCGATGTTGGATGTGATGGTGTTGGAGAACAGGAACACGTCCTGGAATACGTAGGAGAACTTCTGACGCAGGGAATCAAGGTCATATTCCCGGATGTCCGTGCCATTCATGGTGATCCGGCCGGAGCTAACGTCGTGAACTCGGATGAGGGATTCGAGAAGTACGCTCTTTCCGGATCCGGTGCCGCCCACGATGCCGATCTTCTTGCCGGGAGTCACGTCGAGATTGATATGCTTTAGGATTTCCTGCCCCTGGATGGCAAGGGAGGCATCCTCGACCTTCAGGTGGATCTGTTCGATGGATTTGGCAGACTGTTCACCGCCCACGATCTTGCTCTCACAGTTCATGAATTCCATCATCTTCTTGCCGGATACAAGCTGCTGCTGCATCTGGAAGAAGCTATTGTTGATCTGGGTTACGTGATTCATGATGCGGAATACGTAATCTGCGCAGGCTACCAGGTAGCCAACCAGCAATTGTCCATTCATGACCAGTACTGCGGCCACGGCAATGCTTCCCACGTATGCAATCTGGCGGATGATGCTGAAAACCGCTTCGAAGGAAGAGGAAAGCTTGATCTGTTTGATATGGGAGTCCCTCAGACTTATGTTGGCGGTATCGAACTTTCTTTTTTCCAGTTCTTCGTTGGTAAAGGATCTTACCAGACGAACGGCCTCAATGTTTTCCTGCACCGTAAGCGCCATGTTACTGTTGTTGCCCCTGATGGTACGGAAATTCTCGCGGGCCAGCTTTCGGAAGCGCAGAAGCGCAACGGCGAAGAACGGCGTGAGCACTACCGGTATGATCAAAAGGTAGGAATTGATGGAGGCCAGCATGCATACTGCAACGATCAGGACGAAGATGCTGTCGAAGATGTTGGGGATCATTCTGCAGAACAATTCCTTGAACATGATGGTGTCGGAGTTGATGGTGGTAAGGAGTTCACCCGTGTTATATTCAGACACCGTCTCGGAATCCAGCTCCATCAGCTTGTGGAAGGTCAGGACCCTAAGGTCCGTCTCAAGACCCAGGCCAAGCCTTTGAAGAATATAGTTTTTTACGTAGACGATCACGTCCTTAAAGAGGATCAGGCCCAAAAACCATACGGCCAGCGTCCAGAACAGCTGCATGCTGTGGACTTCCCCGTATTTTCCGGAGAGCAAAAAGGAGAAGACTCCGCCTTCTTCCGGCGCTTCCTCTTTGATCACGTGGTTGATGAACATGGCCGTGAGCATCGGCAAAAGCAGATCAGCCGTCAATGCCGTAAAACTGAGAAGCTTTGTCAGGACGTCCAGAGGCAGATACTTCTTCCACTGTTTGAATCCAAATTTGAATACTTCCATATTGCGTTGCACCCTTTCTTCCTAAAGCAGTCACGACTGCATCGTGACTTGTCCGCAAACCGACTCTTTGTTTCTTTGAATAGTTACATACTACTTTTTTCGAATCTTTGCGTCAATAACCTCCGGAAAGTTGATTAACATACTACAAAAAATGGACAAAAAAATACAGTATGCTTGCTGGCCTTTCTTTCATAAGCATTTTGGGCCTTGAATTGACCGCAGATTCTTGTTTTGTTATACTTTGGTTATGGGAATACGGAGGTGAGGCTTAGATGACGGTTGGTCAAGTGATTGCGCTGGACGTAGGTTGGATCATTGGATTGATTTTAATTTATATCGCGACGGATCTTTTGGATCGAAAGATGAAATTTCTTGATCATTCGGGCTGGAGTGACCTTGGAAGAGGCATTCTGCGTTTGATCTATCTGATCGTGCCGCCAATCGGCTTTGCCGTAGGAGTGTTGGTGAGCGGCATTCTCGGCGCAAAGACTGTGGGAATTGCGGCGGGTGTGATCTTGGCATCTCCGGTGATCTATTATTTGGTAAGACATGGATGCGTTAGGATTCTTTATCCGCCCCAGAGAATGGCTATATATTGCAGGGAGCAGATCGGCGGGTATGACGTCTTTGATGAGAAATATCCGGATAAGGCAAAGCGTTCCGCGCAACCAAACGCCGTAGCACAGGATTACGTTTGGAAGCAGATTTATGAGATGCAAAAAAAGCTGGGACTGTTTTACCGGTGGGGAACGAGGGCAGGGAAAGAAGCTTACGTAAGTGCGATCTTGGAGAAAAACAAACAAGAATTGCCACAGATCAAAAGCTGGGAATATCATGCAGTTTTGCTAGGACTGTATCAGGCGACGACAAATGCCATTTTGCAATTTGACGTCGGCGAAAACATGATCATTTGGCTGCATTGGAAAAAAGACTCCTTCACCCCGGGGGAACTGACGGAGGAAGACCGAAGGAAATATTTTTGTGCGGAAAAATTCCGGAACGTTACCATGACGGGAAGACTGATCTATCTTTTTGAATGCATCGAGAGGTATCTCGTTTCCAAATACCCGGACCGTGACTGGACGATCGTTGCCAGGAGGCTTTGGAACAGGACGAAGGAAAAGGGGCAGTGGAGTGAGGGAATGCCTGGCGATTCCTACCGCGAGATCGTTCCGGAACGGATCATGCGCTTTATGAAGTACCAATACGGATATGACAGGATCAATTCCATGGTGTTTCAAGGGAAGCTTTCCGAGGAGGTTTTCACCGAGGTCAGAAAGCTATATGATGGGATCTTCTTTGGAGAAGTGGAAGAAGAGATCAATCAGATCATGAAAATTCCTGAGCAATGCATGTATCAGTGTGTTCTTCAGGATTACAAATTCGAGTATAGCGACCAGATCACCATCGAATCCATCGTAAGCGCGGAGACTATCTTGGAAAAGAACGGCATTCCGCTGCCGGAGTTTTCAAATATTCAGGAGTTTTCTTTTGAAAGGAGCGGAAAAAAGGAAGAAAACAGGGAAAAAGCGTTTGGATTTGGCGTGGACGCTACGCGGCTTTCCATTATATTAAAGGATTAAATTCCACGGTGCCGTCCTCGATGCGGTAGATGGCACCGACGACCTGGAGGCCTTCTTCCTCGTCTTTTTGGATTTCCAGACTGGATTCGATCATGCGTACGCTTTGCGCTACGTTGAGGACGGCTGCCTTGTAGTCGTCCTTTTCTTTTCCGATGGCCTGCTTGATCTCATCGGTGATGTATTTGATAAAGCCGCTGGGATCATGATCAATGGCGGCGTGAACGGCGCCGCACTGGGTGTGGCCGAGGACGACCACAAGCTTTGTTCCAAGGTGGCCTGCCGCATATTCAATGCTGCCAAGCTGATGATCATCGATCACGTTGCCCGCAACGCGGATGGTAAAGAGGTCGCCGATGGCAGCGTGGAAAATCCTCTCCGGGATGACGCGGGAATCCGAGCATGAGATGATGATCGCGTAAGGCTCCTGCCCGTTTTTCGCAAAATGCTCCAACACTTTGGAAGAGACGTCCGACTGAAACGTGTCCGTCGATACGTATAATGCATTCCCTTCTTTTAATTTCTTGATCGCCTCGTTTGCAGATATCATGATCATCCCTCACGTTCTTCTTTTTATTTTCTTGGGCTCAAGGAAACCGCCTTTTTTCCATTGTACTACAAATCGTGCGGGATTTTCCATAGATTTCTATTCGTTATTGCACGATAAAAGCGCGTAACGTGTGACAATTCTCTCTTTTTGCAATTCCGGACACATGGTATTCTAAAATTGGAAAGTGGCACTTGTCATGGGGAGGAGGGAATGGTATGTGGTTGTACGGTATCGGCATAATTGTCTGCTTGGCTTCTGTATGGTTCCTGTTTTCGCAAAGTCAATTCAAAGAAAAATGCGTTGAAGAAGCGGATGCCGTTTTAGTGTTTTTTGAGGAAAAGGTTGACATTGATCCAATGACAAAGAGAGGAACCATCTTATATTTTCCTGTTTATCAATATACGGTCAACGGGATGATTTATCATGCAAAGGCGCAGGATTTCCTTCGGAATAGTCCGACGACGCAGCTAAATACGCATTGTTTGGTGAAATATAATCCGAAAAAACCAGAAGAATGCCTGATTCATAACAGGAAAGCACAAAAGATGGCTACTTTCCAAGAGGAATCTTTTGTGCCGAATAAACAATTTGGCAGATGGTGATGCAACGTGGCAGGAAAATTTTACAGCCTTTTCATGAATGCTTAAGAAAGCCTACTTTACAAGAAAGTAGGCTTTTGTTAGAATTAAAGGCGTGAACTTTGGGGGATTGGGAGAAAACGGGCACGTCTGCCGCGAAGGGAAAGGTTTGGAGAAACGAATGGCAAACAAGAATGATGACGAGATGAAGATCTACGATTTTAGGGAAGACATAGAAAAAAAGGACGAAAAGAAGGAAGGTTTCGCTGGAAATAATGAGGGGGACGCAGGGAAGGAGCTTGGCGCGCAGCGTGCCGTGAACTCTGAGGAAGGCGGGTCCGGGGATGACTTGCAGGAACTGGCCGGAAAGGCTTCGGACGGTCACGGGGACGCGTCGGCAACCTCCCGCGCAGGCAAGGGCGAGAACGAGGATTATGAGGACGTGTGCTTTATCTGCCGCAGACCCGAGAGCAAGGCGGGACGTATGTTTAAGCTCCCGAACCACATTTGCGTGTGCGATGACTGTATGCATAAAACAATGGATACCGTGAGCCAGTATGATTATCAGGGCATGCTCAATTACCCTGGAAATCCCCAGGGAAATGACCAGGGACAAGGGTTCCCGCACGGATTTCCGAAGATCAGCTTCGTGAATCTGGCGGATCTGCAGGGGGACGGGGGAATTCCCAATAAGCAGAAGCTGAAGAAAAAGAAGGCGAGTCAGGCTCCGGCCATCGACATTAAGAACATTCCGGCGCCTCACAAGATCAAGGCAAGCCTGGACGAGTACGTCGTGGGCCAGGAACATGCCAAGAAAGTGATCTCCGTGGCGGTTTACAATCATTATAAGCGCGTGGCGACGAACACTATGGACGAGATCGAGATCGAAAAGTCCAACATGCTGATGATCGGACCCACCGGTTGCGGAAAGACATATCTGGTGAGGACGCTGGCGAAGCTCCTCGACGTGCCGCTGGCCATTGCAGACGCCACGTCCCTGACGGAGGCGGGTTACATCGGCGACGACATTGAGAGCGTTGTGAGCAAGCTCCTTGCGGCGGCTGACAATGACGTGGAGAAGGCCGAGCGCGGCATTATCTTTATCGATGAGATTGACAAGATCGCGAAGAAGAAGGAGACCAGAAGCCGTGACGTCTCCGGTGAGAGCGTTCAGCAGGGCATGCTGAAGCTCCTGGAGGGGGCGGAGGTTGAAGTGCCCGTCGGTGCAAACAGCAAGAATGCCATGGTACCGCTTGCAACCGTGAATACGCGCAACATTCTCTTTATCTGCGGCGGCGCGTTCCCTGATCTGGACGGGATCATCAAGGAGAGACTGACGAAGACCGCATCCATTGGTTTTGGCGCGGATCTGAAGGATAAATATGATAATGACAAAAATCTTTTGTCGAAGGTGACGGTGGAGGATCTACGGAATTTCGGCATGATCCCGGAATTCCTGGGAAGACTGCCGGTGATCTATTCCCTCGAGAGCCTGACGAAGGACATGTTGGTGAAGATCTTAAAGGAGCCGAAGAACGCAATCCTGAAGCAGTATCAGAAGCTCTTGGAGCTGGACGAGGTGAGGCTGGAATTCACCGACGGAGCACTGGAGGCCATCGCGGAGAAGGCCATGCAACGGGATACGGGGGCACGCGCGCTGCGTTCCATTATCGAGGATTTCATGCTGGACATCATGTACGAGATCCCGAAGGACGACAATATTGGAACCGTGACCATCACCAGGGAGTATATCGAAGGAACGGGTGGGCCCGTGATTGAGATCCGCGGCGGAGGAAGCCCTGAGTAAGAAGGAGGGGACGAGTATGTTTTCGACGGATCTGCAGGCTGTTGTTGGCAGTCATGAAACCATAGTATGGCAGGGAAAGCCAGACAAGAAATGTTTTATTCTTGAGAGTATATTTAATCCATTGTTGCCGTTTGCGCTTCTTTGGGCGGCTATTGATCTCGGCATTATTGGCGGGGGCATTTTTGCATCAGGGGGATTTAGACAAATGGGAGCCTTCGGTTTTGCGCTGATTCCCTTTTTCTTGATACACATGATGCCTGTTTGGCTGTATTTGGGCGGAGGGTTGCTTGCCTTCCGCAAGTACCGGAACACGGAATATATCGTGACGAACCTTGGCGTGTATATTTCTGGCGGCGCATTCTCCTATTCCTATGAGATGAAGCCCTTTGCAGAGCTTTCTCACATTGCCCTTCATCGCGGCATCTTTGATCAGTGGCTTGGCGTGGGTGACGTGGAGCTTTCCACTTCACAGATGGATTTCAGCTACAACAGGAACCGTAATGGCGCTAATCTTCATAAGTTTTCCATTTGTGACATCCCGGATTATCAGA
>JAEEGK010012905.1_pt1 | contig 18912 bp, 19 predicted proteins | sample 8958771 | NCBI WGS metagenome assembly JAEEGK01 (sample SAMN16246547, study PRJNA631951) | gut metagenome | biome: gut microbiome; feature: rumen; material: SC-attached | host: Bos | place: Iran: Karaj | collected 2018-10
CCCGTGCAGATGCGGAGGCTAAAAAACACAAAACACTGATATGAAATGTAATTTAGCATTTTTTTGAGTGGTTGCAAGCAATCCAAATCTCTCCACTTCTGTTTTTGGGACGGCAAAGGTACAACTAATTTTTGAATCCGCAAGGGAAAAACTCAACTTTTTTCAGGGAGATCTTCTTGGGAGTGTTTCAAGGGGGTGTTTCCGGGAAACGGTTCCGGAATTCCGGCTCCTGCCGCATTGCGGCCCTGTCCGGGTAAATGTCACCGGAATTCCGGAACCGTTTCCCCTAATTACTGACCGACAAAGGATCCCGTCGAATGTAAACAATTGATTGAACGTGTTTTACACAAATGTGGCTAGTCATTCTAATCCAGGCAACTTCACATAACTATCAAATAATCAAACAATTCCATTCTACGGCAAAATGGAGACATTGTTGATGATTCTGCTCAGCACCCGGACGATGAAAGGCGATATCTAAAGAGAGAGAGCCAGACGAAGTCCATAGTAGTGGTTACGACTGGAGCGAGGAGACGGGCAGCGGCTTGTGATGCGACATCTTTCCGCATTAAACATCCAGCTTCCCCCTCTTGCTACAACGACATCCGAGTTGAATGTATAATATACGCTGCGAAGTGATAAACGGTTCGTTTCGGCACACCATTCAAAGACGTTTCCACTCATATCGTAGATTCCGAGACTGTTCGGCTTTTTTCTTTTTACAGGCTGTGTGTGACGGTCGTTATTCTCTATGTACCAGGCGACATCATCAATATTATTGCTTCCGCTGTATAAATACCCATCTTTATTGACTCCGCCTCTTGCGGCATACTCCCACTCTGATTCGGTAGGGATACGGAAACTCATGCCAGTCAAGTTGTTCAGCACCACGACAAAACGAAGAGCATCTTCATAACTGACAAAATAGGCCGGATAGTTTTTACCTTTTCCTTTTTGTTCTGTCCACATTGAGGAAACACTTTCGTCTCCGTCCATCACGGCCACCCATAATGCTTGGGTGACTTGCGTCTCGGCAATATAGAAATCCTTAACTCGTTCTTTCCTTTGAGGCTTGTCAAAATCACTGGCTGTTTGGTCCGAAGCCGGAGCGCCCATTAAAAAATCTCCTCCTCTTACAAAAACCATCTCAAAAAGAACATTCTTCACTTTGAACTGAATCCTGTCAGACCGCTGGTTGACTCTGGTTTCCGCGGTATCTAGCTCGGTTTTTACAAATAGTTGCTGACTTTTCCAAATAGTTCTGAAATGAGCGAGATACTCTTTATTCGTATGGGAGGTGTCATCCTGACCATCCAATGAATATAATGGGCTGAAGAAGAAGCCGCATCTATTACACCAAGGGTCTGCCAGCGGAACAGCCTTTCCGCAAACTGGGCATTCTTTATAGGTTTTGCCCAAGGCTTTATTGTTGTCGATAAGTTCATTCCGCAATATCTGCAACCGAGCTTCTTGCAGATAAAAATCTTCGGCCGAGTCCTTTATTTTTTGAATAATCTCGAGCCGATTCTCCTCCGCTTTCTTTTTATTCTGTTCCTCAAGCTCTATTTTTCTTTGACGAGAGTCAGGTGTCTCTACGTAATTCAGCACTTTTTCTTGATAGGAATCATAGCTGAAGGATTCGTATTTCCAGAGATCCGCATTAATTTTGTCTACATCTGTGTCCTTCAAGATGGTAATTATGGCCCCTGACTTCTTCCTTTTCAGTTTTGCGGTAATGAACCAATCCCACTCATAGTAAACCCAATCGGAATCAATATACTCCGCCTTGGAGGCAAAGATGATCATGTGATAAGCAGAAGCAAGGGCTTTGGAGATAGCCTTTCGATACTCGCTGTCCCCCAAGATTCTCAGTTCTTTGGATGCGAGGAAAGTGTTGATTCCGTTTTGTCGGAGGAAATCATAGATTGACTCTGCGTAAGGATAGTCCTCGCTTTTGCAAGAGATAAAAACATCGTAGTTCATGAAGCCTTTCAATAAAAAGAAATGCAGACTCTTATTCAGTGATTGGTCACCTGTCAAAGGTACACTTTTTTTCAGTTCACATGCACAATTTCATGCCCTTTTTCCATTTTGCAGCCTTTGGACAACTGCCATCAAGCCCCTACGGCCGGACCCAGTGGATGCGGACGCCGTCGCGCTCCATGCCGCGAAACCAGGTCATCTGGCGCTTGGCAAACTGGTGGATGGCGTTGGCGAGGAGGATGTGCATCTCGTCGTAGGAGAGTTCTCCCAGCACATATTGCGTGACGAATTTGTACTCAAGGCCGTACCAGAGCAGGTCCTCGGCGGGGATGCCGCTGTTCAGGAGGCCCTGGATCTCTTCCACGAGACCGTCTTCCAGCCGTTCGTCCAGGCGGCGGTCGATGCGGGCGACGCGTTCCTCACGGGAGACGAGGGTGCCGATGTAGAAGGTCTTCTGCGGAAGCCTGTCCGCGGGAACACCGTTTTCCCTGTCAAACTTGTATGCGCGGGTGACGGCCTCGATGTAGAGGCCGGAGCCGCCGCAGAGGACAGGGATGCACCCGCGGGAGCGAATGTCGGCGTACGCATCGGCAAAAGCCGCCTGATACTCATAGATATTGTATTTGCAGCCCGCCGGAACAATGTCGATGAGATGATACGGCACGTCCCCGTACTCAGCCAGATCCTTACCCGTTCCGATGTCCATGCCGCGGTACACCTGTCGTGAATCGGCCGAAAGGATCTCGGCATTGGGAGGGCAGGGGCTTTCCGGAGCATTTGGCCGGACAGGGTCGCGAAGCGACGCAGAGGAAAGCCCCTGCCCTCCCAATGCTTTCGCGAGCCGCACCGCATAGCGGGTTTTGCCGGAGGCGGTGGGACCGAGGACGCAGATAAGGTCGATGTCCCCGTCGGCATAGGCCTTCGCGAGGGCGGGAATGTCGATGGTTTCGGGCTCTGGCATCGCGGCCATCGGCGGGATGCCGGGACGGTCGGGCAGGAGGTTTGTCTTGTTCGGCAGGGACATAGGGCAAAATTAGAGAAAAAGTTGTACCTTTGCAACCCTATGCCGAAAGCGAAGAGCACCATACAGATCAAGAACCGCCGGGCCTCGTTCGATTACGAGTTCCTGGAGACCTATACGGCAGGAATCCAGCTGGTGGGGACGGAGATCAAGTCCATCCGGGCGGGGAAGGCCTCGCTCCAGGATGCGTATTGCTTTTTCGTGGGCAACCAGCTTTTCGTCCGCGGGATGAACATCGCCCAGTACCACTGGGGCTCCTGGGGCCAGCACGAGCCCGTCCGCGACCGCCGGCTTCTCCTCACCCGCAAGGAGCTGAACCACTTGCTGATGGAGGACAAGAAGACTGGCCTCACCATCGTCGCCGTCAAACTCTTCATCGCCGACAACGGCTACGCCAAGCTCCTCATCGCCCTCGCCAGAGGCAAGAAAGAGTACGACAAGCGCAACACCATCAAGGAACGCGACGTCCGCCGCGAGATGGACCGGGGGGACTACTAGTTCTTGACGGGGTCAACACCATCCCTCACAGTTTCTCCGTTCGGCTGGCGCCTTTCCAGCTGATAGTCAATGTCTTAAATAGTAGTGCCCTGTGACGAAAAACACAGGGCACTACTACTAATTCAACTGATTATCAGTGCAATAAGCGCCACGAAGCATCACTTTGTTCTGGCCGGCTGGTGGCTGAACGAGCGTCGGGGCCCTTCGGCCTCGCGCCAGAGGGCCGCGTCGAAGTCCGTCGGATAGGCGAAGGGGGTGCCGGCGGGAAGGGACGCGCGGTCCAGGCGGAACGCCAGGTAGGTGATGGGCAGGCCCATCTTCAGGAACATGGTTTCGTAGAAAGTCTGGACTTCGAAGACGGCGTCAAGGTCCGGGAGAGAGTCCTTCGCTTCGGTCGGGAGGACGAGGGGGGCGTTGTAAATGTCGATCCCGGAGGCGAGGACCTCCAGGTTGTTGGCCCGGATGACGGACCGGGTGTATTCGTAAAGGAAGCGGGAGTCCGTCTTCAGATGGACGATGCCGCCCGGCTCCAGGAAGCGGCTGTAGCGCTGCAGGAAGAGCGGGGACGTCAGGCGGGCGTTCTCGCTGCCGCGAAGCTGCGGGTCGGAGAAGGTGAGCCAGATCTGGGAAACCTCGCCGGGGCCGAAAAAAGCGTCGATGAACTCGATGCGGGTACGCAGGAAGGCGACGTTGCCCATCGCCTGTTCCGTGGCCTCCTTGGCCCCCTTCCACAGGCGGGCGCCCTTGATGTCCACCCCGATGAAGTTCATTTCCGGATGCCGGCGGGCCAGGGCGAGGGTGTAATCCCCTTTTCCGCAGCCCAGCTCCAGCACGATGGGCTGGGGGTTGGCGAACATGTCCGCATTCCACCGGCCCTTGATCGCATGGTTACGCAGGACCAGCTCCCGGGAGCCTTCCGGCTTGGCCAGCACCGACGACGCGTCCGGCTGCAGCAGGCAGCGGAACGTCTCGTTCTCGGCGAATTTCTTGAGTTTTCCGTGTCCCATCAGTTCTTCTTCCGTTCAACCACCAGGCCCATGCCGCACAGTCCCTCCGGTGCGTCCGGAACCCGGACCACCACCTGCCATCGTCCCCATTCCGCCGGCCTCACGCCGGCCCGGTACGGGGCCCGCACCTGCCTGGAAAAGAGAGATGTCTTCCCTTCCATCGGCAGATAGACGTCCTCCCGGAACACATGGAACGAAGGCGACGTCCACGTCACCTGCAGCGGGAGCGCCGTCATCTTCCGTAAAGAATCCAACGGTGCATCCACCCGCGTATACAGATCGAAATCATACGAAGCCGTGCTGTCGCTCATGTCCACAAAGAACGTATACGGTCCCTCCCCCTTCACGAACTTTTCCACCGACATGGGCTCCCTACAGCCAGTAATAATCACTATCAGGAGCACTAAGGCATAGACCGGGTGTGACATCCCCCAACCTGTGGCCACCCTCGGCCGCATAAGAGGGAGGGGCCCACCGCAGGCGGGAGGGGTCGCAAAGCGACGGTTGGGGGATGTTATACCCGGTCTATGCATCACCCTTCTTAGGTTTCTGGTTATTACCACCCTTGTTGTTCCGATTACCCTTGTTCCGGTTGTTCTTGTTCTTGCGCTTCTTCTTGCGCGCTTCATCGAAGCGGGAGATGCTGTCGTCGCCGACGGCGGTGACGAATTCGGGGGCGGTCGGTTCGACGTCAGGGAGGAGGGTTTCCGGCTTCTGGCCGTTGCGGTTCATCATGATGATCTCGCGGACCTCGGAGGCCGGGAGCGGATACATCTTCGTCAGGGAGCCCTTCTCGTAGGAGAAATACATCGTCTCCGCCAGGATGTCCGTTTTGACCAGATAAGCCAGGCCGTCCTCGAACTCCAGCGGTTCCGAAACCTTCGGGATGCGGGAGTGCGCGTCCATGTAGGTCGACACTTCATAGTTCAGGCAGCATTTGAGCTTGCCGCACTGGCCCGCCAGTTTCTGCGGATTCAGGGACAGGTCCTGCACCCGCGCGGCGGAGGTGGTGATGGACTTGAACTCCGTGATGTAGTTCGCGCAGCAGAGTTCGCGGCCGCAGATGCCGAGACCGCCGATCAGGCCGGCCTCCTGCCGGGCGCCGATCTGCTTCATCTCCACCCGGATATGGAACTCCTCGGCGAAATCCTTGATCAGCTGGCGGAAGTCCACGCGGCCGTCGGCGATGTAGTAGAAGATGGCCTTCGTGCCGTCGCCCTGGAACTCCACGTCCCCGATCTTCATCTCCAGGCCCAGGTTCGCCGCCAGCACGCGGGAGCGGATCATCGTCTCCTGCTCCCGGGCGATGGCGTCCTGCCAGCGCTCGATGTCATAGGTCTTGGCCTTGCGGTAGATCTTCCGGAAGACCGTCTTCTCCGGGTCGACGCCCCGGCATTTCATCTGACGGGCCACAATCGGCCCCTCCAGGGTCACAATGCCCAGGTCATGGCCGGTCTGCGCCTCCACGACGACGAGGTCACCCGTCTTGATGGTCTGTCCGGAGGCATTGATATAGAACCCCTTGCGAGTGTTCTTGAACCGGACCTCGAAAAAGCTGTTGTATTGTTCCTGTCCGATGCCCTTGAGGTAGTCGTACACCTCCAGCTTGCAGCAGCCCTGGCGGTAGCGGATCTCCTCCACCCCCGCCTCCTCGTTGCCGCTGATCACGCAGCCCCGGGAGCAGTCATACCGGACATTCTCGTTCGTATCGATCATAATGCAGTCATATAGAGTCGGTTCACCAGGTCGGTGAACAGGATTTTCTGGTTGACGTTCCGCTCCAGCAGAAGGAGCGCCCGGTCCAGGGCGGCAAGCGCCTGGCGGGAGAATGTTTTGCGCAGCCTGGCGGCCATCTCTTCGTAAAAAGGCCTTTCATCCCCGAGGATGTCGGCCAGGTCCGGAAGCCCCTGCTGCAGCAGGAAGATGTTCCGCAGCCCTTCCCCGGCGATTTTGCAGAAACGCTTCTGTTTCTCCCGGGAGCCCAGATCCGCCACGGCGTCCGCCGTTTCCAGGGCGCCCAGGAGGTCCTTGCGGACCACGGCGTTCAGCAGGTCATGGAACAAGTCGGCGAACTCCGTCGTCTCCGCCCCTTCCTTTGCGTGAATGGCCCGGTCCTCCTCCCGGGAGAACGGAAGAACGCGCATGAACAGGCAGCGGGAGAAAATCGTCGTCATCACTTTCTCGGGCTGGAGGGTGACCAGGAGGAACAGCGTATTCTCCGGCGGTTCCTCGATCATTTTCAAAAGCGCGTTCGCCGCCTGCTGATTCATCTTTTCAGGCAGGTACATCACGACCGTCCGATACCCGCCTTCCACGGCCGACAGCGACAGCTTGTCCAGGATGGAGCGGGCCTCGTTGACCGAAATCAACCCCTGTTTTCCCTCGATGCCGATAGCAGCGTACAGTTCGTTCTCGAAGAAGCAGGGATTCTCCTGCAGGAGTTCGCGCCACGGGCCGAGGAACTGGTCGGATACCGGTTTTTTCTCGGAAGGCCCCGCGACCGGGAAGACGAAATGGACGTCCGGATGGATGAGCTTCTTCACCCGGGGATTGTGCCCGTACACTTCGTCCAGGAAGTCGATGATGAGCGGGAAGGCTCCCCCGCCGTCATTCTCGTGGAACAGCATCGCATGCGGAATCCGGCCGCTCTCCGCCATCTGCCGGAGGGCCGCCGCGACCTGCGCGTTGCTGCTCGAAACATCCATCTGTCAAAAAGTTCTTTCGCCCACAAAGCGGGCAAGTTCGGCAAGATACGACTTTTCCGCGGATTGCGGAAGCTCCTCCAGGCAGAAAACCGCCTCGCCGATGTATTTGTCCATGACCGCCACAGCTTTTTCCACTCCGCCGCGCTCCAGAACGAAACGCCGCACCCGGACGGCCAGATCCGGCATGTCGGAAATCTGTCCGACCTCCGTCCGGACGGCCGAGGCCTCCTCCGCCGACACTGATTCCAGCGCGCAGAGAAGCGGAAGGGTGATCTTCTGTTCCTGCAGGTCGATTCCTACCGGCTTTCCCAGCGCCTCTCCCCCGGTATAATCGAAAATATCGTCCTTGATCTGGAACGCCAGACCCAGGTTCCGGGCGTAGCCGGCCAGGGCGGCGGTCCATTCCTCCGGCGCATCGGCGGAGACGGCGCCGGACAGGACGGACGCCTCGAAAAGCGAGGCTGTCTTGGAATAGATGATCCGGAGGTAATCCTCGCGGGTCGTGTCGCAGCTGGAAGCCTTCTGCATCTGGAGCATCTCCCCTTCCGCCAGGTCGGAGAGCGTCTTGGCGAACAGGCGGATCGCCCTCTCGCTGTAGCGGTCGGCGTCCAGGATGCACCGGATGGCCTTCACCAGCCAGTAATCGCCCACCAGCACCGAAGCGGGACTGCTGAGGATGGACATCACCGTGGGCTTTCCGCGCCGGGTGGTCGCTCCGTCCACGACATCGTCGTGCAGCAGCGTCGCGTTGTGAATCATCTCGGCGGCGGCGGCGAATCGGACCGAATCGGCGTTGACTCCGCCGCAGGCGCCGGCCGACAGCAGCGTCAGCACCGGACGCATCAGTTTCCCGCCCTGCGAGAGCAGGGAGCGGTTCGTCGCGTCCAGCAGGGCGATGTCGCTCTTCAGGGAGTCCGCCAGCAAGGCGGACACCTTCTCCAGCGGTCCTGCCAGAAAAGCCTTGATTTGTCGGATATCCGTCATTTCAAATACTCAGTCAGCGCCTCCGCCGTATCGGCGAAATGAATGAGCGCCCGGTCGGCGGGAGCCAGCATCCCGGTTTCCACATAGTGGTCCAGCAAAGCTTTGAAAGGATCGAAGAAACCGCCCGCATTCAGCACGAGCAGCTTCCCGTCATATCGGCCCAGCTTGACGAGGACGTACGATTCGATCAGTTCGTCCAGGGTGCCGATGCCGCCGGGAAGGGCGATGACGGCCGAAGTGCCTTCGCGCATCCGCTCCTTCCGCTCCGCCATCGTTTCTGTCCATATGAGCTCCGTGAGGTGCGGATACTCGAGCCCTTTCATGAAGCGCGGGAGGACGCCGATGTGGCCGCCTCCCAAACGCTCCATCTCGTCGGCGATGACCCCCATCGTCCCGCGGAAACTGCCGCCGGAGACGAGGTCCCACCCATACGCGTGCAGCGCGCGAACAACTTCACGCGCTGCCTCGTTGTACTTGGGGTCGATGCCGTAATTGGCCGAGCAGAAGACGACCGCCTTGCGCCGGGGCATCGGCTAGAACAGGATGGCCAGGGAAACCTTGACGCCCTGATAGTTCTTGAGGTCCTTGTAGGAAGGCTTGATGTCCACCAGCTTGCCGGTGTCGAACTCGCCCGCCTTGTAGAGCAGGCCGAAGTTCCGGAACAGCTGGCAGGTCAGCTGGACATGGCCGGCGAACTCCAGGCCGAGGCCGCCGCCCAGACCATACTCAAGCTTGTTCTTCGCGTTGACAAGGGCTTCCTTCTGCGCCTGGCTGGCGCCGATGTTCATGCCGGAGACCGAAAGATCCTCCTTGCCGGTCACGCCGTAGCCGATGAACGGCTCCACAAAGACGAAAGGACGGAAGGCCACCAGGTCCGGTCCCCACTGGGCGCCGATACCGAACTCCGCGAATCCGGTTTTGGTGGTGATATCGTTGACCTGCTTGAGGTTGGCGCCCTTCACCTGATAGGTCAGGGACGGCTGGATGGCGAAGCCCGCGCCGAGGTCCATCTTGTAGACGACACCGGCCTGATAGAGGAACATGGCCTTGTTGTCTTCGGGCTTGGCGGCTCCGTTCACCGTGGAGAGGGTCATGCCTCCGATAACGCCGAACTGCTGGGCGCTGGCGGCCGCCATCGAGGCGAAGAGGGCGGCGATGACAAATAATTTCTTCATGATCTATTCAATTTAATGAAAATGGTTCTAGAAAAGGAGGCCGAGGGTGAACTTGACACCCTTGAAACCCTTGATCCGGTCGGACCAGGAAGCGGAGGAACCGCCGCCTTCCTGGACAAGTTTGCCCACATTGTTGAAATACTGGACGGATAGCTGGATGTGGCTGGCAATCTCAAGACCGCCGCCCAGGCCGTACCCGTACTCAAACTTGTTCTTGGCCTGCTCGGTCCAGGACGAGAACGAATCCGCCTTGTCGGAGGAGGTGACCTGGTAACCGATGAACGGCTCCGCGAACACGTAAGGACGGAAGACCGACAGGTCCGGACCCCACTGGATGCCCAGGGGGACTTCCACGTACCCGCTCTTGAGCTTGAAGTCGGAATCAGAAGCCGTGTCCAGGCTGCCGACGGCCGCGCCCTTCACCTGGTACAGAACGGAAGGCTGGAGGGCGAAACCGGCGCCCAGGTTGATCTTGTAGGTGAGGCCGGCATGGTACAGGGAGATGTTTTTCACGTCGGCGCCGGTCATGTCCACCTTGGAGGAGGTCAGGCCTGCGAGGATGCCGAACTGGGCATGGGCCTGCGCGGCCAGAACGAGGGAGGCGGCCGCGACGGCCAGGAGGGTGATGATGCGTTTCATGACCGATTACAGATTGGCGTTGATCTTTTCCACAAGGGTGCTCTTGGGCATGGCGCCCACAGTCTTGTCCACCAGCTGACCGTTCTTGAAGAACAGCAGCGTGGGGATGCTCATGATGCGGTAACGCATCGCGATTTCGTCGGCGTCGTCCACATTGACTTTCACGACGGTGATCTTGTCGGCCATCTCCTCCTCGACTTCGTCCAGGAGCGGGGACAGCATCCGGCACGGGCCGCACCAGGTGGCCCAGAAATCCACGATGACGAGCTTCCCGTCCGCGAGAAATTCGTCAAAACTGGTATTGGTAGCAATTTTAGCCATATGCGAATGGTTTTAGTGTTTTGCAAATATAGGAATATTTTTTCACAACGCATCTTCCACCGGAAGCACGTAAGCCCGCAGGCCGAGCTTCGGATTGTCGCGGTCCGTCTGCCGGAGCAGGTCCATGACTTTCGGCGCCAGGGCGTCCTCCACCACGGTGAAAAGGGCGTGGTTCTGGGTGGGCCAGGCATGATTCCCGAGATGGGGTTCGCCGGTCTCGGAGCCGCGGCCGCCGATCTCCTCCCAGACCGTGTAGCCCCGCTGGCCGCAATCCTCCAGCAGCTCCACGATCTCCTGATTGTAGGCTTGGTTGTATACAACGAATATCGCTTTCATATCATTAGATTTCTCGACAAGCTCGAAATGACAATTAACCCCGCTGTGCTTTCCGGGCCTTGCGCCTTTCGAGGTGTTCGGTGATGCCGCAGTACAGGACCGGGATGATGACAAGGGTGATGAGGGTGGAGATGGACAGACCCCAGGCCACGGTGACGCCGAGTCCGTTCCACATCTCGGAGCCCTCGCCCCGGCCCCAGGCCATCGGCAGCATGCCGCAGACGGTGGTGAGGGTGGTCATCAGGATCGGGCGGAGACGGCTCCGGGCCGCGGTCACGGAGGAATCGCGGACGGTCATGCCGCGCTCCTGGCACAGAATGGTGTAGTCGATCAGGACGATACCGTTCTTCACCACGATGCCCAGGAGGATGATGATGCCGATGAGGCTCATCACGCCGACGGCCATGCCGTGCAGCATGTTGCCCAGGGCGACGCCCGTGAAGGCGAACGGAATGGAGAACATGATCACCAGCGGGCCCAGGAAGGATTCGAACTGGGAGGCCATCACCATGTACACGAGGATGACGATGAGCAGCATCAGCAGGATCATGTCGGAGAACATGGACTGCTGTTCCTCATAGTCACCGCCGATGTCCCAGGACAGTTCGGCCGGCAGCGGCTCGGCCTCCATGATGGCCGTCACGGCCTCCACGCCCTCGCTCAGGGCGTGGCCGCGGGCCATCATGCCGGTGACGGTGATGTAGCGGTCGCGGTTCTTGCGCGTGATGGTGGGCGGGACCTTGGATTCGACGACCTCGCCCAGGTCGCGCACCTTGATGCCTCGGCCCATGGCGTTATGGACCACGATGTTCTCGATGTCCTCCAGGCTCTCGCGGAATTCGGGGGCGAAACGGACACGGATGTTGTACTCCTCGCCGTCCTCCCGGTAGTAGGAAGCGACCGTACCGCTCATCGCCGCGCTCACGGCGGCGGCCGCGGTCGTGGAAGTCAGGCCGTTGAGCGCCAGCTTCTCACGGTCGAAATCGACCTCATATTCCGGCGTGTACTGGTCACGGCTCAGGACCACCTGGACGAAGTTCGGGTTCTCCAGCATCTTCGCGCGGACACGCCGGGCCTCGTTTTCCGTGGTCTCGAAGTCATAGCCGTAGATCTCCAGCTGGACGGCGCTGCGGCCGCCCATGCCCATGCCGCCTTCCGTGACGGTGGACTTGTTGATCTCCGGGAAGAGCTTGAGGTCCTCGCGGATGAGGTCGGCGATCTCGGAAGTGGAACGCTTGCGGTCCTCCATCGACCCGATGTTGATGTTCATCGAGATCAGATAGGTGCCGTTGTTGCGCATGGACGCGAAGGCGTTCTGGGAGTCGGCCTGGCCGAAGTTGTAGCTGAGCACCTTGATCTCGGGCACGTCGGCGACAATCTTCTCATACAGGCGTTCCGCGAGGTCGCGGGTGACATCCTGCGCCGTACCGATGGGCAGTTCCACGGACACCTGGATGCGGCCCTGGTCCGCGGTCGGGAAGTACTCGGTCTTCATCCGCGGGACATAGATGGCGATGACGGCGGCGAAAATGACGGCCGCGGCCAGCATCACGAGCTTCTTGTGGTTCATGCACCAGGCGATCATCCGGCCGTAGCCGCGGGACACGGCGTCCAGGAAGCGGTTCACCGGGTCGAAGATGAAGTGGTACAGCTTGCCGCTCTTGTTCTCGATGGTGAGGAGCTGCGAGCACAGCATCGGGACGAGGGTCAGGGCGGCGGTCGTGGACACGATCATGATGATGGACACGATCCAGCCCAGCTGCTTGAACATGATGCCGGCCATGCCGGAAATCATCGTCAGCGGGAGGAACACGCACAGCATCGTGAGCGTGGAAGCGATGACGGAGATACCCACCTCGGCGGTGCCGTGGACGGCGGCCTCCTTCGGTTTCTCTCCCCTCTCCAAGTGCGTCGTCACGTTCTCCAGGACGACGATGGCGTCGTCCACGACCATGCCGATGGCGATCGAAAGCGCGGACATCGAGATGATGTTCAGGGTGTTCCCCGTACCGAACAGGTACATCAGGGAAGCCAGGAGGGCGATCGGGATGGACAGGATGACGATGAGGGTACCCTTCCACCTGCCCAGGAAGATGTACACGATGATCATCACCACGAGGAACGTGATGAGGATCGTCTCCTTCAAGGAGCTGATGGTGCGGAGGATGTTGTCGGAGGAATCGACCACCGGGGTGATCTTGATGTCGGACGGAAGGTTGCGCTCGACCTTGGCGAGTTCCTTCTTGACGCCGCGGATCACGTTCACGGTGTTGTAACCGGACTGCTTCTGGATGACGATCTGCGCGCCGCGGACACCGTTCGTGTAGGATTCCTGGGATTTCTCCTCCAGGCCGTCGCTCACGCGGGCGACGTCACGCAGATAGACGACTCCGCCGTTCACGGAACCCAGGACGATGTTCTCCAGTTCGGAGGGATCCCGGAATTCCTTCTTGATGCGGAGGGTATAGGTATCGGAGCCGATGTCGATGCTGCCGGAAGGGACGTTCCGGTTCTCGGCGGCGATGACGCTGGAAATGGAAGCGATGGAGAGCCCGTAGGCCTCCAGCTTGTTCGGATCGCAGTAGACCTGGATCTCGCGCTGCGGAGCGCCGGCCACGGAAACGGTGCCCACGCCGGTGACGCGCGCCAGCGGGGTGGCCACCCGTTCGTCCAGGATCTTGTCCAGGGCGGACACGCTCTGGTTCGCCGTCGCGGACATGATCATGATGGGCATGTCGTCCGCGCTGAACTTGAAGATGGTCGGGGAGGACGCGCCGTCGGGGAGCGTCTGGCTCACCATGCTCAGCTTGTCGCGCACGTCGTTCGTCGCGACTTCGATGTCGGTGCCGTAATTGAACTCCAGGGTAAGGACGGAGATGTTCTCCCGGGAATTGGACGTGATGTCCTTCAGGTTCGCGACGCCGTTCAGGGAGTTCTCCAGGACTTTCGTGAGGTTGTTCTCCACGTCCTCGGCGCTGGCGCCCGGATAGGACGACATCACCATGATGACGTTGGACTCGATGTCCGGGAAGTTGTCCACCGGAAGCCGGGTCAGGGAGAACACGCCCAGGATGGCGAAGGCCAGGAACACCAGGGCCGTCGTCACCGGATGGTTGACGGATGTTCTGTAGATGCTCATGCTACTCGAGGACTATGACCTTGACACCGTCCTTGAGGGTAGCCTGGCCCTTCAGGACGACGGTGTCGCCTTCCAGGACGCCGTCGATGACCTCATACTCCGTGCCCATATGGCGGCCGAGGGTCACCGGGACGTAGCTCACGGTCTCATCGTTTTTCAACACATACACGAATTTCTGGCCGGTGCCTTCCTGCTTGACGATGCACTGGTCGGGCAGGACGACGCGGCGGTTGGTGCCGAAGACCACCTTCACGCGGGCGAACATGCCCGGACGCAGGGCGCGGTCGGAGTTCTGGACCACCACTTCCGCGTTGAAGGTATGCGTGGCGGCGTTGATGGTCGGATACAGGCGGTTCACCTTGCCGGTGAAAGTCCGGTCTGGAAGGGCATCGACCGTCAGGGAGACGGTGTCCCCTTTCTTGACCTTGGTGTATTCGTTTTCGGAAATGCCCACGAGCAGTTTCACCGGAATCACCTGCTGGACGGTGAACAGCGGGGCGCTCATCGAGAACATGTCGCCCTTGTCGAAGTTGCGGGCGGTCACATAGCCGTTGATGGGGCTGCGGAGGATCGTGTTCTCCAGGAGGTTCTGGTAGTTGGTCTTGCGGACCTTGTAGCCGAGTTCGGCGGCCTCGAAGTCGGACTGGGAGACACCGCCTTCCTCGTACAGACCCTTCAGACGGGCATATTCCACCTCGTCGTTCTGGATCTGGAGTTCCAGCTGCTCAAGCTGGAAGCGGTCCATCTCGGCCAGGACCTGGCCCTTGACGACATAGTCGCCCACCTCCACGTTGATCTTGCGGATACGGGCGCCGGTCTGGGGCATGATATTGTTCGTGGCGTAAGCCTCGACGGTCGAAGAATAGGTGCTCTCCTCGGCGACGTCACGCTTGACGGCGGTGACGACCTCGACGGAAGGAGTGACGTCCGCGGCCGGTCCGCCGGGGAAACCGGGACCGCCGGCCGGCTGCTGGCTGCCGCTCCTGCTTCCGCAGGAAACCGCGCCCAGGATGGCCAGGACAGGAAGATAAGTCTTGAAGTTCATATGTTAGTTTTCGTTAAAATCATAACCAAGGGTCTGCTCCAGGCCGGCCTTCGCGTTGACGAAGTTGTAGATGGCCTGGGAGACGGCGAGTTTGGACTGGGTCAGGACCAGTTCCGTATTGTTGAGGTCCGTGAGGGTGCTCTTTCCGAGCTGATAGGACTTGACGGCGATGTCGTAGGCCTTCTCGGCGGAGGCGAGGGCTTCCTTCGAAGCGTCATACGTCCGCATCGCGGTGTCCATCGTGCCGAGGCTCTGGCGGATGCCGATGCGGAGCTGCCGCTCGGTGTTCTCCCGCTGGAGGTCGAGTTCATCGGCCTGGACCCGCGCCTGCTTGATGGCGTGATAGCGCTGGCCGCCGGAGAAGATGGGAATCGACAGGCTCACGCCGATGGTGGAGGACGGGAACCACTTCCACTGGCTCAGGTTGAAGATATCGCTCTGCGTCAGGTAGGAGTAGGAGAAGGTCAGGGACAGTGTCGGGAGATAGGCGTACTGCTGCATGCGGATCTGCCGGGCCATCATCTCGGCCTGCTGCGCCAGCTGGCGGAGCGTGGAGTTGCCGTCGAGCGACGCCTCGTTACCTTCGGCGATGTCGCTGAACATCTGGTCGGCATACTCCTCCAGGGAACCGGCCACGTCGATGTTCCGGTCCAGGTCGACGCCCATCACGGCCTTGAGCTGCCACAGGGCCAGTTCCACGGAATTCTCCGCGTTGTACAGGTTCGGAATGGCCGCCGCGACATTGGCCTTCGCGCGGGTGAGGTCGAGTTCGGAGGCCTTCGCCGCATTGTAGCGCATCTCGGTGAGACGGAAGTTCTCCACCGCATTCTCGAAGACCGAGTTATACACGTTGTAGGCTTCCTTCGCGAACAGAATCGCGTAGTAGGCCTGCTTCACGGAAGCGACCGTGCCGAGACGGGACTCGCGGGCCTGTTCCACGGCCAGTTCCACCTGGTCGCCGGACAGCCGGAGGCTCTCCCAGAGCTGGAAGTTCACGAGCGGCATCTGCGCGCTGAGACCCAGGGTGACGGAGTGGGAACGTCCCATTTCCATCGGCTCGGCAGAAGAAGAACCGCCTTCCTGGCTGGCACCCGGGTCCACGTACGGTACGAACGGGACGCCCGTGCCGGCATACAGCTGTTCGATGTAATACATGATCGGGTTCATCAGGGAGGCCATCATCCCGGCCATACCGCCGCCCCCGGAGCCTTCGCCGTCATCGTCCTTCTTGTCGGAACCGAAATAGACTTTCTGCTTCTTGAGCGCGTAGCTGTACATACCCGATGCGCTCACCTGCGGAAGCAGGGAGCCATAGGAGCCCTTCCGGGCATACTCCTGCCGCTGGATCTCCAGATCCGCGACCTTCACGGAGGTGTTCTCGCTGAGGGCGATCTTCAGGGCGTCATCCAGCGTGAGGACCACCTTGTCCTCCTCCGGCTGCGCCTCGTCCTTGTACTGCGCGAAAGCAGGCAGGACCAGAAGGACACCTGTAGCGAAAACGGCAATTCGTTTCAAAAACATATACTAACTAACTGAATATCAAAATAGTTTTTTCTTTTCAGGCGAAGCCGGGAAATCTATTTCCCCAGCGGCTTCGCATAATGCGTCGCCTCTTTCTTCGGCTTCTGCTGCTCCGGATGCACCGCCCGGGCGGGAATCTTCTTGCGGAAGGCCCACACGAGGAAACCGATGCCCAGCACGATGAACGGGACGCTCAGCCACTGGCCCATGTTCAGGGTCATCGCCTCCTCGAACTCCACCTGCGGCTCCTTGATGAATTCGATCAGGAACCGGCTGCCGAAGCAGACCAGCAGGAAAAGGCCGATGAATTCGCCCCGGAACATCTTGTCCAGACGCCACTTGTACAGGCTGATGAGGGCAATGCCCAGCAACAGATAGGTGAAACCTTCATAAAGCTGCGTCGGATGCTTGGGAACCGTCTCGCCGCGGAGTTCGAAGACGAAGCCCCAGGGGAGGTTCGTCTCGATGCCGTAGATCTCCGAGTTGAACAGGTTGCCGAAGCGGATGAAAGCGCCGGCGAAGGCCACCGCGATGGCCAGATGGTCCAGCAGCCACACAAAATCGAAATCGTGCTTCGGGCCGTAACGCCGGGCGAACCACCAGATGCCGAGGAACAGGGCGATGGTGCCGCCATGGCTCGCAAGGCCGCCCTTCCAGGGCATGAAGATCTCCCAGAAACCCTGCCAGCTGCCCAGATAGTAATCCGGCTGATAGAACAGGCAATGCCCCAGACGGGCGCCCACGATGGTGCAGATCAGCAGGGTATAGAGCAGCGGGTCCAGCAGCTTCGTGTCGATTTTCTCTCTCTGGAAGAACCACTTGAAGATGAACCAGCCCAGGATGAAGCCGCTCACGAACAGGAGCGAATACCAGCGGAGCTCAAAACTTCCAATATGGAGGATGGCAGGATCGACGTGCCAATGGACGACGGATAAATTCATCATTATCATCAAATTTTACATTCCCATGGGAACTTGCAAAGATAATGCTTTTCCGGAATAATATATAAAAAAATTACGTGCGGGCGTCAGGCGCCCGCACGTAAAAGCGATTGAATGTCTTTCTGTTAGTCCTGGATCGCGGCGATGCCGGGGAGGATTTAGGATAATATGGTCGTTAAATATGCTTTCAGCTCAGGAAGATCTTGGACTATGATGTTCCAAACCATCTCCAGGTTCACTTGGTAGTAATCGTGAACCAATACATGTCGGAGACCTTCAATGGCTTCCCAATCGACGGAAGGATGCTGTTCCAAAAAAGACCGGGTGAGCCTGTAAACGTTTTCTCCGATACACTGCAGATTGTAAGTGACGGCGTGACAAAGAATCTTGTTGGCGGCAAAGGATTCGAAAGATGATACCCCCTCCGTAAAACTCTCAATATTGCCGATGGCCTCCATCATCAACTGAAGGCGTGCCGGGTCATTCGGTTTATCTCTCATAGACCAGATACTTTTCTCGCTCGGCAGAAGGAGCGGCAAATGGCTTCAGACTGCCGTTCTCTATCAAATCGACTTCCTTCCCGATTGCTTTCTCAAGGTCCAGTTTATAACGGACAACATCCAGTAAAGAGAGTTTTTTTGTTTTGTCGTAGTCGACCAGCAAGTCCAGATCGCTGTCCGCGGTTTCTTCACCACGGGCATAGGAGCCGAAGACCCATGCCCTGATTACGGGAATATGAGACAGATACCGTTGAACCTGATTGATCATCGTGAACCGCCCCTGATTCAAGCCTTGCAGAATGCCGGAGACCTGTTTTACGGCACCTCGTCTCGCCGCAAACCTGTTGAGACGGTTCATATTGACAGGATAGACCTCCATTAATTTTTGAATGGAGAGAAGGTCTTTCGCTGTCCGGTCGTCGCAGATACGGTCCACCAGTTCTTTTTCCAAGGAAGGGACCCGCATCCCCGCCTCTTCAAGAACCGGACTTTCCGAGATGAGTTTGTCCAGGATGATGAAACCCTCCAATTCCGCAGGAAAACGCTTCCAATCCTTTTCAAAGATGACCCTTCGATGCTCCTCGTCCAATGCCCTATGTATCGCGGGAAGGTCCTCTTTCGAGGCATAAATGAACAGATTTCCTTTCCGCTGCGCGATACAGTGACTGGTCCCCTCGCATTTTCGTAACAAGATATCATTGATTTCCTGCATCCAAGGCGAAATATGGGGCTGAAAAACCGGTTTATGGATACTGAGATACTGTCCTTTTCCGACCGGAGACAGTTTCCCGCTCTGTGTCAATGCCCGGATTTTAGAATAAACGGTAGATGCCGGTAAGTCCGGACAGGCGGCAACAAAATCCGAGACCGTCAGGATGTCATCACGGTCCAGCAGTGTTTGAATGGCAATATGATTGCTTCCGGTTCTCATCGATCGTCTTCGCAAATATACAATAAATCGGCAATTTCACAATAAAAATTGCCGATTTATTAAAATGCTATGGGGCAATCTACCGTTTCAACCGCACGAAAATGCTCAGCGGGAGGACTTTGCCGAAGGAATCCCGCAGGGCAAGCTCGCCGCTTTCCAGGGCGAG
>JAEEGK010012906.1_pt1 | contig 18910 bp, 24 predicted proteins | sample 8958771 | NCBI WGS metagenome assembly JAEEGK01 (sample SAMN16246547, study PRJNA631951) | gut metagenome | biome: gut microbiome; feature: rumen; material: SC-attached | host: Bos | place: Iran: Karaj | collected 2018-10
GCGAGGGCGATGGCCTGGGCGGCATTCTGCATGCCCACTTCAATGTTCACGGTGCGGCGCTCCCGGCCGGTGATGCCAAGGAGGCGGGAAAGCAGCGAGGCGCAGCCGATGGCCAGCAGGATGAGGGCCGTTACGCACAGGCCCAGCCGGCCTATATGGGCGAAGATGGTGCGGTAGTGCTGGGCAAAGAAGATGGTGACCAGCAGCATCAGGGCTGGGAAAGCCGCCTTGGAAAGCACCTTGTCAATGGCTTGGGCCGCCTTGGGGAAAAACTGGTTGATCAGCAGGCCGATAACCACCGGCAGCAGCATCAGCAGGAGGTTCTGCTTGAGGAGGTTCCCCACCGGGAGGGTGATGCCCACCTCGGCCCCGGAAGCCGCTGTTACCCAGCCCATCACGATGGGAAGGGTGATGAGCGTCAGGAGGCTGCTCATAGCCGTAAGGGTAACGGAAAGGGCCACGTCTCCGTCTGCCAGTTTGGAGAAAATATTGGAAGAACTGCCTCCCGGAGAGCAGGCGATGAGCATCAGGCCGATGAAGAAGACCGGGGTCAGATGAAACGCATAACCCAGTCCCAAAGCAATGAGGGGAAGCAGGATAATTTGTCCCGTAAGCGCCACGAAAAAGGCCTTGGGGCGGGTGACAACCATATAGAAGTCCTTGAGTTTGAGGGTTAAACCCAGGTCAAACATCAAGACGGTAAGAATAGGGAGAACTATCCAAATTGTATTCATGGCGCAAAGTTATTAAAAAAACTACTTTTCTCCATAGATAATGTAAAACTAATACTATCTTTGCAGGTCAAAATGCCGCACCTGGGAGAAATCATATCGCTGATAGTGGCCCTGTCCTGGACCGTGACCGCCTTGTTCGCCGACAAGGCCAGCCACCGCCTGGGCTCGATGACCACCAACGTCATCCGCCTGGTGCTCGCTTCCGTCTTCCTGGCCGTAATCCTATGGATAGGCCTGGGGCATCCTTATCCGGTGTATGCAGACGGCAAGGCCTGGGCCTGGCTGGCGGCTTCGGCCGTAGTGGGCTATGTGTTTGGAGACTGGTGCCTGTTCAACTGCTACCTCTATATCGGTGCCCGTTTCGGCCAGCTCTTTATGACCCTGGCACCCCCTATGGCCGCCATTGCCGGCTGGCTCATCCTGGGAGAAACCCTTACTTGGAAATCCATGTTTGCCATGGGTGTCACGCTCTGCGGTATCGCCATCTCCATCCTGAGCAGGGGAGAGGGCTACCACGTGCGCCTGACCCTCCCGCTCAAGGGCGTTCTGCTGGGCCTGGGAGCCGGTTTGGGCCAAGGTGTGGGCCTGGTCCTGTCCAAGGTGGGTATGGAACATTATGCTACTCTGGTACCGGCCGATGCGCCGGCCGCCATGGATACGCTGCTGCCCTTTGCCTCCACTATGATCCGGGCCATCGTGGGCAGCCTGGGCTTCCTTCTCCTGATGACTTTGCAGCGCCAGACCTCGCAGCTGAAGGCCGCCTTCCACGACCGCCGGGGTATGGGCTATGCCCTTATCGTGACCCTCTTCGGCCCGGTGCTGGGTGTTTCCCTGTCGCTGATGGCCGTGCATTATACATCGGCCGGTATTGCCTCTACTTTGATGGCCCTCACGCCGGTGTTTATCCTCATCCCTTACGCCTTTATCTATCACCAGCGCATCTCGCTCCGGGAAGTGCTGGGCGTAGTGGTGAGTATGACGGGCGTAGCCCTCTTCTTCCTGCTTTAAACCTTTAACAGATATCTGATATGAAACCTATTAGCACGCAGAAAGCTCCGGCAGCTATCGGCCCTTACAGCCAGGCCATCGACAGCGGCGCCGGTCTTGTGTTCCTTTCCGGTCAGCTTCCCATCGATCCCGCTACGGGCGCTTTCCCGGAGGGCGGCGTCAAGGAACAGACCCGTCAGTCCATTCTGAATGCACAGGCCATCCTGGCCGAAGCCGGCCTCTCTCTGGCTAACGTAGTGAAGACCACGGTTTTCCTGGCCGATATGGGGGATTTCGCCGCTATGAACGAGGTATATGCCCAGTTCTTCGCCTCTCCTTTCCCGGCCCGCAGCGCTGTGGCCGTGAAGACCCTTCCCAAGGGCGCCCTGGTGGAAATTGAGTGTATTGCCAGTAAATAAGAAACTACTTGAGGAGCTTGGCAAAGCCCTCGGGCAGACAGACGTTTTCTAAGGATTTCGCTCCCTCGAACAAGGGGGCGATTTCTTTTTCCCGGAAACCGGCGATGCCGCAGCCGATGCGCGTGACATAGAAGAACAGATCCGGATGTTCCGTGGCGAAGGCTATGAATTCATCTACATAGGGTTTGATGGTTTCTACGCCGCCCTGCATAGTGGGGATGGCATAGCTCTGACCGCGCAGACCCACTCCGCAACCCATAACGGCGCCGAACTGCTTGAAAGCCACGTAGGCGGCTCCGCCCCCGTGCATACCTTCCAGGTTGCTGCCGAAGACAAATACCTCGTCCGGTCTCAGTTCGGTTATGGCGTCGGGTGTGAATTCCGGTCTCTCGACTCCTTTGAATACTCTTGCTGTTTTCATAGCAATAGCGAAGTTACTCCGAATTCTTGCAAAAAGCAAGTCCATCGCAGACAATTATTGCTTCACTTTTTCTATATTTGTAGACAAGTAACACAATAGTACATAGTTATGATTGAACCCGTTTACTCTCCCTGCCCCAAGCGTTACGACGAAATGGTGTACCGCAGAAGTGGCCGTTCGGGTGTTCGCATTCCGGTCCTGGCCCTGGGCCTCTGGCACAACTTCGGGTCCCACAAGCCCTTCCAGGATGTGAAAGCCATGGCGCATTATGCCTTTGACAAGGGCATCTGTCACTTCGATCTGGCCAACAACTACGGGCCGGAATATGGCACGGCGGAGGAGAACTTCGGCCGCCTGATGGACTGCTCTTTCCGCCCTTATCGGGACGAAATGCTCATCAGCACCAAGGCCGGCTGGGATATGTGGCCCGGTCCCTATGGCAACTGGGGTTCCCGCAAGTACCTGATGGCCAGCCTGGACCAGAGCCTGAAGCGGATGAAACTGGACTATGTGGATGTGTTCTATTCCCATCGCTGGGACCCTGAAACCCCGCTGGAAGAGACCATGCAAGCCCTTGTGGACATAGTCAAGCAGGGAAAGGCTCTGTACGTGGGCCTGTCCCGTTATCCCACCGAGGAAGCCCGCAAGGCATACAAGTATTTGGCCGAAAGGGACGTTCCCTGCCTGCTCTACCAGGATCGCTACAATATTATTGACCGTGCTCCGCAGTGCTCGGGCCTCATAGATCTGGGCGAGCAGTCCGGCACCGGCTTCATCTCCTTCTCTCCGCTCCAGCAGGGCCTTCTGACGGGCCGATACTTGAACGGAGTGCCGGCGGATTCCCGTATGGCCAAGGGCGTTTTCCTGAAGGAAGAGATGCTGACGCCTACGCTGATGAAGGCCCTCCGCGGTCTCAACGACCTGGCGGCCCAGAGAGGCCAGAGCCTGGCTCAGATGGCCCTCTCGTGGCTCATCAACGATCCGCGCGTGACCTCCGTCATCATCGGCGCCAGCTCCGTGGCTCAGATTGAGGATAACCTTCAGTCCATCAGGAATACGGACTTTTCGGCCCAGGAACTTAAGCTCATTGAAGAGCTTTCGGCCCCCATCCAAATCAAGCAACTATGAAACGTGCCCTTTCCCTAGCCCTGGCCTTAATGACCGTGGCGGGCTGTGGCTATCGTGCCCCCCTGCATAAGTCCTACATCCCGACGGATGTGGATAGCACAACCTATTCTGGTGTGGCTCCGGCTTACCAGGAACTGGCGGCCCTGCTGGAAAAAGATACCGGCTTTATCCCTCAGGAAGGGAATACGGTAACCCTGTTCCCGGGAGGGGAAAAGAAGTGGGAACAGCTGCTGGAAGATCTGGACTATGCTTCTGAGTCCATCTATATGGACCATTATCGCTTCTGTCCCGATTCGGCCGGAACCATCGTGTCCCGGATCCTTGAAGAGAAAGCCCGGGAGGGAGTGGATGTGCGCGTGATTCTGGATAAGGGCGCCATCAAGAAAAAGGACCGCGAAGAATTGCTGAAGATGAGGCCCAGCGGCGTCCGGATGGAGTATTTCCATAAACCCGGAATGCTGATTGACCACATCTGGTTGGCCAACGGCTTTAACCGGGATCATAGAAAGATCCTCATTCTGGACGGCCAGACGGCCTATCTGGGCGGCCGCAATATCCAGGACCCGTATTTCTGGGAATGGAGAGACGCCGATATCCGGATTACCGGACCGGTGGTACAGGACATTACCTCCATCTTTGAGGAGAACCAGCAGAGGGTGGCTCCGGAGTGGGGGAAAGCCCAAGTGGCCAAAGACCTGAACCACGCGGCCCTTATGGACAACATTCCCGAGATGAAGCAGTTTACGGATGTGACGGTGCAGATGGTGGCCGAATCACCAACCGATCATAAACTACCCATCCGGAACTGTTTTGAATGGGCCATCGAGCACGCCCAGCGGTATTTCTGGTTTTACAATCCCTATACGCCGGCTCCGGCATCTACCATTCAGGCCCTGAAGGATGCGGCTGCCCGTGGGGTGGACGTGCGCTGGATTGCTCCGGCCAACAATGACGTGACAGTGGAGAAACCGATGGGGGAATCCCTGTACAAGGAACTGCTGGAGGCCGGTGTCCGTATCTACGAGTGGCAAGGAGAGGTGCTCCATACCAAGCAGTTCATGTCAGACGACTACCTTTTGATTCTTGGTTCTGCCAATCTGGACAATCTGAGCTTTTTCCTTAATTATGAGGTGGTTGCGCTGGTGTATAACAGCGATGTTACCCGCGATGCGGCCGCCCTTTATCTCAAGGAACTTTGGCAGCACTGTGAGGAAATCACCTTGGAAGAGGTCCAGCAGTGGTCCGCCTTCCGGAAATTCCGCAACTGGTTTATTCGGACTTTCGGTGGGCCAATAGGATAAAAGTGCTATCTTTGCACCATGCAAAATTTTGAATATTGTACTCCCACCCGCCTGATTTTTGGAAAAGGCGTCGTGGAGCAGCTGCCTCAGGTGCTGGCTCCCTATGGGAAAAAAGTCCTACTCACTTACGGAGGAGGAAGCATTAAGAAGATTGGTCTGTATCAGAAGGTCCTGGATCTGCTCAAGGGCTTCGAGATTGTGGAACTGCCCGGCATCCAGCCCAATCCCAAGTATAATCCCAGTGTCCTGGAAGGAACCCGTCTGTGCAAGGAGCACAAGATTGACGTGATCCTGTCCGTGGGCGGCGGTTCTGTTCTGGACTGCTCCAAGGCCATTGCCGGCTGCGCCTGCTATGACGGCGAGCCCTGGGATCTGATTACCGGAAAGGTCCCCACCAAGGCGGCCCTTCCCATTGTAGACATCCTTACCCTGGCGGCTACCGGCAGCGAGTATGACTGCGGCGGCGTGATTTCCCGCACGGAAACCAACGACAAGCTGTGCTATGCCACTCCGCTGGTCTTCCCCAAAGTCTCCTTCCTGGATCCCACTTACACTTTCTCCGTGAGCAAGGGACAGACGGCTGCCGGTATCGCAGACGCCATCAACCACATCCTGGAACAGTATTTCTGCGCAGAGACCACCATTATGAACGACGGTTTCTGCGAGGCCGGTATCAAGAGCCTGATGGTCAACGGAAAGGCCTGCCTGGAGAATCCGGAAGACTATACGGCCCGAGCCGAGATGATGTTCGTGTGCACCCTGGCGTGCAACGATATTATGTCCCTGGGAAACAGCCGTTCGGGCTGGCCGATGCACGGCATTGAACACGCTCTCAGCGGTTATTACGACATTACCCACGGCTGGGGCCTGGCCATCCTGACCCCTCGCTGGATGAAGCATATCCTGTGCGAGCGCACGCTGCCCCGTTTTGTCAAGTACGGTGTCAACGTCTTTGGCATCGACGCCTCCCAGGATCCGAGGGACATTGCCAACCAGGCCATCGACGCTACCTATGCGTTCTTTGAGTCCCTGGGCATCCCTATGCATCTGAAGGAACTGGGCATCGATGAGAGCCGGATTGGAGAGATGGCTCACCACGTTGCCGTCAATGAGGGCCTGGAGAATGCTTATATGCCGCTCACCGAGGCCGATATCGCCCAAATCTTAAAAGCCAGCCTGTAATGAACATCAAACTCGTGGGCTCCCTGATAGCCGTTTCTATCATAGCCTGCCCCCTCTTATATATATTTGTAGGTCCCGCTCTGGACGCTTCCCAGATGGAAACCCTGAAGGTGCTGGGTATCATTATGGGTTGCAGCGCCCTCTTCTGCTTTGTGGTGGGTGAACTCACCGGCAACAACAGCCAGATGGACAAGCTCTGGAGCCTTCTTCCCATTGTCTATTCCTGGGTAATCGCCTTCCGGGGCGGTCTGGAGACCCGCCTGGTGGTGATGGCCGTGCTGGCCACGCTCTGGGGCATCCGCCTTACCTTCAATTTTGCCCGGAAAGGGGCTTATCGCCTCAAGTTCTGGGAAGGGGAGGAAGATTACCGCTGGGCCGTCCTTCGCGCCAAGAAGGAGTTCCAGCCCCACTGGAAGTGGATGATCTTCAACCTTTTCTTCATTAGCATCTACCAGAATGCCCTGGTGCTGATGACCACCTTCCCGGCTCTTGTGCTGATGGGGGTTGACAAGCCCTTCGGCCTTGTAGATGGTCTGGCATCGGCCCTTATGTTTGGCTTCATTGTCTATGAGACCATAGCCGACGAGCAGCAGTGGGCTTTCCAGACCACCAAATGGAAGATGATCAAGGAAGGCAAGAAACTGGAGGAACTGCCGGCTCCCTATAACAAGGGTTTCAATACCACGGGCCTTTGGAATGTGAGCCGCCATCCCAATTACTTTGCCGAGCAGGGAACCTGGTTCGCCTTTTACCTCTTTACGATAGGGGGCGGAATGAGCCTGTTCAACTGGAGTATCATCGGGGCTTTGCTGCTCATTGTCCTTTTCCTGGGCAGCAGCACTTTTGCGGAAGAGATCAGCGCCTCCAAGTATCCGGAGTATGCGCGGTACTGCCAGACGGTGTCCCGTTTCTTCCCCGGTAAGAAATACACTTCACAGAGTACGGAAAAATCCTAATAGGAGTCCTTTTTCTTCTAAAGAATTCCTGGTTTAGTTCCTATCTTTGCTCCCCGAAATCAAGAGCAGAGATATGAACTGGAATGGAATTGTAATAGGTGCGGCCGTGTTTGCCTGCATTGGCATCTTTCACCCGCTGGTAATCCGTTGGGAATACCGCTGGGGAAGAAAAGTCTGGTGGGTATTCCTTGTGATGGGAATCCTTTGTTCGGTTGCCTCACTGTTCATTCCTTCTTTCATAGGCTCCACCATTACCGGCGCCGTGGCCTTCTCCAGTTTCTGGAGTATCCACGAGGTAATCAAGCAGGAGCAGCGTGTGCTCAAGGGCTGGTTCCCCGAGAATCCGGCCCGTCACAGCTATTACGAATCCAAACGAAAGAAGAATTAGGCCGTGCTGACAGTCCTTCTGTCCATATTCGTTACGCTTACGCCGCCCATTGATACCTTACCCCCGGCGTATGCCAAGGCTTTCAAGGAGACTTTGCCCCTGGAGAAGGTGGCTTCTCCCGTAAGTTATCTCCTTCCCGCAGAGCTCAAGACTGAGGGTGTTGTGGGGCAGGGAAGACTTTCGGCCCTGGTTCCCAGCCTGCTCATTCCGGAGTATGGCGCCTCCCTTACGTCCACCATTTACCTCCGCGGCATAGGCTCCCGTATGGAGAACCCTTCTATGGGCCTGTATGTGGACGGCATTCCCATTATGGACAAGAATGCCTACGACTTTGACTGGACCGGCATTCGCTTTGCCGCCCTGATGAGAGGTCCTCAGGCTACGCTGTATGGCCGCAATTCGATGAGCGGAACGCTGGTTCTGCAGTCGGCCTCTCCCGATGGAACTACGCACGTGAACGCCTATGCGGAGGCCGGCCTGGCCAAGACGGTCCGGACGGGCGCTACGGTTTCCTTCGGGCAGCACGTCCTTACGGCCGGATTCAAATACAACGCCGGCTGGAACCGCAATGAATACAAGGGTACGCTTTGCGATCCTTATCAGGGCCTGTCCCTGCGCTGGAAATGGGAACAGGTGCCTTCCGGAAAGATCCGCTGGTCCAACAGCCTGTTTGCCACCCTGTCCAAGGAAGGCGGTTTCGCTTACGGCCTCTATGAAAACGGAACCCTTCATCCCGTCTCTTACAACGGGGAGGGAAGTTACCGCAGAATCTCCGTCATTGACGGCGTGGGTTTCCACTATACCGGAGATTCCTTCACGCTGGACGGAACCGGTTCGCTGCAGCTCCTGTCGGACGATATGCGGATGGACCAGGACTATACACCCGAGAACATCTTTACCTTGCGGCAGGCCCAAAATAGCGCTACCGGCACGGCGGAGGTGATTCTCCGGAGCCAGAAAGAACACTGGCAGCCTTCTACGGGCGTGTTTACCTTCTACCGGTTCAACCGGATGGACGCTCCTGTCACTTTTGGCCGTACCGGCATAGAGAACCTGATCCTGGACAATGCCAACCGGAACATTCCGGAGGATATTGGCTATCTGAGCATCCCGGACGATGAAATCCTGATTGATTCCGACTTTGGAATCCATACTTTTGGCGCCGCCCTGTTTCACGAGTCCGTGTTTACGCTGGGCCGCTGGCGCCTGACCGCCGGCCTCCGGCTGGATTACGAAGGGGGAGTGATGGCCTACGACTGCCTGGCCAACCTCCATTACCGCTTTTTCCCTACTATGAAGGCCGACAAGCCCCTGGCTGTCCCTTACCGCGGCACCGTCACGCACTCCTCGGGTCTGCAGGTGCTGCCCAAACTGTCGGCCCTCTTTGAAGCATCCAAGGTGGTCTCCCTCTATGGAAACGTTTCCAAGGGATACCGGGCCGGCGGCTTCAATACCCAGATTTTCTCCGACATTCTCCAAAGCCAGACGATGATGGCTCTGATGAGTGATCTAGGTGTATACCTGGACAATCTCCCTGCTTCCGTCGGTGCCGGACATACCCGCTACAAGCCTGAATCGGCCTGGAACTTTGAGGCGGGTGTCCGTCTGGTAAAGGACAATTTCAGGGCCGAAGCCACCTTCTACTATATGGATGTGCGCAATCAGCAGCTCACGGTGTTCCCTCCCGGAAAATCTACCGGCCGGATGATGACCAACGCCGGAGCCAGCCGCAGCCTGGGTGCCGAGGCCGAACTGGACTGGAGGCCCGGAGAATTCCACTTCCACGCTTCGTATGCCTGGTGCGACGCCCGCTTTGTCGCCTACAACGACGGCAACCACGACTATTCCGGTAACAGAATCCCCTATGTTCCGGCCCATACGGCCTTTGCCAGCGCGGCCTGGCGACACTCCTTCAATACTGTAAGCCTAAATCTCAGTGCCTCTGTCCGTGCCTACGGTCCTCTCTCCTGGGACGAGACCGGTCTTCTGCAAGAGCCGGTCCACATCAGACCAGAAGCCCGCATAGCGCTTTCTTTCAAAAAATGGGAAATCTGGCTGAGAGGAGAGAACCTGACGGGACGTACAGGCCGGAACTTTTATTTCAAATCCGTGGGAAGAGAGTTCTTCTCGCTGGAAAGACCCCGCAACATCATTTTAGGTATTAGCATAAACATTTGATCATTATGAAAGCGAACAAACTTTTCGTGGCCCTGACGGCTCTTGTCCTGATGGCCTGCAACAAACAGCCCGAAGTCATTGTCCCCCACAAGGCCGATTTCAAAGGTACGGTAACGGTGGAGTACAAGGGCGAGCCTTACGACAATGAGAACATTGAAGTGAACTTTACCCCTTCCGAGGACGGCAAGACGGCTTCCCTCACCATCTACAAGATCCGTTTTGTTCCGCAGATGCCGGTGACCATCGACGTGACCATTCCCAACATCGAACTCACGGCTACCACCACCGAGATTACGCTGAAGTGCGACGAGGTGATTCCCCTGGCTATGGGCGGCGAGTATCCCCGTTACAAGGTGACCAACCTGAAGGGCGTCATCGATCACGGTACGCTGGACTTCTCCCTTAACTTCGGAGATTTCCCCACCAGCTTCACGGGCCGTCAGCTCCTGAAGTAAGCCCGTTAAATCTGTGAGGATTTAAGGCAGCATCATCCGGTCGGAGGAGAACTGCATTTTGGGAACGGGATCGTTCCTGTAGGGACCTCCATAACTGCGTACCATGCTCTTCTCTACCTCGTTCCACTGGACCATTACCTGCCGGTAAGTTCCTGAGGTAAAATCAAATTCGGTACGGATACACTGAGGAAAGGCCTCCGGCGAGTAGCGATGCTCGTAGGGGGCCATTCCCGGCGTACGGGCATAGATGAGTGGATTGGACGCGTTCATAAGCGGAACAGTCCCTGGTTGAAACTTGTAAGGGCTTTTGAGAAAGAGCCCGCCTATGAACAGAAGGACCATCTGGGCCTTGGTCAGATGCGGCGGTTTGTACCAGCTGAGGTTCTGGTTGACGGAGGTCATCACCCGGTCGTAGGTTTGACGGTTGATGCGGGCAGCCCTTTGCTCCGGGGTCTCAAAAGGATCCGGGGCCATAAGGAACTCGGGTGTATGCAAGAAGGAAGGCGCGCCCATCAGAGGCAGCGGACGGGGATGGATGGTCACCGTATCTGCCTTCTCAACATATTCCTGTGCGTTGAGGCAGAGGGCTCCGGCCAGGAGCAGCACCAGCGTGTATATCCATTTCTGTTTCATTCCGAGCCGGGGACAGCTCAAGAATTGTGCCGAAAGGTTATCCCATCACCACATCCAGCACCATCATCAGGGCAAAACCTATGGCAAAGCCAATGGTGGCAATGTTGGAATGCTCTCCTTCCGAGGCTTCGGGGATGAGTTCTTCTACCACCACATAGAGCATGGCGCCGGCGGCAAAGGCCAGCAGGAAGGGCATCATAGGCGTAACGGCCGATGCCAGAAGGATAACCAGGGCACCGCCTATGGGCTCTACGATACCGCTGAGGGCTCCTACCCAGAAGGACTTGAGGCGGCTGTTGCCGGCGGCACGGAGCGGCATCGAGATGATGGCTCCTTCCGGAACATTCTGGATGGCGATACCCAGCGAGAGGGCCAGGGCGCCGGCGGCCGTCATACCCGCTCCGCCGCTCAGGGCTCCTGCAATGGCTACACCCACGGCCATTCCTTCCGGGAAGTTGTGGATGGTAACGGCCAGGGCCAGCATAGTGGTCTTGGACAGTTTGCTCTTGGGGCCCTCGGGACCACCCACCGGATGCAGGTGGGGTGTAATCTGGTCAATGAGCAGCAGGAAAGCAAAGCCGCCCAGAAGGCCGAAGGTGGCCGGCCAGACGCCTCCCAGCTCCATACCCGGGATCAGGAGCGACCATACGGAAGCCGCCACCATCACGCCGGAAGCAAATCCCAGCAGGATTTTCTGCAGAAGAACGGGCATCTCCTTCTTCATGAAGAAGACAAAGGAAGATCCCAGGGCCGTGCCCAGGAAGGGAATGAGTAAAGCCGTCAGAATTCCGTCCATAGCGATAATTTCTTCTGTGCAAAGCTACGCAATTTTTACAGGACGCGCAATCCTCATTGGTTGTGATAATTGAAATAAAATGATAAATTTGCATATCAAGTTTTTATGCCATGAAGACTTATCCTCAGATTGAACTCAAAGAGTGGACCCTCGTGGGCGAGGGCTACAACGGCCAGGCCTATGTTTCATCTTACCATCCCGGCGTAATGCTCAAACTGGTAAGGAGGGAGATGGGGCAGGCCCATAAGGTGGAGCAGGAGTTTTACGCCGCCAAGACGGCCTATGATATGGGCTTGCCGGTCCCTGAAGTATATGAAATCGTGAGGGACGGAGAAGACCACGGATATCTCTGTGAGATGATCGGAGCCAAGAAGTCCATGGCCCGTATGTGTTCGGAAGAGCCTCATCGCATTCCTGAACTGGCGGGTGTGATGGCCCGGTACAGCCACGCCCTGCACGGTACTCCTATCGAGGTGAATGACTATGTCCACCCTATCAAGGACCTTCTTACGAAGGCCTTGGAGACTTCTCCGCTTGTAGATGAAGACCAGAGGAAACTGCTCAAGAAAGTGGTGGCCGATATGCCGGATACCAAGACGTGCCTGCACGGAGATCTTCAGCCCGGCAACCTGATTGTATCCAAAGGCGATTTCTTCTGGATTGACCTGGGCTGGCTGGGCCAGGGCTATTATCTGATGGACATAGCGCATCTGTACAAGATGATGGTAGAGGACAGCGTGATTCCGCAGGTGCAGGAACTTACCCATATGACCCGGGAGCAGATGCTCCAGTTCTGGGACGCCTTTGCCCGCGCCTATACCGGAACCGGTGACGTGGAAGCCCTCAATCACAAACTGCTGCCTTATTCGGCCCTGGATATTGTGAGGACATATTATCTCCACGAACGGGACGTCCCGGAGTTCCGGGCCTACCTGAGCGGCCGGATAGATGCTACACTGAAACAGTATACCAGATAGATGGTTATGGCCTTCTTTTCTTCAACTACCCTTGTTGCCAAGCAGTTCCTTCCGGTGGAGGGAATTGTGAATGCGCGTGATCTGGGTGGCTATGAAGGCTTCCAGGTCAAGAAAGGGCAGCTTCTGAGAGCGGCCCATCTGGCCGATGCCACCTCCAGAGACCTGGCTTATCTGGAAATGCTGGGTGTAGCTACGGTGATAGATTTCCGCAAACAGGACGAAAAGACGGGGCATTATGACAAAGCCGTCCCCGGCGCCACTTATGTGGCCCTTCCCATCGATGCCAGCGGCCGCGTAGGCGCCGAGATCACCGATAAGGAGAAGAAGAAATACGTGGGCAAGAAGAAATTCAATGTCAAGCGGGCCATTTTGCTGGCTGCTTTCAATGGAAAAGCCCAGATTGTGGCGCATCAGCTCTATCCCAACATTCTCTTCGACCCTCAGTGCCAGAAAGAGATGGCTTCTTTCCTTCGCCTTGTGATTGAGCGCGGAGACAAGCCCCTCCTTTTCCACTGCACGCAGGGGAAGGACCGCACCGGCGTAGCATCGGCCCTTATCCTGGCGGCGCTGGGCGCAGACAGAAAGATTATCGTGGAAGACTTTGACGTTACCAATAAGGTCTATGCCAGGGATGTGGCGCGGTATACGCGTCTGGTCAAATTGTTTGGCGGAAAGGAGGAAGAGATTGGGGTTGTGAAGGCCTTGATGGGCTGCAACACGGAAAATTTTGTAAAAGCATTGGATGCCGTGGAAGAAAAATATGGCTCCCTGGAAGGCTATCTGAAGGGCCCTATGGAACTGACAGATGAGGATCTGTCTCTCCTGAAATCCCGTTATCTGATTAATAACTAGCATATTATGGGATATTCTACTGTAAACATCCTAGACTGGACCCAGGTTGGGGAAGGCGGAAACGGTGCCGTATATGTCAATGACGCTGAACCGGGTATTCTTTTGAAAGTGACCCATCTGACGGACGGCTCGGAGCAGACGGTGGCCAAGGAGTTCTATACCTCCCGGGCTGTGTTTGAGTTGGGTGTTCCCACTCCGGAAATGATGGAGATGGTACGGGTAGGGGAGTTTTTCGGCATCAAATGCCAGAGCATCCAGGGAAAGAAATCCTTCTCCCGGCTCTGTGCAGATGATCCTTCTTCCATAGACAGCCGGGCCCAGGAGATGGCTTCCCTGGCCAAGAAGTTACATTCCACCCCTGCCACCGGAAAGGAATGGCTCCCTTCTATGAAGGAAGTGATGCTGGAAGCTGCTACCACTACCAATATGTTGGGCCGAAAGCCCAAGGAGCGCCTGTTGGACTTTGTTCGGAATTTGCCCGACGGGGAGACCCTGCTGCACGGGGACTTACAGATGGGAAACCTGATTATGGCCGATGGCAAGCCTTATTGGATTGACCTGGGACGCGCCTCCCACGGGATTCCGCTGTTCGACCTGGGCCATATGTACTTGTTCTGCAATATCTTCGGCCGCAGCAAGCGGGTCCAGGAAATAGCCCATATGACCGATGCGCAACTGGTCCAGTTCTGGAACAGCTTTGCCCTGGCCTATAACGGCCCCGACAAGATGGATGAGTTCATAGCAGACTGCAAGCGTTTTGCCGGTCTGGATCTCATTATGCTGGGCTATGTCCAGGACTTGTCCATAAGCGAAAGATTCTTCCTGGGACAGCTGGCTAAGAAGATGATAAAGTAGCGCCTTTAATGTAGCATGGCCTCACAACCTTCCAGCAAATCCTGGAAAGTTTCTTCGAAATCTCCGGTGTACCAGGGATCTGCTACGTCCCTCCCTACGCCGGTGTAGGACATCATCAGATGGATCTTGCCTTCCGGGTCTTGGGGAATGATGCGCTCGATGAGGCGCAGGTTGGAGGCATCCATACAGATGATGCGGTCAAAGCGGTCATAATCGGCCCCTGTAACCTGGCGGGCCCTCTTGTTGGGGTCGAACCAGACGCCGTGCTGCTGCAGGCAGCGCTTGGCCGGGGGATAGATGGGGTTGCCGATTTCCTCCCTGGAAACAGCGGCCGATTCTATATGATATTGGCTTTCCTGCCCCTTCGCTTTTACGAGGGCCTTGAGGATGAACTCGGCCATAGGGCTCCGGCAGATATTGCCGTGACAGACAAATAGGACTCTCATTGAATGCAAAGATAGCATTATTTAGTATCTTCGCAGAAAATGATTAAATTTGTGATTGAACCAACATAATTAGATATGAATCACTTGACTTCCTTTGCTTTGTTATCTCTGTCCCTGCTTGGGATGCTTTCCTGTGGAAATCCTGCCCCCAAGTCCTCTGTCCCCAGTTTTGACGAGGTAATTGCTACCCGCAGAAGCGTCCGAAATTACGATGCCTCCAAGTCTATTTCCCAGGAGGAGATCACCACTCTTCTGACCGCTGTGCAGGAAGCCCCTTCCTGGGCCAATATGGAACCCACCAAGTACTATGTGGCCATTGGCGAGGAAAAGCGGGCTGCCCTTCTGGAAATGATCGGCGGTAACAAGGAGCGGGTCATCAACGCCCCCGTTCTCATCGTTTCCACCTTCGAGCGCAGCCGTTCGGGCTTCTTCCGCGGAAACCCCGCCAATGAGGCAGGGGAGTTGTGGGGTGCTTACGACAATGGCCTCAGCAATGCCTATCTGATCCTCAAGGCCCGTGAGATGGGTTTCGATACCCTTATTATGGGTATGCGTGACGCCACTGCCATCCGTGCAGAATTTGACATCCCCGAGTCCGAGATTATCCTGGCCGTCATCTCCGTAGGTTACAGGGCCGAAGAACCCCAGCGTCCCGAGAGACGCCCCTTCGAAGACGTTGTAAAGTTCTATTAATGGAAGACTATATCCTCAGGGAAATTGACCGCATCGGCGAAATGCTGATGAAGATTGCCCGGAAGATGGGATTGTTCCTGGACGAAGTTCCGGACTATCCCATTTCCGAGGTAAAGGAAAGTTTTGAAGAGGCCGGGTTCCCCGTGCGTCTCGATGAACTGCTTAGTCAGGAATTCCCTGTTCCGTTTCTCGTTGAAGAGAAAGGGCTCTCAGACCAGGCTCTGGAGCTCTTTGTGGAGCTTCTTTTCCGCTCAGATATGGATGAATCCAAGAAAAAGGCTTTGCTGCAGGATGCCCTGACATATCTGGATGGAAAAGGATATTATTCCTTCAAACTTCACTCATTGCGTTAATTTTTTCAATAAATCGCTTGCGATATAAAAATAAAGTCGTATATTTGCATCGTGAACGATATAAATAAACACTAAAAATATTGAGTTATGGATTTTACTACCACTATTCAGATTTCGCAAATGATTGTGAATGAGCTTTCCGGAAGCTCTCTTGTACATAAAATGCAGGGTTTGCTCTTCAAGAGCCAGGGTTTTGCCACTTTGGGCCAGAAGTATCTGGACCACTACGCTGAGGAACTGGGCTGGATTGAGAAATACACCAACCGCCTGCTGGAACTGGGTGTTGTGCCCGAGGTAAATGTCTGCCACAAATCGGCCCTTATTGAAGATCCCAAGGCCTATATCGAAGCAGACCTCAAGCTTCAGAAGGAAGGCGTAGCTACCCTCTACAAGGTTTTGCCTTCTCTCATCAATGATCCCAACACGTACGACATTACCAAGGCCTATCTCCTGGACGAAGAAGAAGACCAGTACTGGGACGAGGAACAGCTGGGACTCATCGAGAAGATCGGTTATCAGAATTGGTTAGTTAAGCAGTTATAAAATGGAAAAAATTTATGATTTCAAGGCCCTTGACAACAAAGGGGGCCAGGTAGACTTTGCGCAGTTCGAAGGCAAAGTGCTGATGATTGTCAACACTGCATCCAAGTGTGGCTTCACCCCTCAGTATGACGGTCTGGAGGCTCTCTATCAGAAGTATAAGGACCAGGGACTGGTCATCGTAGGTTTCCCTTGCGACCAGTTTGCCCACCAGGAGCCCGGCAGCAATGAGGAGATAGCAGAGTTCTGCCGCCTGAACCACGGCGTCACTTTCCCGCTGATGGCCAAGATCGAAGTGAACGGTGAGAACGCCCACCCCATTTACAAGTATCTGAAGAACGCCGCCAAGGGACTCTTCGGCAATGCCATCAAGTGGAACTTCACCAAGTTTCTCATCAACCGGGACGGTACGGTGATCAAGCGTTTCGCTCCCACCGTGACTCCCGAGAAGATGGAGAAAGATATCAAAGGCATGCTCTAATGGCCCAGGAAGAATTCAAGCTGGACAACCAGCTTTGTTTCAAACTCTATACAGCCTCGCGTCTTATCACGCAGACTTATCATCCCCTGCTTTCCCAGCAGGGGTTGACTTATCCGCAGTATCTGGTGTTGCTGGTCCTGTGGGAAAAGGACGGCCAGCCCGTAAACGACATTGCCAAACGGCTTTTCCTGGAAACCAATACGGTGACTCCGCTCCTGCAGAGGATGGAAAAAGAAGGCATCCTGACCCGCTCAAGGGGAAAGCAGGATGCCCGTCAAATGATCGTTACCCTTACCGCAAAAGGAAGGGAACTGCAGGAAAAACTTTCCCGAGTTCCCTATACGGTAGGCGATGCCGTCCTTTGCGACAGTGTTACTCCGGAAACCGCTCCGAGTCTTTTTAAGATGCTGGACGGAATCGTTGAGAAACTGAGCAGCAAGCCCCAGGCCGATTAAGGGGCCTAGAGCAGCTCGCAGATGCTGGATTCGATTTCTTCCGGGGTGACGGTGGGCTCGAAACGGGCCACTACACGTCCCTTGCGGTCAATCAGGAATTTGGTGAAATTCCATTTGATGTCCGGATTGGTGGCATAATCGGGATCCCGGCGGGCCATCATCTGATCCATAAACTGAGCCGATTCGCTCTCTCCAAATCCTTCAAAAGGCTTCTCTGAATACAGCCATTTGAAGATGGGGTGAGCGTTTTCTCCGTTTACCTCTATCTTGGACATCAGCGGGAAGGTGACGCCGTGATTGGCGCGGCAGAACTCTGCTATCTCTTCGTCAGTGCCGGGCTCCTGGTGACCGAACTGGTCGCAGGGAAAACCGATCACTACCAGACCCTTGTCCTTGTATTTCTCGTACAGGGCTTCCAGTCCGTCGTACTGCGGGGTGAAGCCGCACTTGGAGGCGGTATTGACCACCAGCAGGACTTTGCCCTTATAGTCGGAGAAATTCACCGTTTCTCCCTCATTGGAGACGGCCGTAAAGTCATAAATGGTGGTTGACTTCTGGGATTGGCAGGAAATAAAGCCGATGGCTGCGCAAAGAAGAGCCACACAGGTAAAGAGTCTGTTCATTTTTATATCTAATTGATTTTGCGAAAGATAGTAATTATTTCTTCTCCTTCCAAATGAAGGGGCTCAAATATCCCCAATTCTTTGTAACTTTGTGTTTGATGACACGCATCGCTTGCATAGGAGACAGCATTACCTGGGGATTCACCCTCCTCAGGCCCTGGAAGCAGAGCTATCCGGCCCTGCTGCAGGAGAAGTGGGGCCCGGAGTACGAGGTCCGCAACTTCGGCTACAACGACGCCGCAACCCGTTTTGATGCCGATATGCCCTATGTCAAGAAGCGGGTTTACCAGGAAAGCCTGGATTGGAACCCGGATGTGGTTTTCATTATGCTGGGAACCAATGACACCAAACGCAGGAACTGGGATCCCGTCATCTTCCGCCGGGATTATACGGAACTGGTCAAGTCTTACCTGGCTTTGCCCTCGCACCCCCGTGTCATTTTAATCGCTCCCATCCGCATCTTTTTGCCTTTCAAGATACCTGTGCTGGGCCTCTATCCCGAAACCATGGAGCAGGGCGTAAGGCCCGCCATCCGGGAAATATCGGCCCAACTGGGTCTGGAGCTCATTGACCTGGGGGACCTTTTCCAGGATACCACTTATGTGAAGGACGGTGTCCATCCTCAGTCCACAGGTGCCCGAATGATAGCCGAAACTATTTATAACGCCATTAAAATATGATACAGCAATCCGCGATGCGTGCCGACTTTGTAGGCAGTGCGGCTTTGCCTCCTGTGAGATTGGCAATAAGCTTACGGAAGAAGAACAATGGGCCAAACTGCGTCTGGTGCAGGAGGTGGCCAAAGAGGTTTGGGGATAGTGATTATTCCCCCTGGTCTTCAGGAGAATCGACGGTCTTATCGGGACCGTCTTTTTTTTTCATAATCTTTTTACCGAACAGAAAAGCTATTGACAAGATAATGAGCGTAATCAGCATAGGGTAAAACGAATTGATTCCGGACTGCAAAGCTACAACTCTTTCTCCAATTTCACAAAAATCCCCAAAAATGGGGATTGACCTTTATATGGGAAACAGCGACCTTTGTAGCCAAAAAGAG
>JAEEGK010012910.1_pt1 | contig 18907 bp, 14 predicted proteins | sample 8958771 | NCBI WGS metagenome assembly JAEEGK01 (sample SAMN16246547, study PRJNA631951) | gut metagenome | biome: gut microbiome; feature: rumen; material: SC-attached | host: Bos | place: Iran: Karaj | collected 2018-10
GAGCCGGAGTAGCCGGAGACGATCCGCTGGCCGTTCACCTCGGCGCCCAGGGTCACGGACTTGATGGTGTTGATGGCGGAGATGCCGTCGGCCCCGGCGAAATGGGCGGCCAGGGCGAACTGGGTCAACGACGCGACGTTGGGCGTCATCTTGGGGATGACGGGAATCCGGACGGCCTGCTTGACATAGGCGGTGTAGAAGGTGACGAGCTCCGGATTCTGGCCCACGTCGCTGCCCATGCCGGCCAGACGCATCTGCGGGCAGGAGAAGTTCAGCTCCACGGCATCGACACCGGCGTCCTCGGCCATCTTGGCCAGCTCGATCCACTGCTCCTCCGTCTGCCCCATGATGGAGGCGACGATGATCTTGGCGGGATATTTTTCCTTGAGCCGACGGAGTATGTCAAAATCCATCTCCACCGGATTCTCCGACAGCTGCTCCATGTTGCGGAAGCCGGCGAAACTGCCGTCGGCCCGCCTGACGGCGTCAAAGCGGGGAGACACCTCCTGGATGTCCTGCATGCAGATGGTCTTGTAGAACACGCCGGCCCAGCCGGCTTCCAGGGCCGACGCCACCATTTCGTAGTTCGTGCAGATGGCGGAAGAAGCCAGGAAGAAGGGATTCTCGCAATGCAGGCCGCAGAAATCGATCTCCAAAGAGGGTTGCTCCGTCTCGGGAACGGGAGCCGGCAGCGCCTTGGCGATCTCCCGCAGACGGACGGGACGGTCAAAGTGGATGCAGGCTTTCTCGGCGGCCTCCAGGTCCGCTTCGCTGCAGGCGGCGAACAGGCGGGCGCCCAGGACTTGGTTGTCAAAACGAACGGCCCGGACGGCCCGGGCGGGATCCCCCTGGCGGACGGCGGCGGTACAAGGAGCGTTTTCGCAAAGCAGACACCGGACGGCTTCCTGCTTGAGGTGGAGCTGATTCATGGGCATGGCAAACGTATCTTTTTCACAAAGATAGGTTATTTCCGCCGGAAAATTCCCTATCTTTGAATAACAAACGGTCAATTAGTCATGTTCAGACGTTTCGTTCTTGGCCTGGCGGCCCTTGTGGCGGGTTTGCAGGCATTTGCGCAAGGGCCCGACCCTGATTTCCACATCTATCTCTGCTTCGGGCAGTCCAACATGGAGGCCGGGGCCCGGCCGGCGCCGCAGGACGAGGGCTTCAACGACCCGCGGTTCCAGTTCATGGCGGCGGTCGACATGCCCCGTTACGGACGGGAGAAGGGCCATTGGTACACGGCCACCCCGCCCATCTGCCGGGAGGGCAACAACCTCGGTCCGGTCGATTTCTTCGGGCGCAAGATGATCGAGAACCTCCCGGAGAACATCCGCGTGGGCGTCATCAACGTGTCCGTCGCAGGCGCCAAGCTGGAGCTTTGGGACAAGGATGCCTATAAGGAATACATCGACGGCGAACGGGACTGGATGAAGGCCATCGTCGCGCAGTACGGCGGAAGCCCTTACCATCGCCTGCTGGAGATGGCGCGCATCGCGCAGAAGGACGGCGTGATCAAGGGAATGCTGCTGCATCAGGGCGAGTCCAATCCGGACGATGCCGCCTGGCCGGGCCGCGTGAAGAAGATCCACGACGACCTCTGCGCCGAACTGGGCCTCAACCCCGACGACATTCCGCTCCTCGCCGGCGAACTGAAGTATGCCGAGGTGGACGGCGTCTGCGCCGCTTTCAACGACGTCGTGCTGCCGCATCTGCCGGAAGTAATGCCCAACGCCCATATCATCTCCGCCCTAGGCTGCGTGAGCACGGGCGACCAGTTCCATTTCAGCACGGAAGGGATGCGCCTGATGGGCTATCGGATGGCCGACAAGATGCTCCAGCTTGAAGGCTGGAAGCAGCCCGAGAAGCGCACGCTCACCCTGCGGCCGGACCGGCTCGGCATCCGCATCAGCCCCACCCTCGCCGGCATCTTCTTCGAGGACATCAACCAGAGCGTCGACGGCGGCATCTGCGCCCAGCTCATCCAGAACAATTCTTTCCAGGCCTACAATGTCCCGGATGCGCCGGGGGCCGATGAATTCTCCCAATGCGACACCGTCTTCTTCGGCTGGACGGTTGTCCGGAAGGAGGGCGCCGTCGGCACGGCCCGCGCCGTGGCCGACAAGCCGCTCGTCAAGAACCTGAAGCGCTGGTACGACTTCGATCCGAACGACAAATACGACGACGAACTCCGTTACGCCCAGTACTGTGTGCGCTTTGACATTGACAAGCCTGGCGAAGGCTTCGGCATCGCCGCCAACGGCTATGGCATTTCCGAATACAAGCGGGGCCCCGGCCAGCTGTATTCCAACAATACGCAGACGGCTTCCATCCCCGCCAAGGAAGGCGTGAGCTACGACCTGGGCCTGTATCTGCTGACAAACAAATACAGGGGGACCATTTCGGTCTATCTCGAAGACAAGGAAGGGAACATCAACTCCAACGTGATCGCCATCTCCCGCCCGGCCCAAAGCTGGAAGCAGTACACCGGCACGCTGAAGGCGGAGCGCACCGCGGACAGCCGGCTGGTCATCGTGGGTGACGCGAAGGGCACCTTCTGGCTGGACTTCGTCACCTTGGTGCCGGAGGCATCCGAACTGTGGAAGGACGGCCGATACGGTCCTTTCCGCAAGGACCTGCTGGAGGCGCTGGAAGCCCTGCATCCGACCTTCATGCGCTTCCCCGGCGGCTGCGCCTCCGAAGGGACCAATTACTTCGGACAGGTCTTCTGGAAGAATTCCATCGGCCCGAGAGAGGAGCGGGTGGGCTTCCGCAACCACTGGGCCTACTGGACCTCGCAGTATATCGGCTTTTATGAGTACCTGCTCATGACGGAGGGTCTCGGCGCTACGCCGCTGCCGGTCCTGAACAACGGCGTCACCTGCCAGTTCGCCGGCCACCAGTACATCGCCCCGCTCGAAACGCAGGCCGACCGCGACCGCTTTTACAGCATCTTCGTCAAGGACGCCCTCGATTTCATCGAATTCTGCAACGGCGGGACCGACACCGAGTGGGGTGCCAAACGAGCACAGATGGGCCATCCGGCGCCGTTCAACCTCAAGTACCTGGGCATCGGCAACGAAAACCAGGGGCCGGAGTTCTGGGAGCGCTTCGACATCATGTACAAGGCCATCAAGGCCGCCCATCCCGAGATCACCATCGTCTCCACCGCCGGTTCCGCCGATGCGGGACGCGAATTCGACGCCAACATGTCGGAGATTGACGCGAAATACCCCGACACCATCGTGGACGAGCACTATTACAAGGGCGACGACTGGTTCTACACGCACGGAGACCGCTACCTGGCGGACAAAGTGCGCGGCAAAGACGGCAACACCTATGACCGCTCGAAGCCCACGCGCGTGTTCGTCGGCGAGTTCGCCAACAACCGCGCGAACAACGCCTACTCGTCGGCGATGGCCGAAGCGGCCTACTGGACCAGCCTGGAGCGCAACTCCGACATGGTCGTGATGGCCGCCTACGCCCCGCTCTTCTGCAAGAAGGGTTTCAACAAATGGAACTCCAACCTGATCTGGTTCGACAACCGCGGGATGTGGCGCAGCTGCAACTACTGGTACCAGCAGCTCTTCTCCGTAGCGGGAGACCGCGCCTTCGAGATGTCACCGGCGATGAACGGAGACGCCGAGGATGCGCGCATCTACAGCTCCCCCACCATCGACACAAAGACCGGCGAAATCTTCATCAAGATGGTCAATGCCGAGGCCGCGGACAAGATCTTCACCGTCCGGACGGGTACGGACCTGACCTATGAGGCCACGCTGGAGTTCGTCTCATCCCACGACACGTCCGTCAAGAATCAGGGAGACCAGAACTACTATTCCAGCCATCCGGACTATGCGGCTCCGGCCGCCTTCGGCGGTCCCGGCGCGGCCGAGCGTCCGGGGATGCGCGAAATGGCCTTCCGCTTCGGCCGCCGTGTCAAGTACAACGAACCCGTGGTCCCGCACACCAAGGCGTTGGGCGCGGTGCGTGACTCCTTCGAGTTCACGCTCCCGGAGAACGCGATCGCCATCCTGCGGCTCAAACCCGCCGCCTTATAGAAGCATTTTCCTACCGGAACAGCATCTGGGCGAACTGCCAGAGGGAGCGGCGCCAGGTGAGCCATTCGTGACCGGTGCCCGGGGATTCATAGTAGACGTGATTGACGCCCAGCTGGTCCAGGGCCACATGCAGGTCGCGGATGCCGGCGTACATCTGTGCGGGCTCATCCGTGCCGATGCTAATGTACAGCAGGTGATAGTCCTTGTTCAGGGACTTCGGGTACATCTCGGCGTCGCGGCGGTCGCCCGGGCCGCGGCCGGAACCGCTGAACCCGCCGATCCAGCCGAACAGCTCCGGATGGTCCAGGCCGATGGTATAGGCCTGGAAGCCGCCCAGCGAGAGGCCGCAGATGGCGCGGTGGTCGCGGTCCGTGAGCGTGCGGTAACGTGCGTCGAAGGTCGGGACGGTCTCCTCGACCGTCACTTTCTCGAAAGCGTCGAAATTGAACAGGTTGAAGCCGCCCGCGGGCTGCGCCCCGGCAAGCGTGGCGACGGCATGCTCGCAGACGATGATCATCGGCTCGCATTTTCCTTCCGCGATCAGATTGTCCATGATGTCGCCCATCATGCCCTGGGTGGCCCAGCCGGTCTCATCCTCGCCCGCCCCGTGCATCAGGTAGAGCACCGGGAAACGGCGCGCCGGCTCGGAGAGGTACTGCGGCGGGAGATAGACGAAGCAGGTGCGCTCCGCCCCGGTCAGGGCGGAATTGTATTTTTCGATGCGGATCTGCCCGTGCGGGACGTCCTTCTCCAGATAATAATCCACTCCGGCCTCGGGAATCTCGATGCCGCTGGACCAGAAACTCGAGCCGAAGAACCACCGGCTGTTCGGGTCGGAAACCCGCTTTCCGTCCACGTTCAGCGTATAGTAATGGAATCCGGGCACGAGCGGGTCCGAAGTGGCCTCCCAGATGCCGTCCTCCCCCTTGGTCATCGCATAGGACTTTCCGCCCGCATTCACGGAAACCGCCTGCGCCTCAGGAAATTCATTCCTGAAAACGACGCTCAGATCCGGATTGATCTTCGGGAACTCGCAGCCGGGCTGGTTCGTGGTGGCGGAGGTCGGTCTTGACAGGACGCCAACCGGGTCCTTTTCAATCAGAAGCGACCTCAGCAGCTCGATCTCCGCCGGGGAGAGCGGCTCCACATCGGCGGAATGCCGGGTGGTCGCCCAGTTGTACGCCAGCTGGCGGATGTCTTTCACCTCCGGCCAGCCGAATTTCCGCAGATGGGTGACCGTCTCGTAGAGGATATGCGTCTCTTTTTCGGTAGCCCGGAAATCCCGCAGCCGGACATTCGGGCCGGCGAAGGTCGTGATTTCGTAGTCCTTGGACAAGTCGCTTTCGGACACGCCCAGCAGGGCCTCGATCAGGAAGGCCAGGGTGCCTGTGCGGTCGGCCCCTCCGGCGCAATGGAAATAGACGGCCCGGCCTTCGCTCAGATAGCCGATGATGGCCCGGATGGCCTGCTGATAAAGCTCCTGCGTATTGCCGGTGCCGCGGCCCAGATTCTTCTCGACCGGGAACTTGATGTATTCCGCCCCTTCCACAACCGGGCCCACATTCGCTTCACTCTCTTTGATGCCGCGGAGGTCCAGATCGACGGAAATGCCCAAATCTTTAAGGAAGATCTCTTTGGCCCGGTCCGTCATCCGGCGGCTGCTGAGCGCGGCGCCCCGGTACAGTTTCCCGTAGGCGATGCGCCCTCCTTCGGCCGCCCAGCCGCCCAGGTCGCGCACATTCGAGGAAACCCCGGAAATCATGCGCAGCGGCCCGACCGGCGTCACACCGGCCGACTTCAGGACCGTCCCGTTTCCATCCAGAACCTTATAGTAGTACCGGACACCGGGAACCAGATTGTACACCTCGGCAAACGTGGTGTCCGTCTGAACCTCGAACGCATTGGCGAAATCCGGAGACGTGGACACCCATACCTTGGCTCCGTTCCCGCCCTTCCAGGCCAGCGTCACCGGCAGCGGCCTGTCCGACGCGCCGAAATTCTTCCGGTAATCCCGGGCATAGGAGACGGTATACTCGGGGTCGTCGGAATAATCCACTTCCGAAACAAACCGCCGGGCGCCCTCATTGACAATGCTGCACGGAACGCTGTCAATCTCCTGCGCGGAGAGACTTACGGACACCGCCGCCAGGGCGGCCAGCAAAAGGCTTCTGATCTTCATATCATCGTGAGTTTATTGATTCGACGTCATCTTTTCCTTCAGCGCGCCAATCTTCCCGACTGTCCGCTGCCTCCCACCATCATTCCCTTTCTCCTCATACATCCGCAAGCATTTCTCAAACTGCTCCAGGGCCTCTTCATAGCGCCCGAGACCTTCGTACACGGTTGCCAGCGTATCCACCACATTCGGATCGTCCGGAAGCGCCTCAACGGCCTTTTCCGCCCACGGAAGCGCTTTTTCATACTCCCCGGTCAGATGGTATGTCCAGGCTACTGAATTCAGCGCCGACGGCCGACCGTTCTCCGCCGCTTTAAGGAACCACTCCAGCGCTTTTCCATAGTCCTGTTCAACACCGCGGCCTTCGGAATACAAACTTCCAATCCTCTTTTGAGCAAGTGAATCACCTTGTTCCGCCGCTTTCAGAAACCACTCCAGCGCCTTTCCATCGTCCTGCCCGACACCCAGACCCCCGAGATACATCTCTCCTATCCACCGCTGGGCGCGGGCGTCTCCTTGCTCAGCAGCCTTCATAGTCCACTCAAAGGCTTTGTCGTAATCCCGGTCAACACCCAAGCCCTTGAAATACATCTCCCCTATCATCCGCTGTGAAAATGCCTCTCCTAGCTCCGCGGCCTTCATGGACCACTCGAATGCCTTGTCGTAATCCCGGCCGACACCCAGGCCCTTGTAATACAGATGGCCCAATGCTTTCTGACCCGTAGAATCCCCTTGCTCAGCCGCCTTCGTATACCACTCAAAAGCCTTCCCATAATCCCGGCTGACACCCAAGCCCTTGTAATACATCCAGCCCAACCTTTCCTGAGAATAAGCACAACCCTGTGAGGCCCCTTTCTGAAACCACTCAAAAGCCTTGACGTAATCTTGATCGACACCGATCCCCTTGAAATACATATGGCCGAGCATTCTCTGACCGACCATGTTTCCTTGTTCCGCCGCTTTCGAATATAACTCAAACGCCTTTCCTACATCCTTTCCGACACCTTTCCCCTTCAAGTAAACATACCCCAGATTGCGCTGAGCTTCGTGATTCCCCTGCTCCGCGGCAATTGTATACCATTTGACCGCCACATCCAGCGACGCGTGTTTTTCCGCGATCAGACCCGTGCCGTAACTGCTTACGAAAGACAAGGCCTCCTGACTTCCCAGAGAGATGGCTCTGCTGAAACACTCAAAAGAGAGGGTGATGTCCGGTTCATGCTTGGACGTTCCGGCGAACAGCCCCCGGCCCCAATCATACAGCCGCCCGGCGTCCTCCTGAGCATGGATCTCTTCCTTGGTGAGCTTCCACAAATTTCGCGTATCGTTGAACTGCACCTGAACATATTGCTGGCAGTTCGTTTCAACCGAGCACCGGATCGTGACAATTTCACAGGAATCGTTATTGACGGCCCTGAAACGATGCTCTCCGGCGAAATTGACCGGATAACGGAACGGATGCCATTCATCTTCGTCATCCGTCAAGGTCGCAATCTTGTCCCCGCACTCATACAAGTCACAGCTGTCCGCCTCCGTATAAAAGAGAAAGCATCCGACAACTCCGCCCCGGCTTTGGAACCGTTTGGTCAGTGACAGATTCGCCGGTTTGGATTTCAAGTAGCCTTGTTCAACGAAATACTTTTCATAGAACTCTTCGACCTCGCTGATTTCCAGGGACAAGGCCTGGTGAAGGGACAGATCCTTCATCTCCGGAGGCAAGTCCTTTCCATCCGGCATGCCGTACCCGTTCAACAGGATGGGAACGATGTTCTTTCCTTCGAGGCTCAAGGCATACATGACCTCCTTGCAGAACCAGTCCGTCTTATAAGGCTCCTCCCGCAGGCCGGCGTCCGAATCATTCCGGTCAGAAATGTCCTCGGCCGCGACAGGAATGCTCTCCTTGGAGGTCCGGTTGTCAAACCACGCACCCAAAGACTCCTCTTCCAGCAGGATGATGATGTCTGTCGCGTTGCTGATATGCTCCAGAAGCTGCTCGTTGAATCTTCCCGAACGCAACTCTTTCCGGTCAAAGAAAACATTATAGCCCTTCTGCTGAAGGAGCTCGTACAAATACGCCGCCGTGGCGCTTGAGGTTCCCTTCCGCTTGTAACTGATGAAAATATCGTATTTCATAGGTGGTTCAGGAAAACGGACTTACAGCTCCTCCCCCGCATTCAGCCGGGAAAGGAGCGCGCGGGTGTCGTCGAGGGTTTTGGGGAGAGGATGGGATTTGAGCCAGGCGGCCAGGTCGTCCTTTCGGGCCGGGAAGCGCTTCTGGAGACTGCGCTTGGTGATGGGAGAGACACCGCCTGCCTGGTAAAGGAAACAGGATTCGGACACGTGGTAGGGGTACTCCCGGGAGGATTGCAGGGTATGCATCATGCCGTCGGACTGGATCATGCCCACATTCCGGATGGCGCTGGTGCGGGTTTCGGTCCCGTAGGCGCCCTGCTTGACGTCGCGCAGAATCTCTACGTCACGCCGCAAGGCGACCGTCAGGTCGTCGGAAATGGGATAAAGCCGATAAAAGGCGCCGTCGATCCGGACGAAGACGATGTCGTCGACGACGACCCGGTTGATGTTGTCGGCGGCGGACGCGAGTTCCTGGTCCTTGTCCATGAAACGCAGCGTCTGGTCCGCGGCGCAAATGTTCAGATTCCCCTGGGCCGGGCCCTGGTCGGAGAAATAGACCATGCCCTGCCGGAATTCGGGCAGCAGGTAGAAGACATCGGCGGGTATGTTGCCCTTGGCCTCCTGGCCGGAGGCGGAAAGGCCCGCGAAGAGGGCCAGAAGCAGCAGGATTCGTTTCATCGCTTGCGGAGACGGGCCGGATCAGCCGGCCAATCTCCACAAAGATAGAACTTTTCGCGGAAAGATGAAATTACTTCCGGGCGGCCTCCTTCAGTCCGGCGCGCAGGTTTTCGATGACGGCCTGGGAGCTGTAAGTGGCGCCGGAGACGGCGTCGAGTTTCATGCCGGCGGCCTCGGCGGGCTTCTTGCCCACGACCGATTTCAGCAGTCCGCTCGCGAGGACCTGCTCGAAGAAGCGCGGCGTCTCGGTGTTCGGAAGCGCCTCGACGGAGGCGACGACACCGTCCACGACCGTGATTTTCAAGGGCGTGGGGCCGTCATAGCCGATCACGTCCTTGCACAGGTCGGTGGTGTTCACGACCAGCGTGTCATGTTGAACCTTTCTGGCGGTCCGGGCGCCGCAGGCGCCGCTGACCAGTCCGACGGAAACGAGGAGGGCGGCGACGGCCGCCAGGAGCATCCATTTCTTCATGTTTGTCATAGTTTGGACGGCAAAGATAGGGTTTTTCCGGGAATTTGCCGATATTTGTCCAAACACTGACCGCCATGAAACGACTTCTCCTCACCGCTCTCTGCCTGATCGCCGCGGCCGCCGCACGGGCCCAGGACAGCTCCGTCCATGAACAGTCCGACGGCTATGTATGGCCCACGGACCCGCTGGTACTCGAAAAGCTGGACCAGTGGCAGGACCTCAAGTTCGGCGTCCTGATGCACTGGGGCCTGTACAGCGTCCCCGGCATCGTGGAGTCCTGGAACCTGTGCAACGAGGACTGGGTCGTCCGGCCGGAAGGAACGACCTATGAAGGGTACAAGCAGTGGTACTGGGGGCTGTCGAAGGTGTTCAACCCCGTCGATTTCAATCCGGAACAATGGGCCGATGTCTTCGAGGACGCGGGCATGAAGTACATGATCTTCACCACCAAGCATCACGACGGCTTCTGCATGTTCGACTCGGAATACACGGACTTCTCCGTCGCCAAGGCCGGCCCTTTCGCCGGCGATCCCAGGAAGGACATCGCGAAATACGTCTTTGACGCCTTCCGCCCGAAGGGTTTCATGATCGGCGCCTATTTCTCCAAGCCCGACTGGCACTGCGAATGGTTCTGGAACCCCTACTACGCCACCGCGCGCCGCGGCGTCAACTACAATCCCGGCCTGCACCCCGACTGGTGGGACAACTACGTGGCCTTCACGAAGAACCAGCTCGGCGAAATCACCGGCGGCCGGTACGGACGGCTGGACATCCTCTGGCTGGACGGCGGCTGGATCACGGGTGACGAGGTGGGCCTGAACGAGATTCTGCCGGAGGCCCGCCGGGTGAGCCCGGGCCTCATCTGCGTGGACCGCACCATCCAGGGGCCGAACGAGAACTACCAGACGCCGGAGCAATCCGTCCCCGCCACCCAGCTCAAGCACCCCTGGGAGTCCTGCATGACCCTCGGCGCCGACTGGGGATGGACCCCGGACCCGCCCTACAAAACCGCCCGGCGCGTCATCGGCACTCTGGCTGAAATCACCGCGAAAGGCGGCGCGCTCGCCCTGGGCGTAGGTCCCACGCCGGACGGGCTCATCGAGGACAAGGCCGTCGTCATCCTGCGGGAAATCGGCGCCTGGCTCCGCCGCTGCGGCGAAGCCATCTACAGCACCCGCATCACGGACCGCTACAACGACGGCAAAATCTGGTTCAACGCCTCCAAAGACGGCCGGACGCTCTACGCCGTCTACGCCCTCCCCGACGGTGAAAGCCTCCCGGCCGAACTGACCTGGACCGGCAATCTCCCGAAGGGAAAAGTAACCGTCCTCAACAACGGCAGAAAAGTCAAGGCCGTTGTCAAGGACGGTAAAGTGACGGTCAAACTTCCCAAGGGGCTCACGGATGAACCCGTCGCCCTGAAGTTCAGCCTCTGACGGATCAATACTTGTTCCCCGGTCCGGTAATCTCTTTCTCCGTGATCTTTTCGCTGTCCATCGCATGCCAGGCATAAGCGATGTAGGCGACGACGAACGGGATGAGCAGGGACACCCAGAACATCACCTTCAGGGTGAAACGGCTGGAAGAACTGTTCCGGATGGTCAGGGAGCTCTGCAGGTCGATGAGGGACGGATAGTAGGCCGTATCATTGAATCCGGCCAGGAAAAAGACGCTCATCACCACCAGGACGGCGCCGGGGGCGGCGAGCCAGAAGCCCCGGCGGGTCTTCTTGAACGCGGTCCGGACAGTCCCGTACACCAACCCCACCACACCGGCGAGAATCATCAGCATGACGCCCGGCAGCTGGATGAGGTTGTAGAAATACTTCTTCGGCACCAAGGCCACGGTGCCGTCGGCTTCAACGGCGAATCCGTCCTTCAGCAGCAGGATGACGAACCAGGTCACGAAGCACGCCAGGAACGGGATGGAAACGATCTTCAGCGTGCGGCGGGCCAAGTGCCGGATGCTCTTGCTGGACACGTTGGTGATGATGTACAAGGCGCCCAGTATGATGGCGAGGAACACAAGGGTCACACCCAGGAGTACCGCATGCGGCTGCGCCAGGGCCTCCAGACCGTGCCAGGGAGAGCCCCAGGTACTGATGACCGGGGAACCCGGATTCGCGATGGCGGCCTTGTCGACCGTGAACGGGGAGCCCGTGAAGAACGTGCCGACGGCCGTGCCCACGAGGAACGGGGCCAGGATGCCGTTGACCATCAGGGCGATACGGAAGCCCTTTGCGCCCAGCAGGTTGCCTTTCTTGTGCTGGAATTCATAGGAGACCGCCTGGAAGACGAAGGTGACCAGCAGGAGCACCCACACCCAGTAGGCGCCGCCGAAACTGGTGCTGTAGAACAGCGGGAAGGAGGCGAAGAACGCTCCGCCGAAAGTCACGAGGGTGGTGAAGGTCAATTCCCACTTGCGGCCCGTGGAGTTCAGGATCATCCGCTTGTGGTTCGTGTCCAGCTTGCGGCTGCCGAGGAGGACGTTGGCGCCCTGGACGAACATCAGGGCCGTGAGCAGACCGCCCAGCAGGGCGATCAGCACCCACCAATAGTTTTGCAGGAAAGTGTATGTCATGGCCTAATTCTCTGAAATTTGCGGTCCTTTCTTGATGGCGCCCAGCATGATCCGGATCTCGATGACGAGGAACAAGGCGAAGATGGCGAGGAAGAGGAAGAACGTCGTCTTCACGGCTCCCGCGCTGAGGCTGGAAATGGCGACGTTCACCGGCAGGAGGCCCTGGATGGTCCAGGGCTGCCGGCCGACCTCGGCGACGATCCAGCCGCACTGCCCGCATATGTATACGAGCGGGATGCACAGCAAGCCGATCCACAGGAGCCATTTCTGTTTCTCCAGCCTGTCCTTCCACGCCAGCAGGCCGTTGATGAGCATGACCAGCGCCAGCAGCATGCCGAGACCGATCATGAGGCGGAAGGCCCAGAAAACGACCGGGACCGGCGGAATGACGTCCTCCGGCTTCTCCAGATGGCCGTAGCCCATATACTGGACATTCTCATCCAGGACGGCCCTGAACACGGCGGCGGAGTCGGGATACGCGTCCTTCAGGTCGCGGTAGGCGGCCAGCGCGTCCAGCGCCTTGCGGCCGCGCCTCATCTTCTCCGCGACGGAGGGAATCGCGTTGCCGTCATTATCGACATAGCCCCGCAGAATGTCGTTGATGCCCGGAACATAACCGTTGATGTCATGGGTGGCGAGAATGGACAGCATCCCGGGAATCTCGACGCCCGGGACGATGGAGAAGGGGGCGCGGCGGCCGCCGTCCTCCAGGCCCTCGGCCGCCGCCAGCTTCATCGGCTGGAACTCGGCCGCATGGACTCCGGAAGCGTCGCCGGAAAGCATCACGGCGGCGGAGCCGGCGAGACCCACGATGGCGCCGATGATCAGGCTCTGTTTCGCGAACTTCTTCTCGCGGCCCTTCAGCATGTACCAGCCGCTGACCGCCACGACGAACAGGCCGCCGGTCACCCAGCCGCTGGTGACGGAATGGAAGAATTTGGAGACCGCGACCGGGTTGGTGACCACCTCCCAGAAAGCCGAGGCCGACGCCATTTCGCTCCGGACCGTATCCGGATTGAAGGTCGTGCCCACGGGGTTCTGCATCCAGCCGTTGGCGACCAGAATCCAGAAGGCGGAGACGGTCGCGCCGATGCCGGTGAGCCAGGTCGACGCCAGGTGGAAGCGCTTGGAAACCTTGTCCCAGCCGAAGAACATCACGGCGAAGAAGGTCGCTTCCATGAAGAAGGCCAGGATGCCTTCAATGGCGAGCGGCGCGCCGAACATGTCGCCGACGAACCAGGAATAGTTGCTCCAGTTCGTTCCGAACTCAAACTCGAGAATGATGCCGGTGGCGATGCCCACGGCGAAATTGACGGCGAAGATCTTCATCCAGAACTGGGCGGTCTTGCGCCAGAAGTCGTCCTTTTTGACGACGTACAGCGTCTCCATGACGGCCATCACGAGCGCCAGGCCCAGCGTCAGAGGGACGAAGAGCCAATGGTAGGCCGCGGTCATCGCAAACTGGAGACGGGACCAGAAGACTGTATCCATGGTTAATGAGTCAGGTTATATGTTTCAGTGTTTTCCGGGGCATGGCCGCGGGTCAGGTTTTCGCCGACGGTCTCGCTTTTTTCGTCATCGGTCATGCCGGCCATGGCCGGTCGGAAGAAGAAGACCTTGAGGATGGCGAAAAGGATGAAAAACTTCAGAACGACGAGCCAGATGAGCGGACGGCCCCAAGTCTGGTTCTTGAAGCCATCCCGGTAAAATTGCCAGACTTTTTTCAGCATCATGGTTATCGTTCCGTGTTTTAGGCAAATATAGCAATAGTTTTTCGGATATTTTTACTATCTTGTCCACCAGCATTAAAACTGAGCGACCCATGAAGAACAAACTCCTGAGCAAACTCAACGACATCACCCGGATCACCCGCCGTGCCGCCTTCTCCGACATGGACCAGAAGATCAAGAAATACAAGTACGGCTCCGATGCGTTCATGCAGATTCTGGAAAGCCGCTACTCCTGCCACGCCTTCACGCATCACCCCGTCTCCGAGGCCAAGCTGCAGATGATTCTGGACGCCGGCCGGATGGCCCCGTCGGCCGCGAACCGGCAGCCCACGCGCATCTGGGTCGTCCGGAGCGAGGAGGCGCTCGCCCGCCTGCACCAGGTGCATCCCTGCTACGGCGCGCCGGTCGTCCTGATCGTCGGCTGCCGGAACGAAGAAGCCTGGGTCCGTCCGAGCGACGGCATCAACGCGGCGAAGACCGACGCCGCCGTCGTCCTCACCCACCTGATGCTCACGGCCACGGACGTGGGCCTGGCGAACATGTGGATCTGGGACTTCGATCCCGGCAAAATCCGGGAGGTGCTCCCCGAAACCCGGGAGCACGGCCTGTACGGCCTCCTGGCCATCGGCCATCCGGCCGCCGGCGAAGGAAATCCCACGGAGCTGCACGACCAGCGCAAACCCCTTGAGGATCTGGTCATCGAACTGTAACACCTTGAAACGGATTGAAGTAGTCGCGGCCCTCATCATCAAGGAGGGTCGCGTTTTCGCCACCCAGCGGGGCTACGGACCCTGGAAGGACTGGTGGGAGTTCCCCGGCGGGAAGATGGAGCCCGGCGAAAGCCGGGAGGATGCTCTGCGGCGGGAGATCTCCGAGGAGCTTTCCTGCGCCATTACCGTGGGCGGACTGCTGGACACGGTGGAATGGGACTATCCTGAATTCCATCTCACGATGCATTGTTTCCTTTGCACGCTGGAAGGGGAGGCGCCGCACCTGAATGAACATGAAGCGGCGCGCTGGCTCTCCGCCGGCGAACTGACGTCCGTCAACTGGCTGCCGGCCGACTACGGCCTGCTGCCCCTTTTGTCCGAACATCTATGAGAGTGGTGATCCAACGCGTGCTGGAAGCCTCCGTGTCCATCTCGGGCGCGGTGACGGCCGCCATCGGCCCGGGCCTGCTGGTGCTGCTGGGCATCGGCGAGGAGGACGGGCGGGAGGACATCGACTGGCTGGTGCGGAAAATCACCGCCCTGCGCATCTTCGATGACGACGCGGGGGTGATGAACCGGAGCGTCGTCGATGTGGGCGGCGGCATCCTGGTCGTCAGCCAGTTCACTCTGATGGCCTCCACGAAGAAAGGCAACCGCCCCGCCTACATCCGCGCCGCCCGGCCGGAAGTGGCGGTGCCCTTGTACGAGCAGTTCTGCGCTGTTTTGTCTGAAGCTTTGGGCAAGCCCGTCCCCACCGGCACCTTCGGCGCCGACATGCAAGTGGCCCTGGTCAACGACGGGCCCGTGACGATTTGTATCGACACGAAGAATAAGGAATGACAAGCTTGGACTTGCCATTCCTGAGGAGGTCGAAGACCGACGTTTTATTTTCCTAGAATCAATCGGACACTCCCCACCGCCAGCAGCACCTGCGCGGCGAGGTAGGTGAGCATGACCACGAAAGAATGCAGGGGGAAAGACATCACCCCGAAGAGGTCCATCGCGATGCAGGAATCGGAGAAAGTGAACAGGAGCGCGCCGAGGAGAAGGATCCACCAGGCGCCCCGACGGCCTTTCGGCATCCGGATGACACCGGCCAGGGCGCTGAAAATCAGCAGCATCAGCACGAAGCCGTAGATGACCATCGGCACCAACAAATCGCCCGAGACGCCCAGAACCCTGATCAGGCCCAGCTCGGCGGCCGCCATCAGCACGACGGCGATCGCCCAGATCCAGACCGACAGGCCCCTCCATGACAGTCCGCCGAACAAGCTCATATAGAAGATGTGGCCGATGAGGAAAGCGGCCATCCCTCCCAGGAAAAACTGGACTCCGTCCGGAATGAGCAGGATGTCGCCGGCGCCGCCGAACAGCTGCGCCATGAGCAGGAAAGCGATTCCGCCCCCGTCATCTTCATAATGATCCCGGCCCAGCAAGTATGCCAGCGTCGTCACGGCCAGGAGCGGCAGCAGGGCCGGCTTTACGGTGTCGGCCAGGGCCGGAGCCCAGATCCTCCCGATGAGACTCAGGATGCAGGCGATGACGAAGAAGGCGCCAGGGAAGTACCAAACGTCGGTTTTACGCATAGCTGTTCTGTTTTGGGCTTGCAAGATAGCCATTCCTTATGAATAATCCAATGAATAGTCCGTTTGCAACCCGGTTGCGGACGGGAGCGCGTATCTTTGCGGCAGAAAATGACGAATATCATGATACACGAAGAGCATCATCACCATCACGAAGAGCACGAATGCCACTGCCACGAACATGAGCATGAGCACGAACATCACCATCATCACGAAGAAGGCGGCGTAAAGGAGAGCATCGTCAAAATCGCCCTTGCGACCGTGCTTCTCATCGCGGCGGTTCTCATCGAGAAGAAGACCGGCTGGCCCACCTGGGCATACCTGCCGGTTTACCTCGTCCCCTACCTCATCGTCGGCTGGGAAACGCTGCAGGAAGCAGCCGAGGCGCTACTGCATGGCGAGGCGCTGGACGAGAACTTCCTCATGAGCGTGGCGACACTCGGGGCCCTCGCCATCGGCTTCCTGCCGGGCGCCGAGACGCAGTTCCCCGAGGCCGTGTTCGTCATGCTGTTCTTCCAGGTGGGCGAACTCTTCGAAGGCGTCGCCGAAGGGCGGAGCCGGAAATCGATCTCCCATCTGATGGACATCCGCCCCGATACCGCCCATGTGGAACGCGACGGCGCCGTGGTGACGGTCAAGCCCGAAACCGTCATGCCCGGGGAGACCATCGTCATCCAGCCCGGGGAGAAAGTGCCCATGGACGGTGTCGTCCTGGAAGGCAAGTCCAATCTGGACACGGTCGCCCTCACGGGTGAAAGCGTCCCCCGGGGCATCGGCCCGGACGATGAAATCCTGTCCGGCTGCGTGAACCTCTCCGGCGTCCTCCGCGTCCGCACGACGAAGGCGTTCGGCGAATCCACCGCCGCGAAGATTCTGGACCTCGTGGAGAATGCGGCGGAGCACAAATCCAAGAGCGAAAGTTTCATCACCAAATTCGCGAAGGTCTATACGCCCGTCGTCGTGGGCCTGGCCGTTCTGCTGGCCCTGGTTCCGTCCCTCATCACGGGCGAGTGGGCCACCTGGATCTACCGGGCGCTGATGTTCCTGGTGGTGTCCTGCCCCTGCGCACTCGTCATCTCCGTGCCGCTCACCTTCTTCGGCGGCATCGGCGGAGCCTCCCGCAAAGGCATTCTCGTGAAAGGTTCCAACTTCCTGGACACGCTCAGCCGCGTGAAGACGGTGGTCTTCGACAAGACCGGCACGCTCACCGAGGGCGTTTTCGAAGTGACGGCCGTCCATCCCGAGTTCATCGACGAAAAGGAACTCCTGCACCTGGCCGCCCATGTGGAACGCCACTCCACGCACCCCATCGCCGCGGCCCTGCGGAACGCCTATCCGGACGAGCAGGACGACTGCGTCATCACCGATGCCGTCGAAACGGCCGGCCACGGGGTCATCGCTTCGGTCAATGGCCGCCGCATCGCTGTGGGCAATGAGAAACTGATGACGCTGGAGGGGGCCTTGTCGCACCCTTGTGAACTCAAGGGGACCATCATCCACGTGTCCCTCGACGGAGTCTATGCCGGCCACATCGTCATCTCCGACCGCGTCAAGGCCGATGCGGCCGAGGCCGTCGCCGCCCTGCACCGCGCCGGCATCCGCCGGACCGTCATGCTCACGGGCGACCAGCCGGAGATCGCCGCCGCCGTCGCCGCCGCCACCGGCGTCGACGCCTGGCACGCCAATCTCCTCCCCGCCGATAAGGTCGCCCTGGTGGAGAAGTTGCTTGACGAAGAATCTCACGAGGCCGGCGCCCTCGCCTTCGTCGGTGACGGCATCAACGACGCCCCGGTCCTCGCCCGCGCGGACCTCGGCATCGCGATGGGCGCCCTCGGCTCCGATGCGGCCATCGAGGCGGCCGACGTCGTCCTGATGGACGACAAGCCTTCGAAGGTGGCCGAAGCCGTCCGCATCGCCCGCCGCACGCTCTCGATCGCCCGTGAGAACCTCGTCTTCGCCATCGGCATCAAAGTCCTCGTCCTCCTCCTCGCCGCCTTCGGCCTCGCCACCCTCTGGATGGCCGTCTTCGCCGACGTAGGCGTCACCGTCCTCGCCGTCCTCAACGCCATGCGCGCGTTGCGGGTGTAGGAGGCAGCCGGCATCCCTCCGGACGGCAAAAGAAACCGGGGCAAGCCTGTCATGAGTTTGGGCAAGGTCTGTCGGGAGAATGGGCAAGGTCTGATTTTAAGGCGCAGACCGTGCCCGCACAATCGGGCTCACAGCGAGCCACAAGGCATAAATGATGGGCAAGGTCTGTCGGTTAAAAACAGACCTTGCCCAAAAATGTTGCAGACCCCGCCCAACAGCATAGCAAGCCTTGCCCAGCAGCATAACAGACCATGCCCACATATCCAGAGTATTTCGAACATGTGGTTGTGTGCAGAAGCCTCCGTCATCAGGGCCCGCCGGAAGGTGTACCTTCCACGGCGGCGAGGGTGGCGACGGAGATGCGGGCGGATGTGTAGGGGCGTAGGGCTGCGTAGCAAGCGTACAACGTGGCGCCAGTCGTGAACGTGTCGTCCACCAAGAGGATATGGCGGGCCGATGCGAGGACCGCGCGGGGAGATTCCGAATCAGGTTTGAGGGAAACGCCCTGGAATTGCCTGGGAAACAAGGCTTTACGCAGGCGGAAGTTGAAAGGGAAACGCTCCGGAACCAAAAAGGCGGAGGCAACGTTTCGGGCTTTTTGCTCGACGGAGAGGCGGGTCTGGGTGCGGGTGCGACGGGCGCGGATGAGGAGTTCGGGACGGCAGGCCGGCGGGGTGGCCGGGCTGATGCGATTCC
>JAEEGK010012911.1_pt1 | contig 18906 bp, 8 predicted proteins | sample 8958771 | NCBI WGS metagenome assembly JAEEGK01 (sample SAMN16246547, study PRJNA631951) | gut metagenome | biome: gut microbiome; feature: rumen; material: SC-attached | host: Bos | place: Iran: Karaj | collected 2018-10
GTTATTTTAAGGATACATCCTTTCAAAAATATTTTTGAAATATTAAATAAAATATTTTTTGGTATTTTTGCTATTAATTTATTTTCTGAAATTAAAGTTATTTCTTTAAGATGAATAAATTTTTCAAAATTTAATTCAATTTCCTTTGAATTTTCAATAAATTCTAATGATAATTTTTTAAAAAAGAAATATTTATTTTGTTTAGTAAAAAAATATAAAAAATCATTGATTTGTTCATCAAAAATTTTTAAATGTAATGAATCTAAAAAAATATTTAAAGAAAAATATTGATTAATATCAGGTTCAAAAATTGAATCATAAATTTTAAGAAATTTATTTTCTGAAATTAATTCATCAATTATATTTCTTTTAATAATATCATAACAATTTCTTGAAATTTTTATTCCTTTTAATCTATTATTAAATTTTGTTTTAATATCATCATATTCAACTTCATTATTAATATTTAAAATAAAATTTGAAATAGAATTATCGTTGATTAAATTGTCAATTAAAGGATTTTCCATTTTTGGAAATGAAAAAATTATATCTTCGTTATTATTAATTTTATATGTTATTATCAATTTTACAAATTCTCTTTTTTCTTCATTTGATAAAAAAGTTAATTCATTATCACATATAAAATTTAATTTGGATTTATAATTATCATTTTTTTTACAATATTCATAAATTCTTGAAATTTTATAATTAATACAATTAAAAAATAATATCTTTTGAAATAATTTTGAACATTCAATTAATTTTAATGTTAATGAAAAAGGAATAAAATAAAATATTTTAGAACATAATGAATCATCAATTCTACTTAAAGTATATTGAGATCTTTTTTTCATGATAAAATAGAATAATAAAAAATATATATAATATAAATTAAGTTTTTTATTAAAAATGACTATTGATAAATAATAAAAACTAATAAATTTTATAATAATAATATTGTTTCTATCAAAATAACATAAATAATTAATTTATATTATTCAAAATATACATAATATTTAAAATATCATATTAAATATATCTATCAATTTTAAAATTTTTTTTCAATTTATTTCACATTTAAAATTAATTTAAAAACTATTTATAATATTATTTTATTACATATATAAATTTTATATTTAATAATTCAAAAAATTATAAAACAACTTCATTAATTAATTATTTATCCTTCAAATAAAAAAAATAAATCCTCCCGATATAAAATATAAAAAAAATAAAAAAAGTAAAAAAAAAAAAATGTCAAAACCAAAGGTGTTCTTCACAAAAACATTAACCCCAGAGCGTATAGTAGATATATTCAAATGTTTAAACAAAGAACTCCCAGGTAAAATAGCAGTAAAAGTACATTCAGGTGAAGAAGGAAACCAAAATTACTTAAAACCATCATTTTTAAAACCAATAGTAGATTACGTAAAAGGAACAGTAGTAGAATGTAACACAGCATATGGTGGATTACGTAATTCAACAATAGCTCATCGTAAATTAATAAAAGATCATGGATGGGAAAAATATTTTAATTTTGATTTATTAGATGCAACGTATCCAGATTTAAAATTAGAAATTCCAAATGGAAAAGTTATAAAAGAAACTTATGTAGGTAAACATATTGAAAATTATGATTCAGCATTAGTTGTATCTCATTTTAAAGGTCATCCTATGGGAGGATATGGTGGTGCTTTAAAACAATTATCAATTGGTTTTGGTTCTATTGATGGTAAAAGTATTATTCATTCTGCTGGAAAATATAAAAGTCAATATAAAATATGGAATGATTTACCTGCTCAAGATTTATTTTTAGAATCTATGGCTGATGCTGCTTCTGCTATTGTTAAGTATTTTAATGGGAATATGGCTTTTATTAATCTTATGTGTAATATGAGTGTTGATTGCGATTGTTGTGCTGTTGCTGAAGATCCTTGTATGAAAGATATTGGAATTTTAGCAAGTTTAGATCCTATTGCTATTGATAGAGCATGTATTGATAAGGTTTTAGCTTCTGATGATCCTGGGAAAGAACACTTTTTAGAAAGGGTTAATTCTAGAAATGGAATTCATACTATTGATGCTGCTTTTGAATTAGGATTTGGAAATAAAGAATATGAATTGGTTGATATTGATTAATTATACGGTTTTTTTTATATTTTTTAAAAAGGAACTGTTAGGTTTATAAAATTTTTTTTTTTTGGTTTTTTTTTATAATCTTTTTTTTGTAACTTCATTTTTTTAATTTAAATAAAAAAAAATTTGTTTTATAATATTTTGAAGTAATTTATGTATATATTAAATAAAATGTTCTTTATTTATAAAATTATTCCTTTTTAAAAAACATTAATATTTTTTTTGTTTAATATTAATGTTCTTTAAATTAACTCCAAGATGATTATATTTTTTATTTTGTAAAGGAGTATTATTTTTTTCAATAATATTTTTATTACTTCCTTTACAATTTTTATTATTTAAACTTTCATCATTACTACCATTATTTTTAATATGAGTTTTCTTTTTTTTCTTTTTTTTAATATTTTTTTTTGGTTTATCAAAATAAGGATTTTCATTTTGAGAATAATCAGAATTAGAACTTATTTGTTTATTATGAATTTTATTTCCAGATTTTGATCTTACTTTTTTAATTAAAATATCATTTTTTGTATTTAAACTACAATAATTTTTATTATTTTGATTTATGTTATTATGATAATTTTTTTGAATATTTAATTCTTTTTCTAACATATTTACTCTTTGTTCTAAAGTTTTATATATTTCTAATGTTCCTTGTTGTTGAATATTATTACTATCTTTTCTATCAAAAATATTTATATCTGGTTTTTTAATTATTGAAATATTATCATAATTATTTTCAAAAACATTTTCTGGTGTTTTATTAATAGTATTAAAATTACTTGATGATGTATGAAATGAATCATTTATATAATTATTATTATTTACATCTTGTTCTGAATTATTATTTCTTTCATTTTCATAATTATTACACAATTGATTATTCATTTCTAATAATTTGTGATATTTAATTTTCATGTTTGAATTTTCTTTTAGTATATCATATATAAAGTTTTCTATTTGATTTAACTTTTGTTTAAATTCATCAATTGATATTAAAATTAAATTATTTTTGCTTAAATCAAAATTTAAATTTGTTATTGCATTTTTAGCTAAATTATTAAAAAAAATATATGATAAATGAATATATGTATTATATTCTTTAATTTGAATTGTATAGTTTTCAATTTGTTCTTTATATTTTATTTTTGTTTCTTCTATAATTGATTCATATTCTGATATTTTTTGCTTTAATTTATTTATTTCATTTTTAAATTGTTCATTATTTTTGTCAATTTCTTTTTTTAAATATATTTCTTCAAATTTTTCTTTTAAAATCTTATTTTGTTGCATAAGTTCAATATTTTCTTCTTCTAATGTTTTATTTTTAGTTAAATTATCAGAATAATTTTTTGAGTTTAAATTTGGATTTAAATTATAATTTAATGGAATATTTGTGTTTATTAAATTGTTAGAAAGAGAATTTTTTGTTTCACTTTGAAATAGATTTGGATTAGTTGAATTATTTGTATCTTTAAATGATGAAATATTATTATTCAAATTTTCATTTAATATATAATTATTATCATTAAATAATAAATTATTATTTTTATTTAAATCAATTAAATCCTTTGCATTTTTGCTTTTGTTTAAGTTATTTAATTCTATTTATAAAATTATAAAAATAAAATACGTTTTTGATGTTCTTTAATTATATCATCAATCCAAGAAATATTCTCATCCATCAAATTTTAATATTTAAAAAATTAAAATAATAAAATATTAATCACTTTTTTATTTATTTTATTATTTATTTAAAATTAAAAAAAAAAAAATAATTTTTTATTTCAATTTTTATGTTAGCTTAAATTAATCAATCTTTCCAAAAAAAAAACAAAAAAAAATAAAAATTCTTATTATAATTTTAAAAATTATCCTTAAATATATATAATATAAAATCAAATTAAACAAATTAACACAAATAAACATGAATTTTGATGACGAATTAGAAACAATAAAATTTAAAACTTTAACTAAGGATGATATAAATTTAGTAGGTTCAAAAATGGAAATAGAAAAAAAAATATATATAAAAGAAAAAAGCATTAATTCTTCAAATGAAAATTCTGAAATGGAATATATACCAAATTCAAATTGTAGTTATTTATATAAAACAATGGAAGTTCAAAATATTCAAGAATCAATTTTTCCTAAAAATAGAGAAGAATCAAATATTCCATCCTCTATTGATACTTCTCCAATTTCAAATCAAGGAATTAATCTAATTGAATTAAGTGAAGATTCAAAAAATATTGATATAACTAAAATTAATATCCCTGAACCTATTCTTAATAAATATTCTAATAATGTAAAAAAAGTTGAAAATGCTAAAGATTTAATTGATGAAGAAGTTAATTGGATTATTTTTCAACTTGATTTAGATATGAATAATGATAAATTAAAAAGTGCTTTAAAGAAAATTTTAGAATTACATAAAATTGAATATAAAGATATTCCATATATTGCTATTTATTATAAATTTATATATAAGGATTATTTTAGTTATGATCAAATATATGATATTTTATCATTTTATGATATTGAATTTATTAAATTTTCACAAGCAAAAAGTATTATATTAGTTCAATTTGAATATATTAAAGAATATATGAGTGAAGAAGAAAATAAAATTTTTCATGATGAATTTATAAAAAATTGTTATTCTGAAGTTGATTTAAAATATGTTAAAGCATATTTTTCATTTTTAAGTAGATTAAATAAAGATAATATAACAAATAAAGGAATTGAAATTTTATTAACTAATTTATTAAAATATAATAATTTTCCAAAATTAAAAAGTTGTATTCAAATAAGTTATAAATCAATTTCAAATATTTTTATGTTACCCTTACCAGAAATAGAACAAAATTTGATTTATTATTCTAAAGAAGAATTTGATAATATAAAAGAAGCACCTTTTCCAGATGTTACAATAAAAGAAATAGCCACACAATATACAACAAAAGATAATATTCAAGAAATAGAAATTTTAACTCAAACTGCAAAATATATAGCATGTTTATTAGGAAAATATCCTTTTATTAGAAAATTATTATATGATTATTATTATGAAAATACAATATTAAATACTAAACCAACTGAAAAAGGAAAAAAAGTTTTAACTGTTTTTCATCCTTTTTTTAGATGTAAGAGAATAAAAAATAAAAAAATATCAGATTTTTTTCATAATAAAAATAAAGGAATATATGATTATATAAAAGGAGAATTTTACTTAGAAATTGAAGATTGTGTTAATAATGGTTTAATTACAATGGAAATAATAATAGAAAATAATGAAGAAAAATATGCAGAATTGTCAAAAAAATTTTCAATGTGTATTAATGGAATAAAAAGTGAAAGTGAATTTAAGATTAAAATAAATCCAGAAGAAAAAAAATTTCAATATAGAATTATGAGAGATGAAGCAATTAGACTTTTAATAAATGATCCAAATTATTTAAAAAGTGAATTTTTAGAAGATATAAAAAAAGAATTATATGATTATTCAATTAAATGTATTATGAGAAAATCAGCAAAAAATTTTCATGATTTAATAGCAAATAATTATTTTAATAACAATCAAAATATAGGAAATTTAATTTCATTATATATTAATCCAAAAAATCCAAATAAAATAACATGTGTTATATTAAATCAAAATGGAATTTGTTCAAAAAGTGAAGAATTTAATTTAATAGGAGAAAAATCAATTTTAATTCAAAATTTAGAAGATAAAACAAGATTTTCAGAAGAAGTTGCTTTATTTAAAAAATTAGTAAATCAAAATAAACCAATTGCAATTGTAATAAGTGCAAATGATTTAAAAGCATATAATTTATTTAGAATGATTCAAGATAATATTAGTATTGAATATCATAATATTATTTTTTCTAGTTATATATATTTATTGTCAAGTGGAAATTCTATAATTTGTGAATCAGAAGATTACATTTTAGCAGAAAAACAAGGAAGATTTATTCAAAATCCAGTTGTTGAAATTTTATCTCTTTGGGATTATTCATATCATAAAAATGAAATTTTAAATTTAAGATTAAATAAATTTAAGAAGTATATTACTGAAATTGACTTTTATTGTTATATTTTAGAAAATGAAATTAAAAGAGTTTTAAATGAAAAAGGAATTGATTTAGATTTATTAATTAAAATTAAGTCTTTAAAAAATGAAATTTATTTTATTAATGGTTCTGGATATTATACTGGAGAAAAAATTTATAAAGATTTAATTAATAAAAGAGAGAATTTAAATAATAGAAAAATTTTAAAAAAAGTATTAAAAAATAATGAGAGATTATTTAAAGATATGAATGGTTTTATTAAATTTAATAATGAAAAATTATATTTAGAAAAAACAAGAATACCTTATGAATTATATGATGAGTTTTATAATGAAATTGGAAATTTTCTTTCAATAGATAATTTTAATGAAAAACAATTAAATTTAGAAATTGATTCAATAATAAATCAAATAAAAGAAAAAAATATTGAAATTGATAATAAGGAAAATTTATCTTTTTTTATTGATGAATTAATTTCTCCATTTAATATAGAAAATAATATTTATATCACACAAACAAATGAAGAAATATTTTTAATGTTAATAAATGATGCACGTTCATTTAAAATAAATTCAATTAAAACTGCAATTACAGATAGAATTGATGAAGCAAATAAAACAATAATATGTAATATATTTGAAAGAGATAGATTTATTCCAGCATATTTAAAATTTGAAAATACTGATAATAATATTGAAGATTTTCAAAAAGGATTTATTTTCAATTGTAAAATTATAAGTATTGAATTTGAAACATTAAGTAAATATGAAATAAATATTACTTCAAAAATTGAAGAATTAAAAAATTTTAAATGTTTTATTCAAGAAAAAATTGATTCTAATTTATTTGAAAATTTTGAATTTAATGAAGAAGAAGATTTTATCAATCAAGATATTGAATTAATTGAAAAAATGAAAAATGAAATTCCTGAAGATAAAAAATTAAAATATAGAAATTTGCAATTTTTATTTAATTATTCATTTGAAAAAATCAATTTTAAAACTTGTTTAACAATTTTTAAAAATAAACAAACAGGTGATTTTATTTTTAGACCTTGTTATATAAATAATTGTTTCACATTAACTTATAAATTAGATGATGATGTATTAAATAATAAATACATAAAAATAATAGAAGATGATAATCATAAAAAAAGTTTTGAATTTGAAAATTATAGATGTAATGATATTGTAGAGTTAATTCATTATTTTAATAATGGTATTGTTAGAAATATTAAATCAATAATATCAAATAAACATTATTTTAAAGTAAATACAATTGAACAATTTAAAAAAGAAGTTTGTTCTTTTGGAAAAAATAATAAAAAAATAAATCAATTACCATTTTACTTTACTTTTTTAAGTGATTTCCCAGATTATGCAATATTAGGGATTTATTCAAATAGTGATTATTGTAATATAGAATTTATTAAAATTGAGAATAATTATTTTATTTTTCATAATGAACAATTTGAAATTATTGAAAAATTACTTTTATATATTAAAAAGAATTATTTAAAAAAAGAATATATAGAGTATCAAAATAGAACTCCATTTCCAATTTATTATAATGAATTAAAAAAAATTGAAGAAATATTTCCTAATTTAGAAGAACCACAAGATGATAATTATTATAATAATTATAATAATAATTATAATTATAGAAACAATAATTATAATTATAGAAATAATTCATATGATAATAATAATAAAAGAAATAATCAAAATTTAGGAAGAAAAAGAGAAAGAATAAATTCAAATAATAATAATGAAAATAATTCATGGGGTAATTCAAATAATAATAATGAAAATAATTCATGGGGAAATTCAAATAATAATAATGAAAATAATTCATGGGGTAATTCAAATAACAATAATGATATGAATAATAATGCCAATAATTTTTCATGGACAAATGCAAATATGGATGTTGAAATGAATACACAATTTATTAAAAATGAAAAAGAAAATAATTGGCAAAATAATAACAATTCAGGAGGATGGGGAACAAATGAAAACAATGATAATAATAATAACACATGGGGTAATTCAAATAATAATAATAATAATGAAAATAATAATGCATGGGGTAGTTCAAGTAATAATAATGATAATGATAATAATAATGGATGGGGTAATTCAAATAACAATAATGATAATGATAATAATTATGCAAGGAGTAATTCAAGTAATAATAATAATAATGATAATAATATGTGGGGTAGTTCAAATAACAATCAAAATAATGATAATAATAATATGTGGGGTAATTCAAATAATAACAATAATGATAATAATGATGGAGCAAAATGGGATAATTCAAATAATGAAAATAATAATTTAGGAGGTTGGGGTTCAAATAATAATGATAATAATTTTGGTGATAATTTTGAAGCAAAAAACGAGAATAGTTTTGGAAATAATAATTTTAATAATAATGATAGAGGAAATAGAAGAAATAATAGAGGAAGAGGTGGAAATAGAGATGGAAGAGGTAGAGGTGGAAATAGAAATGATAGAGGAGGTAATAGAAATGATAGAGGTGGAAATAGAAATGATAGAGGAGGTAATAGAAATGATAGAGGAAGAGGAAATGGAAGAGGTAGAGGAAATGGAAGAAATAATTTTAATCATGATAGAAATAGAAATAATAATAATAATGAAAATAACAATAATGAATTTAATGAAAACTTTAACAAATCAGATAATAACAATGATAATAATAATTATTGGGGAACATCAAGTAATAACAATGATAATAATAATTCTTGGGGAACAACAAATAATAATAATAATAATGAAAATAATAATGCTTGGGGTACAACAAATAATAATAATAGTGAAAATAATTATGAATATAATAACGCTTGGGGTACAACAAATAATAATAATAATAGTGAAAATAATAATGAAAATAATAATGCTTGGGGTACAACAAATAATAATAATAATAGTGAAAATAACAATGAAAATAATAATGCTTGGGGTACTACAAATAATTTCGAAAGTTCAAGTAATGAAATTAATACTGGTTCAGGAAATAATTGGGGAAATACAAATATGAATAATAGTTATGATAACAATAATCAAGAACCTAATGATTGGACAAAACCAATAGAAAAAAATGATAATCAAGAAACAGCTTGGGGAACAAATATAAATATAAAAACAGAACAATCAAATAGTAATGAATGGGGAAATAACAATGAATCATCAAATAACAATAGCAATACATGGAATAATAATTCAGATAATAATAATAATAATAATTTTAACAACAACAGAAATAATAACAGAAAAAATTTCCATAATAATGATAAGAGTAATAATTGTTGTTTTAAATGTGGTGAACCAGGTCATAAATCAAGAGATTGTCCAAATAACAATAATAATGATAAGAATAATAATTGTTGTTTTAAATGTGGTGAACCAGGTCATAAATCAAGAGATTGTCCAAATAATAATAATAATAATAACAATAATAGAAAAGATAAAACTTGTCATGAATGTGGTGAAACTGGTCATATAGCTAAATATTGTCCTAAAAAAAAGAATAATGATATTGAATGTAGATATTGTCATGAATTAGGACATAAAATTATGGATTGTCCTAAGAAAAAAGGAAAAGGAGGACCACAAGGAAAAGGAAAAGGATGTTATTTCTGTAATCAAACTGATCATTTTGCTAGAAATTGTCCAAATAAAAATGATCCTGATTTTAAAAGACCAAAATCAGGAAATTTTGAAGATGGTGAAGTTAGAAATAATTATAATTCAAATAATAATTTCGATTGGGTAAAAAATGATAATGATAATAAAGATAATCATAATGAGAATAATAATAATAATAATGATAATAATCGTACTTATAATTGGGATACAAGTAAAGTTGAAAATAATAATAATAATTGGAGTAGTAATGATAATAATAACAATAATAATTTTGATTGGAGTAATAATGTGAATAATAACAATAATAATAGTAATTGGAGTAGTAATGATAATAATAACAATAATAATTTTGATTGGAGTAATAATGTTAATAATAACAATAATAATAATAATTCGAGTAGCAATGATAATAATAACAATAATCATTTTGATTGGAGTAATAATGTTAATAATGAAAATACAAATGAAGAAGAAAGGAATAATAAAAATAATGACGACAATAAAAATGAAGGTGATTGGAATAATAATAATGTAGATAACAATTATAAAACTGAAAATAATAATATTATAAATGACGGAGGATTGAACAATAATAAAGATGAAAATGTTAATAATGAAAATAAAAATGAAGGAGATTGGAGTAATAATAATGAAAATATAAATGAAGGAGGATGGAGTAATAATAATAATAATGATAATAATAATATTGAAATTAAAAATGAAAAAGAAAATTAATGGTGATATTAATATTCAAAGTAGAATTAAAATTTTTAAAATTATTTATCAATTAATTTAATAATATATTTTAATTATAATAATATAAAATAATTTAATTTTTTTTTTTAATTATAAAGAAAAAAATTTAATTCAAATTATTAAATTTTTGTTGCAACATCAGACCTAATTTCAACTTTTTGATTTTGTTCATTTTCTATTTTTTTCTTATTAATGAATTCTTTTATATATTTAATTTCTCCATATACAGAATTATAAATTGACTCAGAAACATCAGGAGGATAATTTATTTTTAAAGCAAAAAACCAATCAACAAAGAAAAAATCACAAACTAATAAAAAAATAAAATAAAATATAATTGAACTTACTAAATAATATACAAATAATAATTATTGTCATAGAATTTCTAAAATTATAATCTCTTTTCCCAAAATCAAATAAAAATAGAACAAAGATAATAACATCTAATAATAAATCAATACCAGTAAATCCCCAATAAAAAATAAATAAAAGTCTAAATTTATCAGCATTATCACTTATTAATTTTGAATATGATTTATATAAATTATTTTGTATTTCATTAATATTTAAATTTTCAAAAGATTCTATTTGATTAATTAAATCTGATGTTTTAGGTAAATTTAATAATATTTTAAAACCTATTATTGCTCTTATTAAATGAAATATAAAAAAAAAATTTCTCCAAAATTGCTTTGGTAAAGAACAAAAAAGAATAAATGATAATATAAATATAAATATTTCTAATATTCCTATCCAATAAAAATTTAATTGAACTTCTTGAATTGAATTTTCACTTTTTGTACAATATATTAAAAAATCATAAAATTGAATTTTTTCTTGATTTGATTTTTTATTTTTTTCATATATATTTATATTAGAATTTTCTAACATTTTTATAACAAAATATTAATTAATTTAATGATTATTTGAAATATTAAATTTAAAAAAAAAATTAAATAATAAAAATAATAAAAGATTATTGTTTTATATTTGATTTACTTCTTTGAAATTTACCAAAAGATAGTCTTTTCATTTTATCATGTTCTGATTTTAATTTTTCATATTCTTTTTTATAATTTTGTGATAATTCATCAATTTTTTTTTTTTCTTTTTGATGAAATTTAATTTCTTTTTTTGCTAATTCTAAATTTTCATTTAAAGAATCAATTTCAATTTTTTGTTGTGAATTAATTTTTAATAAATTTTCTTGATCTTGTCTCATTTCTTCTAATTGTTTTTTTAATTCTATAATAGTAAAATTTAATTTATCAGTTTCATTTCTATGTTGTTTAATTAAATCTTTAATTTCATCATCTCTTTGTTTAATTATATTATTATATTTATCTTTAGAATCATTATAATTATTATTTAATTTTTCAATAGTATCTTCATATGAATTTATTATTTTATTTTTTTCAGTTGAAAAATTTTGAGTATAAAAATTTATTTTTTTTTCATAATATTCTTTTATATCATCATTATCTCTTTGAAGAGAAAAAATAGTATTTTCATAATCATTCATTTTATCGTTAAAACCAACTTTATTTTTATTTATTTGTTCTGAAAATTCATTTACTTTATTTACTAATTCATCATTTGCTTTTTCTAATTCAAAATTATGATTATATAAATAATTAATTTGATTATCTTTTTCATTTACAATTCTCTTTAATTCTGTTTCATGATTTTCAATTATATTTTTTATTTCCATTGCATTTTTTGCATTTATATCATTTATTGAATTTTTCAAATCAGAAATTTGACTTTCATATTTTTTTTGTGTATCATTTAATTGTTTTTGAAGAATAAAATTTTTATTATTTAATTCTTCTTTTTCACCTTCATATATTTTTTTAACTTCATTAATATATCCTTGTGTTTCATTTTTATTTAAATTATTTAAATTATTATCATAAATATAATTTGGATTTTGATTAATAAATTGTGAATTTGAATTAAAATTACTTTGAATTGATCTATTAGAAAAAGGAAGAGTTGATTCATTTTGATTTGTTTCATTATAAATTAGTTTTTGTGTTATTAATTCTCTTTGATGATTCCTTTTTGTTGGAAGAGAATGAATAAATGTATCACATTCTGCACAAAACATATTAAATGGAGTACATTCATTACAAAAAAATTCTCCTTGTTTTATTCTACATCTATTACATAATGATTGAGAATTATATATTGAATTATCTAAATCTGAAAGAAGAGGAGATTCCATTTGTTTTAATTTTTTATTAATGTAGTTTAATTATTTTAATTTAATATTTAAAAATTTTTCTATTTAACTAATTAAAATAATATTTTAATTTTAAAAAAATTTTTTATATTCTTTTAAATATAATTTCTTTTATTTTTTATGCTGTATATTCCATATTTACAATATCTTGATCAGTAATAATAAACATATTATTTAAAACTTCAATTAATTCTTCCATAGTTAAATTAAAATATTCATCTTTACTTCCTATAATATTTTTTATTTTAATATTAGGATTATAATCTGTTATTGTTTTATAATTATTAATTTTTGGACCTTCTTTTAACATACTTATACCTTTCATAATAGGAATTAAATTTTCATAAACATTTTGATCACTTTGATCAGTTTGAATTTTAGTTATTGATTGTGAAACATTCATTTTATTTTTCCATTTTTCATCTAATTCATTTAAAATTTTCAATTGTTCATCCATATTATTTTTCAAATTATTTATTAATTCATCTCTTCTTGTTTTAATAATTTCCATTAATTTATCACTTTCTTTAGTAATTCTATCAATTAAACTTTTAGTTTGAGTTGTTAAAGAATTTTTTGCTTGTCTTACATTAACACTTGGTTTTTCACAATATTCATGTTTAAATAATTCACTATTTTGATCAATCATTGTTCTTAAATAATAAGATAATTCTTCTAATGAAAGAAAATCATGTCCTTTATGTACATTTGGTGACATAAACATACAACTTGAACATAAATAACATTTACAATTTTGACAATATCCTTCTACTTGCCTTTTATGAATTGGACATAATAAAGTATTATTATTTGGTTTTGTAGTCATTTTTTTTAAATTTTTTTTTAAGGTTTTTTTTTTTTATTTATTTATAAAAATTAATAAATATTTTTCTATATTTATGTTGTTTAAAAATTTAGTTAAAAAAGAAAAAGTGAAACAAATAGTATTTAATTATTTTTTTATTATAAAAAATCATTTAACAAAATAATGCTAATAGATATATTAGAATCACATCAATTCACTTTTGGAAATAAAAAAAACTTAAGAAAGAAATATCCAATTTTTTTAAATTCTAAATATTTTATGATAAAGCAAAATTCTATTAATGATCATATTAATCTTTTTGAATCAAATGAAGAAAATAAAAAACTTGAAATTATAAAAATGATTATCTTTAAAAGACAAATTTCTTCAATAATTATTCAAAGGAATTTTAGGAAATTTTTAGTAAATAAGCATTTAAAAAAATATTTAATGCTTTATAAATTACTTTGTAAAAGAGAAGAATCAGTATTAATTCTTCAAAAAAAATTAAGGAATTATTTTATTCAAAAACATTTTAAATCTTTATTACAAAACGATGCTATTTTTTTATATGATTTTCCTAAAGATTTATTTAATAATATTTGTATTCTTTCAACATCTAAAGAAAAATTTTATGAAAAAATTACTAATAATAATATAGAACTTTCTATTCAACTTTATAAACCAAATTTAATTTTAAAATTTAACTATAGCAAATATTTAAAATGTTATTATGTTCCATTAAAAAAAATTAAATTATTTAAGAAAAAGTTAATTGTAAATTTTATTGTCAATGGAGAAAGAATAATAGATCCAAGATTTTCAATTATAAATGATTCTAAAGGAAACTTTTTTAATATTATAAATTCATTGATGATATTTAAAAAATTAAAACAAAGATCACCAATTATTAAATCAAATTTTAAAGAACCAAAAATATGGGAAGAACTTTTTGTTTTGAAACAACATAGAAAATTAAGTTTTGATACTACTTCTTCTTTAAGTTCAAAAACAGATATTTCTAAAGAAATGGAAAGAAATCAAGGTGATTTTACTTCTATTTATAATAGAACTAATAATAATAATAATATAAAGAAAAAAAAAGTTTTACAATCTATTTTAAAGACTAAAAGAAACAATAATAATGTTAAAAATAGAATTAAAAAAGTATCTTTTAGAAAAGAAGTTGAATTTCTTGAATAATATTAATTATAAAAAATTATATTATTTATCTTTTTTAAAATAATGTAAATAGTTATATACAATGTATGTTCTAAAGATTTAGAATTTTCAAAAAACAAAAAAATCCAGAATAATTAAAAATGTAAATAGTTTTGAAAAATATTTTTATTAAACTCATATAAAGTTTACTATAAGCATATATAAAGATTAAATAATATTATATTTTTTATCATATTTATATGTGGATTTTATGTATAATAAAAATATTATTTTTATCCACATACTATTTAATTGCATTTTTTATTTGAAAATTTTTTAAAAAATATTATTATCATTTTTTTCATATTTTATTTATTTTTTAATTCTTTTTATCTATTTATTTTATAAATAATTTAAAAAAAAATATTAAATATGAATTCAAATAATGAAAATGAATCTCAAAATGTGAATATAGAACAAAATGAAAATATAGGTCAACAAAATGAGCAAATAAGACAAAAACAAAAGAAGAAATTTAAAAAAACTATAATATACCCTACTTTTTTTTTTCTTTTCATTTTAAATTTATCATTATATTTATATTGGAAATACTATTATATAAGATTATCATATTTTTCAATATGTTTATATCCAATTATTAATAAATATCAATTTTATAGATTTTTAACTCATCATTTTATGCATTATGGAATTTTTCATTTTTTTGTTGAATTACTTATTACTTTTTTTGTTTGTAAAAATTTAGAAAAGATGATTGGAACTTTATTAACTTTTAGTATAATATTAATTATGATGATTATGACTTCTTTTTTATATTTTTTAACTATTTTCACTTTTAAATTAATTGTTTTAATTTTTAACATGAATTCTAATTTTGATTTTATGTATGAATGTGGCATGTCATCTTTACTTTTTAGTTTATATACATATATTACACAATTTAAAAAAAATAAAGATAAATTTATTAAATTATTAAATTTAGTTGCAATTAAATCAAGATTTTCCCCTTTTTATATTTTAATTGTACTTACATTCTTTACTCCTAATAAAACATTTCTTGGAAATTTATGTGGAATTATATCTGCATATATAATTAAAAGTTTATTTGGATATCATGTATTACCTAAATATGAAGGTATTAATGATTTTGAAAAATTTTTTAAATTAAATTATTGTAAATGTTGCTATATAAGTATTATAGAAATGAATGAAGATATGAAAAATAATGTAATGGAAATATATACAATTATTAATATTAATCCTACAACAAATAAACAAGAAGAATTAGGAATTCAAATGGATGAAATCCAAAATACTTCAATTAATAATCGTGACAACAATGAAACAAATGAAAATATCATTAGTGATAATAGTGAAAAAAATAATCTAGATAATAATAATAATAGTAATAATAATGATAATGAAAATAGAGAAATTAATATTTCAGAACCTTAAATAAAAAACAATTTATATTTTAGTTATTAAATTATTAAAGACTTAAATAATTAAAAAAAATAAACTATTTTATTAAATATACTAATGTTCAATTAATTTAATATTTAATTAATCAAAACCTTTTTATATTTCTGATATTAATATAATGAAATATTTTTTTTTAAATCAATTTAAATAAAACTAATTTCCTTCCTTTAAATAATTAAAAATTTTTAAATATATCTCCAATTCTCCTATATTAAATTAAAATAAATAAATAAATTTTTATTTTATAATCTTTGAATTTTTAAATTAAAAATTCATGAAATGAAAAATAAAAATAATAATTTAACTTTATAATAAATGCATAATGAAAATAAATTAATAATTTTTATTTTTAATTATGAATTTTTAAATTAAAAAATCATAGATTATAAAATAAAAAATTGTTAATTTATTTTAATTTAATATAAGAGGATTGGGATATTTTAATTTGAAATAAATTGCATTCAAATAATTATTGAATTAATCAAAACCTTTTTAAGTAGTCTTTTAATTTTTATTGTTATATTAATATAAAAATAACTTTTCTTATTATTTTTATTTCCTTTTATTTATTTATTCATTTTTAAGATTTTGATGTTTAAAATACATAATAAATATTTTTTAAAATAAGGTGAAAAAATTTAAATATTTTAAATTAGGAATTAATACTACATTAAAATAAGAATATGAATTATAATATTTTTTAATAATAATTTCATATATATTTGAATAAAATGAAAAAATAGATACTTTTCATTCAAAATTAAATTATATTATTTATATTAATTAAAATAGTTTCTTAAAAACTATGTTTTATGTTTATACAAAATTAATAAATGTCATATTCTCCTAATTCAAATCTAATTACTAGAAATAAACATAATGAAAATCAAATAATAAAAGGTATAAGAAGATTAAAAACTATCCAAAATGAAGATAAAAATACAATAAATAAAGGGTCTTTAAATAATATTGCATTAAATTTACAAAATTTTATATCAAATACTTTAGTTAATAACGCAACTGATACAAAATATTTTAATATTAATGAAGAATTAGAAGAAATAGAAAAAGTAAAAAAAAAACAAATGAAAGAAGAAGAATCATTTCATAGATTAATGACCAAATATCCTTTAAAAGAACAATTATTTTCAATAAATTATGATGAGAATATATTAAATAATAATAGTTTAATTGGAATAAATAATTTTAAACAAAAACAAAGATTCTCAACAATAACAATTCAAAATCCTTTTAATTTAATTTATAGACAAAATTCAAATTCTCCTATTTCATCTAAAAAAAAATTTAGACATACAATTGATGCACATGATAATTTTAATGACAATATTTCAAAATTTGAAAATAAAAATTTCACTACAAGTACATTTAAAGAACAAAAAACTTATAGTAATCATAATAATTCTTTAGTTCTTTCTTCTCCTTCAAGAACAAAAAAACATTTTTCTATGTCTCAAATTTTTTCAGATAATGAAAATAATGAAAAATTTTCTACATTTAAAATTAATAATAAACCACAAGGTCAATATAAAAAAAAATTATCTTATAATTTGTTAGAAACAAAAAAAAATAAAAATGACTATTTTAAAAATAATATTGTTTTAAGAAATCAAAAAAGAGAAAAATCTCAAGTAATAAATAAAGATCATTTATATTATAATCTTCAAAGATTATATCTAAATGAATCAAAAAAAAACTCATTTAATTTAACTACTTTAAGTAAAGATACTCAAAGTCACAAAACTTTAAAAACTTATGAACCAAATAATAAAGATGATTTACATTCAACTCTTTATTTATCTAATCGTACTGAAAAAGAAATAAATAAAAAAAATAAAAATTATAAAGACGATAATGATATTAGGAATTATTTTAATTTGTCTTCTTCAAAATATAATAAATTTACAAAATGTTGTGATGCTATAAAAGATAGATTATTAATTTCTCCTAAACAAAAAAATTCAAAAAAATCAAATGACTCTTCTATAATTTCATTAAAATCTCTTCATGAAAATATGAATAATAATAATTTTAATAGTAATGAAGAATCTTTAATTAATTTAGTAGAAAAAAAAGATTATTTAGAAGAAGGAAGAGAAAATAAATTAAATTTAACTGAATTAAAAGAAATGCATTATAGACATTTAATAAGACAAAATAAATTAGTATATGATTCATTAAGTGATAATGAATCAGATGATGATGATGATTATGGTTTTTATGTTGATCCAAAGTCAGATTTTAAATTTTATTTTGATTTATTGATATTTTTAATAACATTATATAATGTAATTGTTCCTCCTCTTATGATGGGTTTTTATCCCTTTCAAGATCATACTCTTTATCAAAGTTATTTAGTTATAAATATTTTTGGTGATGTATTATATTTAATAGATTTAATTTTAGGTTTTATTACAGCATATTTTGATATTGAAGAACATTTAATCACAAATAAATCATTAATTACAATTAATTATTTAATGAGTTGGTTTATTATTGATTTAATTAGTTCTATTCCATATACTACAATTTTTA